>Ga0210392_10000542_pt1 | contig 22766 bp, 18 predicted proteins | sample IncBWC30OmetaG_FD_161057 | JGI IMG/M metagenome (GOLD analysis project Ga0210392, IMG submission 161057) | Forest soil microbial communities from Barre Woods Harvard Forest LTER site, Petersham, Massachusetts, United States - Inc-BW-C-30-O ...
TGAGGCGCTGGATCCCACGAACCCGCTGCTGGAACGCCGGAAGTTCTTCACGATCGTCAGCTCGAACCTGGACGAGTTTTTTGAGGTGCGCGTGGCCGGTTTGAAGCAGCAGATCGAGAGCGGGAGCGCGACGCGCACCGCGGACGGATCGACGCCGCTGGAGGTTTTTCAGGCGATCACACAGCGGGTGCGCCAGATGGTGAAGGACAAGTATGCGTGCTGGCATGAGCAGCTCCAGCCGGCGCTGGCGCAGAAAAAAATCCGCATCCTCGAGCTGGCGCAGCTCAAGGCGGAGGACATGAAGTGGCTGGACCAGTTTTATCACAGCCAGGTGCGGCCGGTGCTGACGCCGCTGGCGATCGACCCGGCGCATCCGTTTCCGCAACTGCTGAACAAGTCGCTGAACCTGATGATCCGGCTGGAGATACCCAAGAACGGCACGTCGCTGAAGCATCTGGCGGTGGTGCAATGCCCGGCGATCCTGCCGCGGCTCATCCAGCTGCCGCACGAGGAAGGCCGGCGGGACTACGTTTTTCTCGGCGAACTGATCGCGCATTTCCTGGCGGACCTGTTTCCGGGCACGCAGATTTTGGGCTGCTGGCAGTTCCGCCTGACACGGAACAGCGAGCTGTACGTGGACGAGGGCGACACGCCGAACCTGCTGAAGGCGGTGGAGGAGGAATTGCACAAGCGCCGGCGCGGCCACGCGGTGCGGCTGGAGATATCGTCCGATTGCCCGGTGGAAATCCGCGAGGCGCTGCTGAAGACGCTGCACCTGACGGAACAGGATTTGTATCTCGTGGACGGGCCGCTGAATCCGTCGCGGCTGATGATGCTGTACTCCGGCAACCATTCGCCGGAGTTGCGCGATGCGCCGTTCACGGCACCGGTCGCGCCGGCCTTGAAGGACAAGAAGGATCTGTTCGCGGCGATCCGGGAGCGCGACATTTTGCTGCATCATCCGTACGAAAGTTATTCGAGCGTGGTGGAGTTCCTGGAGCATGCGGCGGTGGACAGCGACACGCTGGCGATCAAGATGACGTTGTACCGCACGGGCGGCGATCCGCGCATCGTCGGGGCGCTGATGAACGCGGTGAACAACGGGAAGCAGGTGACGGCGGTGGTGGAATTGCGCGCGCGGTTCGACGAGGCGAACAATATCGAGTGGGCGCGCAAGCTGGAGGAGAACGGCGTGCACGTGGTGTACGGGCTGGTGGGCTACAAGATCCACGCGAAGTGCGCGCTGGTGGTGCGCCGCGAGGGCAACGAGATCCGCCGTTACGTGCACCTGGCGACGGGCAATTACAATCCGACGACGTCAAAGCTGTACACGGACCTGAGCCTGCTGACGTGCCGGCCGGAGTTCGGCGAGGACGCGACGAACCTGTTCAATCTGCTGACGGGCATCTGCCAGTTCCAAGGGATGAACAAGCTGGTCGTGGCGCCGTTCGACCTGCACACGAAGATGCTGCAACTGGTCGCGCGCGAGGCGGCGAATGCGAAGCGCGGTTTGCCGGCGCGCATCATCGCGAAATTCAATTCGCTCGTGGAGCCGCAGTTGATCGAGGCGCTGTATGCGGCGTCGCAGGCGGGCGTGAAGATCGAGCTGATCATCCGCGGTATCTGCTGCCTGCGGCCGGGCGTGCCGGGGTTGAGCGAAAACATCACGGTGCGCAGCATCGTGGACCGTTTCCTGGAGCACAGCCGGATCTATTATTTTGAGAACGCCTGCCAGGCGGAGATCTACGTGGGCAGCGCGGACTGGATGCCGCGGAACCTTTTCCGGCGCATCGAGGTGGTGTTCCCGATCGAGGACGGCATCGTGTGCGACCGGGTGTACCGTGAAATCCTGGGCGTGGCGCTGGCGGACAACGTGAAGGCGCGGTTCCTCGGGCCGGACGGGGTTTATACGCGCGCAAAGATCGTCAACGGGGACACGCCGCACCGCAGCCAGACGGAGTTCATCGCCCTGGCATCGCCGAAGGCGCCGGAAAAGGTGAAGGAAAAGATTCCGCGCGTGGAGATCGTGGACTCGCCGTTCCCGAAAAAGAAAAGAGCATGAACCTTTACATCCTGCGTCACGGCATCGCGAGCGACCCCGGTGAGGACGGTTTGCCGAAAAGGTTGCCGGATGCGGAACGGCCGTTGTCCATGAAGGGCAAGCAGCGGCTGGGGGATGTGACGTGGGCGATGCGGAAGATGGAACTGACTTTCGACGCCGTGCTGTCGAGCCCGTTGCTGCGCGCGCGGCAGACGGCGCAGATGGTCACCGAGGCATTGGGGGCGGAGCACAAGATTGTCTTCAGCGACCACCTTGCGCCGGAAGGCAGCCCGAAGGCGCTCATCGAGCAGGTGAACGGATTGCAGGCGCCGTTGGAGAATGTTCTGCTGGTCGGCCACGAGCCCTACCTGAGCCGGTTCATCGCGCTGCTGACCACGGGCGGCACGACGGCGGAAATCGACCTGCGCAAGGGCGGGCTGGCGCGGCTGGAAGTGGCAGAGTTGCGCTATGCCCGCTGCGCGACGCTCCGGTGGCTGGTCACGCCGAAGCAGATGAGCCTGATGAAGTAAGCGGGACCGGGAGCGCCGGCTTCCAGCCGGCGAGTGGATGAAGAAAACCTCCGGCTCAAGGTTGCAGCGCATTCGCCCGGCAGATCTTTTCGTACACGCCGGCGAGGGCCTTCGGGCGGCGCGGAAGTTTTTCATCGGCAAAGTCCACGGCGAGCAGGCCAAACTTTTTGGTGTAGCCGAACTGCCACTCGAAATTGTCCAGCAGCGACCAGTAGAAAAACCCGCGCACGTCCACACCGGAAGCGATGGCGCGGTGCAGCGAGGTGAGATTTTCGCGCAGGTCGCGTTCGCGGAAAGCCTCGTCATTGGACGCCGCGCCATGTTCCGTGATGTAGATGGGGAGACGCAGTTTGCGTTGCAGGTAGGTCAGGATTTTTTCCAACCCTTCCGGATAACGCTCAACCATGTCATCGCACACGAAGCCGAAATCCTGCAGGCGTTTCACCGGCGCGCCGCTGGCGGGGATCATGGCGTTGAAATGGTGGAAGCGGACGCGGCCGTAATAATTCAGGCCGATGTAGGTGGAGGCGCGCCGCCGCCACCCGCCGAGAAAGGCATCGAGCACAAACTTGTTGAACGTGTAGTGGCAGCCGAAGGCCGTCATGCGGTCCCACGGCGAAAACCGCTGGTAGGCGTGGAAGAAGGTCCAGTTCTTGGCGATGCCCACCTCAGGTTTGCGACCGGCGTGGCCATCGCGACGGATGATGCGGCTGACTTGTTCATGGGCGCGGGCCATGTGGCCGATGACGCGGCGGAACTGGCCGAGCTGCATTTTGCGTTGCGGCGGAAAACCGCCGAGCAGATACGCTACGCAGGCGTAAGTGTCCGGCTCGTTGAAGGTGTTCCACAGGTAAACCCGCTCCTTCAACGCGGCGACAAGCTGGCGGACGTAATCAACAAACGCGGGAATCGTGGCCGCATTGGTCCAACCGCCAGCGGCATTGATCCACGGTGGATTGGAGAAATGATGCAGCACGACCATGGGCGTGATCCCCGCCGCCTTCATGCGGTCGAGCTGGTCGATGTAGCGCGCCAGCTCGTTTTGATTGAGCGGCGCGAACGGCGCGGCTTGCAAGCGCGACCACTCGATGCCGAAGCGATGGGCGTTCGTGCCAAGTTTGGCCATCCATTCGATGTCCTCGGGGTAGCGATGGTAGTTGTCGCACGCGATGTGGCAGTTGCTCCCGTCCTGCGCGGTGAAACCGGTCCACTCGTTGTCGATGTGGCCTTCCACCTGGGTCGGCGCGGTGGCCGTGCCCCAGAGAAACTTGTCAGGAAACTGCAAGGCGGGTTCGCGGCTCATCGGGAAGATTTGACGGCCTGTTCGATGGCCTGGAAAAGCTTTTGCGGGGCGCAATCCATCCACGCGCGAAATTTATCCGTGGGCAGGCGGTCCGGCAGCTCGGCGAGGCGGTCGAGGTTGAAACTTTTTTCCGCAAGGCCGATGCCGAACTGCTGCGCGTCGATGGCATTGACCTGCTGCTCGACGTGGTTTTCCACCGGCACGAGGAACAACGGCTTGCCGAGCCAGGCCGCTTCGCTGACGGATTCGAAGCCAGCGGTGCAGACCACGTTGCGGCATTCGGCCATCATCTTCAGAAACTTTTCACCATCCAGCTTATGAAACGTGAGCGCAGCCGAATGTTGAAATTCCGCCGGCGCACCGGGCTTGTCGTAAAAGCAATGCAGCCGGGTCTTGGGATTTGCATCGCTCCACTGGATGATCTGCTCGGCGTAACCGTGGTTGAGCAGGTAGACGAGGGTGAACTCACCGTTGGGATTGGGCGTCAGACCAAAAAGCTGTTTCCGCAAAATTGGCGGGCCGACGATGATGCGCTTGGCCGGCAAATCCGGGGCCTCATACAGCGAGAGAGCGAGCTTCGTGGCCCGTGCGCCCAACAGTTGTGTATACAGCTTCATGCTGAGCAGTTGCTTCCACAAATCCGGCGTCCTGACGTAGCCCGGATGCTGGAACATGAACTGATGCCCAATGGCCACCACCGGCGGGCGGTGCTTCCGGGTCAATGCGTAAAAGGCGGCGATGGGCTCGAAGAAATTGAGGATGACGTCGGGCTTGGTCTCACGGACAATGTCGTCGAGTTGCCGGACGATGCGCCGGTACTTGGGAAGGTTGCCGAGGACGCCAAGAAGCGTGGCCGTGTTGCTGACGGCGCGGCTGTCCTTATATTTGAACTCCAAGGTCGGCAATTGCCGGACAGTCGTCTTCATCGCCGACTCGAAGTATGCCGGCACCTGCCGGTGCGCGCTCACGCCCAGCGTGACCGCGACGAGCTCGTGACCCGCGGCCCCGGTCATCTCCTTCACGGCCATCGCCTGCGTCATGTGCCCGCGGCCCTCGCCCAGCACGCAAAACATCAGTTTCATGCAAGTTCAGTAATTGGATGTTGCCCGCGAAATCCTCCACTAACGCCGTGCAACTTTCAACCCAATCCCCGCAATTCAAATACTCCACGTTGCCGATCTTTTTCAGCTCGGCGCGATGGATATGCCCGCAAATAACGCCACAGGCATTGTGTTTGCGCGCCATCTGCACAATGGTTTCCTCGTATTCCGTGACGTATTTGACGGCGGATTTGGCCTTGGATTTAAGGTACGCCGCCACGGACCAGTAGCCAAAACCGAGCCGCCGCCGGACCCGGTTGAAATACAGGTTGAAATCCAGGATCCAGTCGTAGAGCCGGGTGCCGATCTTTTCGAGCACACGGTTGAAGTGCGTCAGGCCGTCGAACTGGTGCCCGTGCAGCACCAGATATTTCTTCCCGTTGGCCGTGGTATGGATGACTTCGCGCGCGATGGTGACGCTGCCAAAATTCATGCCCACGAACTGCTCCAGAAATTCATCGTGGTTGCCCGTGATGTAAATGATGCGGGTGTCCTTGCGGCTTTTGCGCAGCAATTTTTGGATGAGCACGTTGTAATTATCCTGCCAATGCCACTTGGACTGCAGCTGCCAGCCGTCAAAAAAATCGCCGACGAGGTAGAGATATTTGCAATCCACGTCGCGCAAAAAATCCAGCAGCGCATCCACCTGCGCGTGCTTGGTGCCGAGGTGGATGTCGGAGATCCAGACCGAGCGATATTGTTTTCTCTCGGTGGCGGTAAGTTCTGGATGAGGTGCAACCATAAATATCCTCGTACGCCTGCAATCTCAACTTATCCACAGGTTATTCGCAAACGAAAACCGTCATCGTCACCGAAATGTAACCCGGCTGTGACGCTCCCGTTTGATTTCCAGTGCCTAAGACCCGTTTTAATGTCCGCGGCCCTAGAACAAAAGTTTCCCGCTCGCGGCTTGCCTGCCCAACCCAGTATCGCGCAAATATCATCCATATGAACCGATATTGCCTTCTGCTTGCGGCTGTTGTCGTTGGAACTGCTTTTGCATCCAATGCAAATACAAGCGAATGGGTGCATCCCGGCCCGGATGGAAAATTGGAATACAAGACGACACCGACGGGCGACCGCATCATGGATTTTTCCACCGCAGGCTACATGGGCGGCGGCGTGGCCTTGCCGACGGTGCCGGTCGCAAAAACTATAAAACCTTCCGGGGCGGCAGATGAGACGACCAACATCCAAACGGCGATCAACGAAGTGGCTGTGTTGCCATTGAAGGATGGTTTTCGCGGCGCGGTGTTGCTCGCACCGGGTACTTTCATCTGTTCGAACACCATCGTCATTCCCGCCAGCGGCGTGGTTTTGCGCGGCAGCGGCAGCGGGGCCGGCGGAACCACCATCCAAATGACCGGTGGCCGGCATGTGGCCATCGCCACGAGATCTGGCGGCAGCGGACGGGGACGGCAGACGGAAGATGTTCCGGCCGACACGAGTTCGGTACGTACATCCATCGCCGATGCCTACGTTCCTTCCGGCACGATGAGTTTTAATGTGACTGATGCCAAAGGATTCGCGGTCGCTGATGTAATCAACATCCGCCGGCCGGTCACCGAGGCATGGGTCAGATTCATGGGCATGGATAACCTGACGCGCAACGGCAAACCGCAGACGTGGCTCCATGCCGGCACGGTCATTCCCATCGAGCGCCGTATCGCGGCAATTTCGGGAAACAAAATCACCCTCGACGTGCCGTTGTCGGATTCTTTTGACGCCAAATATTTGAACCCGCCGGGCACGGAGATCGTGAAGGTGAACCCGCCCGCCCGGCTCACGCAAGTGGCCGTGGAAAACCTGCACATCGTCTCGCCGCCGCAGGCCGTGAACCATACGCAAGAGCTTTACACCGCCATGCGTCTCAATGGTGAAGATTGCTGGGTGCGCGATGTGGTCATCGATGAAACCATGAACAGTGTCACCCTCGGTGGCCGGCGCATCACGCTGCAAAACGTCACGGTGAACCGTCTTGCACTTCACCAGGGTGCCTCCAAGCCGGCGGAATTCGCACCGAACGGCGACCAGATCCTGTTGGACCGCTGCGCCGTGAACGCCGACAACGTCTGGTTCGCCGCCACGAGCAGCGGACACTCCGGCCCCATCGTTTTCCTCAACTGCAATTTCACCGGCAACGGTCATATCGAAGGCCACATGCGCTGGACCACGGGTATGTTGCTCGATAATTGCACGCTGCCCGATGGTGGAATCGATTTCAAAAACCGCGGCGCGATGGGCTCGGGCCACGGCTGGGGCACGGGCTGGGCGGTCGCGTGGAATTGCGTCGCCAAAAGCTATGTCGTCCAACAGCCGCCCGGCGCGATGAACTGGGCCATTGGTTGCATCGGCCAAAGCGTCTTGATGTCGCGCCCCTTCGACAGTTCGCCGCTGCTGCCCGTCGGCACCTTTGATTCGCCCGGCAAACCGGTCACGCCGCAAAGCCTGTACCTGACCCAGCTCAACGAACGCCTTGGGCCGTCGGCCTTGAAAAATATCGGTTACGACTCCGTGGAAATTCCCGCGCACGGAAAACCGATCAAACCGCAACGCCCGGCGCCGGTGCACATGGACAAGGAACTCGGCTGGGACCTGGCGTTCGACCTCCCGGTCAACGCGAGCAACGTCCGCGGCGGCGACCGGCGCTACGCTGGCGGCATGGCCGTGGATGGCGATGACGAGACTTACTGGGCCACGGATGACAACGCCCCGGCCACGCTGGAATTGGACATGGACGGCCCGACCGAAGTCAACGCGCTGGTGCTCGCCGAGGCCGCCAACCTCACCGGTCGCGTGCAGGAATACAAGGTCGAAGGCCAGGTGGACAGCGATTGGAAATTGCTCGCGCATGGCACCACCATCGGCGCACGCAAAGTGGATCATTTTCCCAAGACCACCGTCTGGAAAGTGCGGCTGACGATCCTGAAAGGGCAACCCTTCCCGGGCATCGCCAAATTTGGGCTTTATCTTGATAAGACCCATGACAAGTGATCAGAGGTTTTGCAAGTGCCGGTCCAACCTTGCCGGTGACACCGGAAACGCCGTGCCCAGCTCTTGCGCGAACAGCGATACTTTGAACTCCTCCACCATCCACCGGTATTCCTCCTGCAACTTTCGCGTCCCGGCTGGCTTGGCCGGATTCGCCCGGATTTTTTTCAGCGCCTCCAAGTATGGCGCAATCTGCTGCGCGCGTTCCTTGTCCTTCACCGGATTCAACTTCGCCCGCTCCATGCGCGTACTGAGCGCCTTGAGATAACGCGGCACGTGCGCGAGCTGCGCGAACGGAATCACGGCCAAAAAATTCCCGGGCAACAACATCTCCAACTCCTCCGCCCAGATATTTGCCGGCTTGGGCGCGTCCTTCGTGGCGATATTCAACTGGCTCAGGCTGGAGATCGTTTTTGGTTTCGTCAGCGGCAGCACCAGTGACGGCCCGCAGCGCCTCTGGATTTCCTGCCGCAATTTCAGGATGACGCCGACCTGGTCAATCAACTGTGTCGCAAGCCCCGGAATCTGCAGGCGCGTCTGCTGCACTGCCGTATTGAAATTCGCCTCCGTCAACGCCGGAAAAACTTCCACCGGCAGGATGTGACGCTTCAGGTTTTCATACGCCGTCGCCTGCAATTCTTCATGCGTGCACAAGTTGGCGATCAACGGATCAAATTGCGTCAACGCCCGCAGATCACGCTGCACCCACGCCAACTCCTTCGCCAGCGCCAGTTCCACCAGCCGTTGGATGCCGCCGAGCGTGGCGATTTTTGCCAGGTCGGCGCTGCGGAAAAGCCGCAGGCTCACCTTTTTCACGCCATCATCCTGCAAGCCCGGCCACGCATAAGTCGGCACCGGCCCTTTGTCGCTCACCAGGATGCGCTCCGGCAGATCACCGAACGTCCACGCCTCCAAGCCGGGCCGTTCCCATTGCTGCGCCACGCGGCTCCACGCCGAATCATCCGGCGCGGGCTTGGCCGCCGTCTGTTCCAACTTCTTCCGGAGTTGGCCCAGGTCCCGGCTTGCACCGATCAATTTTTTGTCATTGCCGATGACCTCGATGCGCGGACGCAGATGCGCGGGCACCGCATCGATGCCCCACGTGCCGGGCGGGATCGCGATGCCATAACGCCGCTGAATGAACACGGCCAAATCCTGCGGCAACGAATCGCCCGCCGGCTGGAAGTCGCGGAGAATCTCCTCCACTTTCGGCGGAAACGGCATCAGCTCGCGGCGGATGCTCTTCGGCAGCGCCCGCAGCAGTTCGTTGACGAGCCCCTCGCGCAATCCGGGAATGGACCACTCCACGCTCGCCTGCGAAATCGTCTGCGCCAGGCTGAAACCCAGCTTCACCGTCACGCCATCCTGTTCTTCACCGGGCGTGTACGCATATGTGAGAGCAACTGGTTGACCACCGAGCGGCACCGCATCGGGAAACGCTTCGGCGTCGAAACTCAGCGTCTGCCCGCCCGCCAGGTCAGCCTCCGTCGCGCAGAGAAAGCCCGGCCCGCCGCAGTCGCGGATGACCCGGTTCAGTTCATGCACCGACGACACCTTCGGCAGCCGCGCCGCATAAAAATCAAACAACGCCGAGTCCACGTTGGCTAGATCGTGCCGACGCACCCGCGTCTGCCACGTCTCGATTTTCTGGCGCACCTTGTGGTTGTGCTCGAGAAACGCATACTGCGGCGGCAGCGGCTGCTTTTTCGTCACCGGCTGCAATACCCGCGTGTCGTCCTCGTCCTCGTTCTCGTCCTCGTTCTCGTCCTCGCCCCCGGCTTTCCGCCGCATCGGCAGCAGGTCATCCTCCACCAGCGCGGCGCGGATGAAGATTTCCGTGGCCTCCTTCGGATTGATGTTGCCGTACGAGACTTTGACCTTCTGCAATTCCATGCCGTACAGCGTGGTGCGTTCCTCTACCAGCACATTCCCCGCCGTCACGCTCCAGTGCGGATTCTGATGCGTCGTTTTGCAGAGATGCGGCGCGAGCTGGATGATCCACAGCGGATCGATCCCCGCCGCCGTGCGCGCGAACAGTTGCGACGTCTCCACGATTTCGCCGGCCACGATCCACGCCGGCTGTTGCGTCGAAGTCGTCTTCGGCGGCGCTTTGCCCCGGTGCGTCGCGGTGGTCTTCGCCTGCTTCTCGCCCCGGTCAAACAACGCCGAGCCGGGGAACATCATGAGCTGGCGGTTGCCGGTGCCTTGATAAACGTTCCGCTCCTTGCGCTGCGCCACATGGCCGAGCAGGCCGGTGAGGATCGAGCGATGGATCGCGGCATAATCCGCGTTACTTTCGTTCAGCTTGAACCGGCCCAAATCTTCCAATGCGCCGTGCAGTTGCGCGTGCAAGTCCTGCCACTCGCGCATCCGCAGGTAAGAAAGAAAGTTCGCCTTGCAGAATTTCCGGCGCGCACCCTGCGTCCGCAGCCGTTCCCACTGGTCATGAACCGCGTCCCAAATCTTCAACAGCGCCAGAAAATCCGATTGCGGGTCTTGAAACCGTTTGTGCGCGGCGGCCGCGGCTTCCTTGCGGTCCAACGGACGTTCGCGCGGGTCCTGGATGCTCAAGCCGGCGGCGATGATGAGCAATTCGCGCCCCGCGTGTTCATGCTGCGATTGCAGCAGCATCCGCCCCAGCTTCGGGTCGATCGGCAGCCGCGAGAGATCATGGCCGAGCTGGGTAAGCTCGCGTTTTTCATCCAGCGCGCCTAGTTCCTGCAAGAGCAGATAGCCGCCCTGGATCGCCGAAGGCGGCGGCGGATTCACGAACGGAAACGTCTCGATGTCGCCCAGCCGGTACGCCTTCATGCGTAGGATGACTTCGGCGAGGTTGGCGCGTTGAATCTCCGGCTGGGTATATTGCGGACGCTCCGCAAAATCTTCCTCGGAATAGAGCCGGATGCACACGCCATCCTGCACGCGTCCGCTCCGGCCCTTGCGCTGGTTCGCGCTGCTTTGCGAAACCGGCTCGACGGGCAGCCGCTTCGTCCGCGTGCGCGGATTGTAGCGGCTGATGCGCGCCAGACCGGAATCGATGACGTAACGGATGCCCGGAATGGTCAGCGACGTCTCCGCGATGTTCGTCGCCACGACAATCTTCCGATGTGCGCACGGTGCGAACACGCGTTGCTGGTCCGCCGCGCTCAGCAGGCCGAACAACGGGATGATTTCCGCCTCGCGCCCAAACCGGCCCTCGAGCAAGTCACATGTCTCGCGGATGTCGCGTTCACCCGGCATGAAGATGAGGATGTCGCCATTGCCCGGCTCGCACAACGCCGTCTCCGCCGCGCGGACCGCCGCATCCACATACGTGATGTCGCCGCGCTCTTCAGAGTCCGCGTCGAAGGGCGCGTAGATCACCTCGACCGGATACAGCCGCCCGGAAACCTCGATGATCGGCGCATCATTAAACGGCTTGGAAAAAGTCTGCGTATCGATCGTCGCCGAGGTGATGATGAGCTTCAGGTCGTTGCGCTTGGCGAGCAATCCCTTCAGGTAACCGAGCAGAAAATCAATGTTCAGGCTGCGTTCATGCGCCTCGTCGATGATGATGCAGTTGTATTCCGACAACAGCGGGTCGCCCTGCGTCTCCGCCAACAAGATGCCATCCGTCATCAGCTTGATATAGGTCTGCGCACTGCTGCGGTCATCAAAGCGGATGGTGCAACCGACCTCGCGCCCCCAGGTGACGTTCAGTTCCTCCGCGATGCGCCGCGAGATCGAGAGCGCCGCCACCCGCCGTGGCTGCGTGCAACCGATCTTCGCCTCGATGCCCAAGCCGGCCTCCAGGCACATCTTGGGAATTTGCGTCGTCTTGCCGGACCCGGTTTCGCCCGCGATGACCACCACTTGGTTCGCGCGGATGGCATTGACGATGTCATCCTTCCGCGCCGTGATGGGCAGGTCCGGGGGATAAGATATTTTAGGAGCTTCGAGCTTGCGCCTTTCCCGGAGCGCCACGGAAGCGCGGGCCTGCGCCAGCAGCCGGTCGAGGATGGCATCATGCGTCTGCGGATGATGTTGATCGCGTAAAAGCCGCACCATCCGGCCGCCGAGATGCACCCAGTCGGGCAACATCGCTTGCGGCAGGAGCTGGCGGATCGTGTCAACGCGCGCGTCCTTCATATCAGGGCCCGGAGTGTAACTAAACCCACGCTCCACGGCATCCCGTTTCAAAAAAATTTACAATCATAACCTTTTACAACCACCTGTTCCGGTTGCCGCGCGACCAAACATGGTGCCCTTGCCCGTGCAACAAAGGCGGAAGCTTTATATGGGCGGATCGTCCTCGTCCTCGAAAAATGACCTGTGGTTCCGAGAAAACCTGCCCCCGGAGCGCGGGTCTGTGACCCGCAGGATCTTTCGCATGGTGGGCGGCTTTTGGATTGGATGGCCGCGCCTTGCTCATTTGGTGGTTCCTGCGGGTCACAGACCCGCGCTCCGGAAAAAATGTCACCTTGATCAACCTTGATTGGCTTTAATTGGGCCAAATTCTCATCCATCCGCGCCACCATCACCGGGAGCGCTGGCCTCTGGCCGGCGAGTTCAGACGCCGGGCACCTGCCAGTCCGGCTCGGACCTCGGCGGGATGCGGACGGACAACTCGCCAACTTGGTCTGCTCTTCCTCGTGGAAAATTTTCCCACCTTGATTAACCTTGATTGGGCCTAATTCACTCTTTTTCTCCTCCGTTCTCGCCTCCTTCCGTTCCTTATACAACCGGAACGCCCACGCAAACGCTTCTGTCACCTCCGGCCACTTCCTCGACGCCACCAACACCCCCAGCAATGCCCGCCGGTCAGCCGTCTCTTTCCGCTCCGCCAACTGCTCCCGTTGCAGTTCCAACCGTTCCCGGTCAAATTCCAACCGCTTCCCGCCGAGCTCCAGCCGTTGCTCACAATGTTCCCCCTGCTGCAACTTTAACACATCCCGCAAGATCACCCGCAGCTTGCGCCACCGCCGCTCCGACGGCATCGGCGACTGCTGCCACTCACGAACCACCGTCAAATAACGGATCGCCAACACCGTCGATAACTGCTCCGTCGTCACCACTGGCACCTTCGCCCCAACCGCGGCCTGGTTAAAGGCCGCCACTTCCTGATCCATCCGCCAGTCCCGAAACCCGCCCTGTTTCCAGTTGGTCAGGTTCTGCTCATTGATGGCCGCGCCGTCAAACTCCGCCGCCAGCATCGCCCGCACCGCCGGCAGTTCGTTAAGCCACGCCACGAGCCGCTTGCCCGGCTCGCCCGCGGCCAGTCTTTCGTTCACCTGCTCGCGGATTTCCCGCGGCAGCCGGCTGATTTTTCCAGTAGCCATGCCCCCACTCTCTCACAGGGGGTTGGACAAAGACTGTCCAACCTAAAAAATCTTCCAACCATGATATTTCCCAGTTCCACCCCTCCTGCCGCGAGCGTGAACACCTACCGATGCGTTAGCTTTTGCGCTAGACAACCCGTTCCGTCCGCCTTACTTGTCATCTGATATCAGAACCACCGTTGGACAATCACTGTTAGGCGACTTCGCACCATGAGTAGGACTGTATATTTTGGTATAGGCATAGCACTCGGCTTCGTCGGCTTTTGCTGCGGTGTCATGGCCTTCATGGTCTATGCCAGCACGGCTGCGTCGCCAAGCAGCAGCGCCGGAGGCGGCATAGCGTTTTTCGCTGTGCCTTTACTTGTTGCAGCGTTTGGAGCTTTCTGGTGCTTCGCCCGGGCGCTGAGGCCAGCACCGAAGGCGTTGAGGTCAGACGCAGAGCCACAGCCGGCTCAGTCGCCGAAGCTCGCAGCAGGTGATACGGCAGACGAGAGGCTTGCGCCGCTATTGAGAAACGAGCGCAACCAGTCTGCCCCTAAAACCCCGCTTTGAAAATCTCTGATTCCCTCGCCCTCACCTGGTTCACCGCCTGGAGCGCAATCACCTTCCTGGCCTTCGGCTACGATAAATGGCGCGCCTCCCGATCCGGCAACCGTGTGCCGGAATCATTTCTCTGCCTCCTCGGCGCCATCGGCGGCTGGCCGGGTGGCCTGCTGGGCATGAACCTCTTCCGCCACAAAACTGCCAAGTGGACCTTCAAGCTCAAGTACGCCCTCGCCCTCATTCCCTTCGCCGCCGAAATCTGGGCCTGCCTCCACTGGCGCTGATTTCCGGACGCTGGCGGGATGACACTTGACGGGGAAAACAAATTAAGTAGTCTCTTTGTAGATACATTATGCAAACGATGATTCAACAATGGGGAAACAGCCTGGCGCTGCGGATTCCCAAGGCGTTCGCGCAGCAGGCCAAAGTTAAAAAGGGCAGCCGCGTACGGTTCACCGTCGAGAAAAACCGGCTGGTGGTCGAGCCGGTTGAGAAAACAAAAATCACCTTGAAATCGCTGCTCGCCGGCGTGACGCCAGAGAACATCCACCCGGAAACCGGCTGGGGCAAACCGGTGGGCAAGGAAATCTGGTGAAAAAATCCGGTTACGTCCCCGCGCAGGGCGACCTCGTCTGGCTTGATTTTGATCCACAAGCCGGCCACGAACAGGGCGGGCGGCGGCCGGCCATTGTGCTTTCGCCCAAGGCTTACAATCAGATCATCGGGCTGGCGTTGGTTTGTCCGGTTACCAGTCGCGAGAAGGGTTACCCGTTTGAAGTCAAAATTTCCGCCGGTTTGCCGGTCAGCGGCGTCGCATTGGCCGATCACGTTAAGAGTCAGGACTGGCGCGCACGTCACGCGGCGTTCATCGGCAAATTAGATGCTCCCACCTTGACCGCCGTTCTGCAACGAACGCGCAGTTTGTTGGAGCAAGGCGCTTAAAGCACATAAAAAAAGACCGCCGGATTGCCCGGCGGCCTTCGTGTTTGAGATTTTGTCTTAGTATGCGGCCTGCGCGCCCTTGATGGAGTGCTTCTTCATCCACGGCATCATCGCGCGGAGCTTGGCGCCGGTCTTCTCGATCGGATGCTTCTCGCCCTTCTTGAGCAGCGCGTTGTAGCGCTTGTAGCCGCCCTTGTATTCCGCGACCCAGTTCTTCGCGAACTTGCCGGACTGGATGTCCTTCAGCGCGGCCTTCATGCGCTTCTTCACGCTGCCATCGATGATCTTCGGGCCAACGCTCACGTCGCCCCACTTGGCGGTCTCGGAGATCGAGAAGCGCATGCCGCTGATGCCGGATTCGTTCATCAGATCCGCGATCAGCTTCAATTCATGCAAGCATTCAAAGTACGCCATCTCCGGCGAGTAACCGGCTTCGACGAGCACTTCAAAACCCGCCTGCACCAGCGCGCTCGCGCCGCCGCAAAGGACGGTCTGTTCGCCAAACAGATCGGTTTCGGTCTCTTCCTTGAAATCGGTTTCGAGGACGCCCGCGCGGGTGCCGCCGATGCCCTTCGCCCAGGCCAGCGCGATCTTCTTCGCGTCCTTGCCCGGGTTCTGGTAGACGGCGATGAGCGACGGAACGCCCTTGCCTTCCGTGTACTGGCGGCGGACGGTGTGGCCGGGGCCCTTCGGCGCGACCATGATGATGTTCACGTTCTTCGGCGGAACGATCGTCTTGAAATGGATCGAGAAACCGTGGCTGAACACCAGCGTCTTGCCCTTGGTCAGGTTCGGCTCGATGTCCTTCTTGTACGCCGCGGCCTGCTTGGTGTCCGGCAGCGCGACCATGATGACGTCCGCCAGCTTCACGGCTTCCGCCGTGGTGACGACCTTGAAACCTTTTTCCTTCGCAACGGGGATGGACTTGCTGCCTTCATACAGGCCGATGATGACCTTGAGGCCGCTGTCTTTGAGGTTTAGCGCGTGCGCGTGGCCCTGCGAGCCGAAGCCGAGGATCGCCAGCGTTTTGTTTTTGAACACGCCGAGGTCGGCGTCTTTGTCAGTGTAGACTTTGGACATAAATTGGTTTGTGGTTTTGGTTGAAAGAAAATGCTTACTTGCGCGGCAGGGCCACCTGGCCCGTGCGCGTGATCTCCTGCACGCCGAAGGAATTCATCAGGTCGAGGAACTTCTCCACCTTGCTCTCGCTGCCGGTGATCTCCACCGTCAACGTCTTCGGCTGCACGTCCACGATCTTCGCGCGGAAAATGTCCGTGATCTGCATCACCTCGGCGCGCGTCTTGGAATCCACCGCCACCTTCACGAGGACGAGTTCGCGGTCCACGGCTTCGCCGCCGCGAAATTCCTGCACCTTGATGACGTTCGGCAGCTTGTTGAGCTGCTTGGTGATCTGTTCCACAGTCGACTCGTCGCCGTGCGTGACGATGGTCATGCGCGACAATTTTGGATCTTGCGTCGGCCCGACATTGAGCGTGTCGATGTTATAGCCGCGGCCGCTGAAGAGGCCGGCCACGCGCGTGAGCACGCCGAACTTGTTCTCGACCAAAACTGAGATGGTATGTCGCATAAAAACCGTTTGGAAACGGATGAAAAGCCTAGCAATCCGCAGGGAACGGGTCAATTTGCAAATTCAACCAAAACGGGCGGCGGGCGCAGCTTGCCTCTGCCCCCGGAGCGCGGCTGTGTCGCAGACCAGCCGCAGCAGGGTGTCGATACGGCGCGGCCATCGAATTCACATGCGGTTTTGGTTTTCCACGTTGCTGCGACTGATCCACTGCGCGGGACACAGCCGCGCTCCGGGGAGCGCTCGGTCAGATTACCGGCCGGCCGCCTGCAAATTGTCTCTTTTTGTTTGGCCCGCCCCCTCAAAAATTCAGTTTTAATTCCCGTTTGACTATGTGAATCTGTGCCGTCGCGATGATCCATCCAACGGCCATCATTCACCCCAAAGCCCGCCTGGGTTCCGGCATCCAGGTCGGTCCCTATTCCGTCATCGACGCCGATGTGGAAATCGGCGCCGGCTGCGTCCTCGGCCCCTACGTCTACCTCACCGGCGTCACCAAGATCGGCTCCGGTAACAAATTCCACGCCGCCGCCGTCATCGGCGACGCCCCGCAAGACCTCAAATACAAGGACGGCCCCACCGGCCTGCGCATCGGCGATAACAACGTTTTCCGAGAACACACCACCGTCCATCGCTCCAACAAGCCCGATGAGGAGACCGTCATCGGCTCCAACAACTTCATCATGGGCAATGCGCACATCGCGCACAACTGCCGCGTCGGCAACCACGTCATCATCGCCAACGGCACGCTGCTTGCCGGGCACGTCGAGGTGCAGGACCGCGCCTTCCTCTCCGGCAACTGCGTCATCCACCAGTTCTGCCGCATCGGCACGCTCGCCATGATGCAGGGCGGCGCGGCGGCCAGCCAGGATGTCCCGCCCTTCACCACCGCCCAGAACGGCATGAACCTCCTCTGCGGCCTGAACACCGTCGGCCTCCGCCGCGCCAATTTTTCCTCGGAAGAACGGCTCGAACTCCGGAAGCTCTACAAGTTCGTGTTCCGCAGCGGCAAGAACCTCCGCCCCGCCCTCGCCGAGGCCAAGGGCAAGTTCACCGGCCCCGCCGTCAAGGTCTTCCTTGATTTCATTGCCGCCGCCAAACGCGGCGTCTGCTCCGATCCCGGCAAAAACGGCCTGCCCGAGGAGGAATGAATGAATTTTACCATCATCGGCAATGACGGCAAACGCTACGGACCCGTTGGTGCCGAACAGCTCCGCCAGTGGATCAAGCAATCCCGCGTCGAGAGCCGGACGCCTGTCTTTATCCAGGGCTCGGCTGACTGGACCTTTCTCGGCCTGCTGCCGGAATTTGCCGCCGGGTTCCCGGAAAACGCGCCGGCCATCACGCCGCCCAAACCCGGTCCGCCTCACGTTCCGGCCGCCCCCGCCAGCCAGCTTGCCATCTGGGGCTTCGTCTGTGGTCTGCTCGGCTGGACCTGTTGCGGCTGTTGTGTCCCTTTTGACCTCCTTGGCCTCACCTTCTCCATCATCGCCCTCGTGCAGATCAATGCCCGCACCGAACCGCTCACCGGCCGTGGCTTCGCCATCGCCGGCATCGTGCTGTCCGCCTCCAACCTCGGCCTGACTTTCATGGGCATGCTCGGCAACTCCTTGCCGGTGCAGTGGAACCTTGGAAACGTCGTGAGCGGCGGAGGCTGAATGACCCCCGCGCCGCCAAAAATTTCGCCCGCGAACTCCGCAAGTTCCGGCAGTTCCAGTTTTCGGCTCGCGGCCATCATCCTCGCCATCATCGCGGCCGGCCTCGCCGCGCTCGTTTTTTTCTTCAACCCCGCCACGCACGGCTTTTACCCTGTGTGCCAGTTCCACCGCCTCACCGGCCTGAACTGCCCTGGCTGCGGCATGACCCGCGCACTCTACGCCCTGCTGCACGGCGACCTCCCCGCCGCCTTCCGCGACAACGCCCTCCTCGTCCTTGCCATCCCCGCCGTGCTCGCGCGCGCCCTCTGGCTCGCTGTACAAAAATCCCGCGGCCGGCCCGTCGCCAATTTCCTGCCGGGCAAATATTTCTGGGCGCTGCTGTTCATCGCCCTGGCCTTCACCATCCTGCGCAACCTCCCCGCCTTCGCGTTCCTGTCCCCCGCCTGAACCCGGCTTGGTTGCTTGGTTCCTTTGTTGTTAATCCCCGGCTTCACGGCGAGACCAGCCGGTAAAAAACATTACCCATCGTCGGATCAATCGTGATCAAAAAATTCGTCACGTTGCCCGAGTTCGGCACCATCGACCAGTTGGTCGTGCTCAAACCCGCCGCATTGCTCTGTAACAACCAGCCAAGATAACTTCCCGGCCAGTTCAACGTGATCACCGGGCTGGTGGCCGAAAATTGAATGGTCGGCGGCAGCGTGACCATGACGCCGTCACCCCGAACTTCAGCCGGTCTCCGGCCCAATGGGGGGGTGAACACCCTGTTTTGGGAGCATCTGATTCGGTTTGCAGGCTGCCATTCTCATGCTAGTTTTTTTACCATGATGGTGGCATGGATGGCGGCCTGGGTGATCACTCCCCCGATTTTTCAATTGGGCGGTCATATTGTCTGTGGCAAAAATAAAAAACTGGAGCCGGTTGCCGGCCATGGCCGGCTTGGACTCAAAACGGTTCTCGCCGGTCTTGGGGCTGCCACCCTGTTTTTTTCGCCGTCCGTTCAAGCGCAGTCGCAGACACTGTCTATTGGTTCAGCTTCCGCTGATGCTTTCGTCTTGCGGCCTTCAAATGCGGACCTGTGGCCAAATGGTGTCGGCCAAGGAATTAAATCTGGAGCCCAATCCGTCAGCCTGGCCCTCGGTGCCGGCTATGGGCTGAAGATCCTTGGCAGCACACAAAGCCACGATCTGGCCTGGACCGGCATTTCTTATGGCTACATGCTTGGTTCAGTCGAAGGGGAAGGCCACTGGTACCGGGGCAATTGGGAGTTGCGTGCGGAATTGTTCGGCGGCGCGCAATTCTCTCCAACGGATGATTGGCTGGTGGGGCTTGCGCCTCACTTGCGGTATGACTTCATGACCGGCACCCGTTGGATTCCTTATTTGGATGCGGGCGCAGGCGTATCGGCCACGGGCATCGGACCGCCGGACCTGTCGCACGGCTTCGAGTTCAATCTGCAAGCCGCCGCTGGCGTCCGCTGGTTCATCAAAGACAACCTCGCCATAAATGTTGAGGCCCGGTACCTCCACATGTCTTGCGCCGGGTTAAACTCGCCGAACCTGGGGCTGAACAATGTGGGCGGAACCGTGGGCATCAGTTGTTTTTTTTGAAAAAATAAAAAACAGCGGCAACGCATTCCGGTTCACCACTGTGCCTCTCCGGCTGAATCATTTGCCCCCTTTGCGTCCCTTGCGCCTTCGCATCTAACCCGAACCCCCCTTGGAAGTTGAACGTTGGGCGTCAAATGTTGAATGTTCCCCATTCAGCATTTAGCCCGGCTTTCCCATCCACCATCCTCGCTGTCTTTAACTTTCTGCTTGCTTCACCCGCGCCGCGGCGTTCTGCTTTGCACCACAACATTATGCCCAAGCGCGTCTGCCAACACTGCGGCCATCCGTTCGCCATACCGGATGCCATGATCGGCGAAAATGTCTCCTGCCCCAGTTGTGGCAAGAGCCTCCTGCAACCCCGCTCGCCCCGCGCCGCCGTCGAAAAGATCAAGCTCACCGTCACCGCGCCGCCCCTGGACATCTATCCCGCCGCCAAGCTCGCCAGCATCGCGCAGGCCATCATCGACAACGTCCAGCGCGTCATCGTCGGCAAGCCCGAGCAGGTCACGCTCGCCGTCGCCACACTGTTTGCCGAGGGTCATCTGTTGCTCGAGGACGTCCCCGGTGTCGCCAAGACCATGTTGTCCCGCGCCATCGCCCAGAGCGTCGGCTGCACCTTCAAGCGCATCCAATGCACGCCCGACCTCGACCCCGCGCACGTCATCGGCGATTTCACCACCGACCTCGCCACCGGCAAAAAAGATTTCCGCTTCGGCCCCATCTTCTCCCAGATGGTCCTTGTCGATGAGATCAACCGCGCCAGCCCGCGCACGCAATCGGCGTTGCTCGAGGCCATGGGCGAAGGCTCCGTCACCATGGACCGCGTCACCTACCGGCTCGAAAAACCGTTCATGGTCATGGCCACGCAAAACCCCATCGACCAGGAAGGCACCTTCCGCCTGCCCGAGGCCCAGATGGACCGCTTCCTCATCCGCTTGAGCCTGGGTTACCCCGACGAGGCGCAGGAACGCGAGATGTGCACCCGCATCCGGCAACAGCATCCCATCGACGATCTCCAGCCCGTCACCACCGGCGATGTCATCATCAAATGCCAGCGCGGCGTCCGCGAGATCGCCGTCAGCGCCGAAGTCTGCAACCACCTCATCGCGCTCACCCGCGCCACGCGCACCCATCCCGCCCTCCGGCTCGGCGCCAGCCCGCGCGGCTCGCTCGGCCTGTACCACGCCGCCCAGGCCCTCGCCGCCATGCGCGGAGAACCCGCCGTCACCATCGAACACATCAACACCTTCGCCGTGCCCGTCCTCGCCCACCGCCTCATCGTCCGCCGCGAGGCCCTGAAAGATTACCCCGACCCCGCCGCCGTCATCCGCGAAATCGTCGGCCGGAGCGCGGCTTTGTGAGCCGCAGGAACGTGGTCTGCAACAAATGCATTCGATCCCGCCACACCGTTCCATGATTTTTTCGTAAGTTTTAGAGCTTGGAATTTCTTGGGTGTTTGGAACTTTGGCTTCGCTTCCTTCGCGTCTTCTATCGCGCAACCTTGCCCGGGTGACGTTGCTGTGAAAAATCTGCCGGCTCATATTTTTTAAAGGAAAGTGCCCCGTTGGATTCCTCCAACGGGGCACTGACCTTGCCGGTTTGCACCGCGCTGACCCCCAGGGCGGAGCCAGTTGCCGCGGTGCCCGCGGCCAAGCTTAGTCCTTGTGATCCTTGTTGCCCTTGTCGCCCTTATCGTCGTCGGAATCATTCTGGAGTTGGATGACACCGAACAGGCCGTGCGCTTCGCTGTTGGGACCCGCCGTGAAGTACAGGTCGGTCGGGACCCCGTCCGAACCTGACGCGCCGAAGGACAGACCCCACAGGCCGTCGATGATCACCGGGCATTCTTCCGTGCTCTTGAGCAGGCCGCGGAAGCCGCCGTCCGCTTCAAACGACATGATCGTGCCACTCCGGAGATTGGCGACCAGCAACTGGTCCGCATGCGTGCCAAAAGTGCTCGGCGCCAGCGCCATGCCCCACGGCGAGTTGAACTCACGGATGTTTCCGCCGGCATCAGTGCCGGTGGCGAAACGTTGGAACGTGCTGCTGAGCGGATTGAACACGTTGATCAATCCGTGGCCGCGGCCCGGGACGTCATCATGTTTCGCCGCGTCCTGTTTCGCATAGGTCACGAACACGGTGCCTGCGATGTTCATCACGTTGAAGGGCGCGTATCCGGCCGGCGCATACTGGTCGGAGAACTGGCCGATCAGCTGCATCGTTGAATTATACTCATCAATCGTGCCTTCGGCGAAATTCGCCGCCAGCAGCACGGTGCCCGTGCTGTTGGTCGCTATGGTCAGGCCTTTGTAGACCGCCGTCGGCCGGGCCGTCAGGACTTCGGCTGCATTGCCTAACGCGGGTCGCCAGCCGGAAATCGTGCCGTCTTCACTGGCGAAGATGAAGGCGTCGGCGTTGAACGCGGGAGAGGTGTTGTTGACGTTGCCACTCACGCTGCCGTCGCCCGGAATGGTGACCACGCGCGCGTTGCGGGCCACATGCGGCGCGCCCGCGGCGTCGTTCGTCACCGCGTACAAGGTTGCCTTGTGCGTGCCGTTGTCGCTGCTCCAGAACGGACCGCCGGCGCCGAAGGAAAGGCCCCAGGCATTCACCAGGTTGGTGTCTTGGATCTGCGCGAATGCGGGCACATCCGAAACCAGGTTGATCTGGCGGTATTGGCTGTCCTCATCGTCATGACCACGGTCATTGTCCTTCGCCACGGCGGACAGGCACGCCAGCGTTGCGATGGAAGCGGTCAGTGCCAGGTTCAGCCCGCGCGCGGCGGACTTCCTGGCTTGGTTGGTTTGCATCATTTTGTTTTTCATTCTGTTTGGTTGATCGTTCAGCTCTCAAATGACGCCCGTGGTGCGAGGCCGTACGCGTCCGTCGGCGGGTTGTCCGCCCCGGATTTTTTTGCGGCCGGTACTCACCGAAGCCAGCAAGCAATTTCATTCGAGTTGTTATTGAGAGCAGAACCTGTCACGCAAGTTCCCTGCGCCCGTTTGATTTTCTGATTTGGCGGCGGCTCTTTAGTCCCATTGTCGCTCCGCGTGCCCTGTGACAAGAATGGCACCCTTGATTTTTTGCCGCCGCGTCAACGTGGATGGAATATGAATCCGGAGGAACATTTTGAAGCCATAGTGTC
>Ga0210392_10000543_pt1 | contig 22675 bp, 19 predicted proteins | sample IncBWC30OmetaG_FD_161057 | JGI IMG/M metagenome (GOLD analysis project Ga0210392, IMG submission 161057) | Forest soil microbial communities from Barre Woods Harvard Forest LTER site, Petersham, Massachusetts, United States - Inc-BW-C-30-O ...
GTCGCCCGGAACCTCCATATTCAGCTCGTGATTCTCCAGAAAGCGGCGCGCGGCGTCTGCTCCGGTCAGGTTCAACCGGTGCCAATCGATCACCGAGCTGCCACTCAAAATGAGCCGCAGCGCCTCCACGTCATGCATCGAGAGGTCCTCGATGCGCTTCAGTCGAGCAGAACGCTCTCCCGAGCGGGGCGGCTCGCTATCAGATTGAGTCAGTGGTTCGTCGTCGTAGCGTTACCCGGCGTCGGGCGGCCTAGGGCCAGGGTGCCGAAGAAGATGCCAATCGTAACGCCAAGCACCGCGAGTTGTGCGCCGAATGGGCCGTTCGCAGCCATGAGAGCGACCGGGATCGGGGCGACGAGGTACCACGGATTTAACTTCATTCTCGGGTCTCCGACGGGAATGGGCGCGGGGCGCGTTACTTTAGGAGCTCAGCGGGGAAAGACGCGGATCAAGACTCAAGGAGTAAAGGTAAGTTGATGTAGGTTAGTGTGCCACAACCGCAGCGCAAGGGGCAAACTGTTACCGAGGCACGGCGCCGCATTCAAGCCTTTACGACCTAGGGCAGTTATTTATGTGGGTGTGAGGCCTCCAATAACTCTCGGCCGACTGAGTGGCCTACGGGATCCATCCCCGCGACTCCTATAGTTTTGTTAGCGTTGCCGGGGTGGACAGTCGTAGTCGCCGAATGATTGCGCGAGTGTTGCCTGCGCTGTTCGGCTTCGCGTCCTCCCTAGGCGTGAGCGGTTGCGGCGACCAGTTCCTTCCGTCCACGGTCGACCCGGGAGCGGACTTTGCGGTGGCCGATGTCGTCTTCGACGAGAAGTACTTTTACTGCAAGGTCGAGCCGGTCCTGTTCGCAAATAGTTGCGGCAGTGGCGATTCGACCAAGGGCGATCCGCAAGGTGGCTGTCACTTCAACGCCACGGCTTACCGGCTGACGGCGTACATGCCCCACATCGGCGACTCGTGCAACGGCGGCATCGTGCCAAGCGTGACGAATGTGCCGGACGCCGCTCAGCACAACTACCAAACCTCGCAAGCGCGCATGAAGCGTGACCCCGATCTCGCGCCCCTGTTGCAGCGCCCGACCGGTAACCAGTTCCACCCGCGCAAGATCTTCGAGCTCGGCTCGCCGGACGCGGACGCCATCTCGCAGTGGGCGACTCAGTTTTCGAATCAATGAGGGCCTTGCTCACAGCGCTGGCGTTCGTCGCCGTTTTAGCTCCGATTCAGGCCCTTGCGGCGGACGACGAAGATGCGTTCGCCCGGGTGATCGTGGCCGATACGGATTTGCGTGCGGGCCCAGGTGTCTCTCACCGCGTGATCTATCACGCGCACCGCGGTGAGACATTCCTGATCCAGACGCGCGAGACTTCGGGCTTCTGGTTGCAGGTGGTGATGGCCGACGGTCGCACTGCATACGTGCTCGGGGACACGGTGGAGGCCGTCGCAGTGAGCGAGGACGCTCCCGACGCGCCGTCGAAGCCGGGCTTCTTCGCGCCGCCGGCGCTGCAAACGGCGCGTGGCGGTTTCGCGTTGATGGCTGGGCTGTACGACCGCGACGGTTATGTCGAGCTGAAGCCGGCGTACGTGCTCGCGCCGGCGATAGCGTTCGAGCCGTTCATCGGATTGTCCCTCAAGAGCGACAGTCGTCGCATCACCTACGGTTTGTCGGGCACGCTGAATCTGGCGCCGGACTGGGCGATCGCGCCATTCGTGACGCTGGGCGCGGGCGGCATGCACGAATCACCCAAGGATGAACCTGGCGTGCAGCACGTGCGCAATTGGTTTCAGGCTCGCGCTGGCGGCGGGCTGTTGATTTCACTGCGTTGGCGGGTGTTGTTCCGTCTGGAAGCTTCGAACATGGTGCTCTACACCGAAGACGCATATCAGAACGTGCAAACCTACATCGGTGGGCTGGGGACCTATTTCTGAGCCGGAAGCGCTCGAGCGAGGAACACGCGATGACCATCCACAAGCATTTTGCCGCTGATTTGGCCTGGAAAGCGCCACTCTGGGTGCTCGGCGCGTGCCTTTCACTAGCTAGCGCAGGCTGCGCCACGGTGCGGCCGGAGCAGCGTGCCATCCTTGCCGATCCGACCATGCAGTTCGACGCTCAGTCCGCCGACCAAGCGGCGCTCGACCACGCGCTCGACAACCGCGAAGGCTCGACTGGCGGCGGCTCGGTGCGTGGAGGCGGCTGCGGCTGCAACTGAAGTGCTGGGGTCGATGTTGCGGCGAATCACACACGGTCAGCTCGCGCTGCGGTGCTTGCTCGGCGTGGCCTTGTGCCTCGTGGTCGTACTCGCTACGGCGTCGGCTCGCGCGCAAGTCGCATCGCTCGATTTGAGCTCTGCGCTTTTTCTGGAGCCGTCCGCTCGCAGTCAGCTGACGGTGATCAACCCCAGCGCGAACATGACCGTGTCTCCCTCGAATTGGCTGACTTTACAGGGTAATTACGAGGCGGACATCGTCTCGGGGGCGAGCGAATCGCTGAAGGGCGGCAAGCTCAGCAACGTCGACATCGTCACCTCGGCTACGCATTTTTCGGACACGCGCCACGCCGTGACCGGGGGCTTTACGGTCACTCGAGCTTCGACGCATTTGGGTGGTTCGTACACTTATGGCACCGAGCACGACTATCGCTCGAATGCCTTCGCAGTGAACGCAGGCACGGATTTCTTGCAGAAGAACACCCAGCTCGAGCTCTCTTATGGGCGCGGCTTCGACCAAGTCTGCACTACGGCTTACTCCGCTGACGATGCGCCCTCGAGCCGACTCGCGCTCGACAATTCCAAGGGCTGCTTTACGAACGCCAAGAACAGAGCGGCGCGTGACATCAGTCTGAACAACTTTCAGGTTGGTTGGACGCAGACTTGGACGCCAGAGTTTGCGACGCAGTTGGTGCTCAGCGCCGCGCTGCAACATGGCTTCTTGGGCAATCCGTATCGCTCGGTGGTGATCGCGCCGGCCGGCGACCAGGCGCTGGAGAACCACCCGGAAAACCGCGGCCGTGGCGCACTCGGCCTGCGCGGGAAGTACTACGTGCGCGGCCTGGAAACGGCCTTTTCGGCCAGCGCGCGGCTGTATCGAGACACCTGGGCGATCTTCGGTCAGACCTACGAGCTAGACGCAGAACGCTACATGTTTCCGTGGCTTCGCGTGCTTTTGCGAGGGCGCTACTACACGCAGACCGGCGCGCTATTTTGGAGCGACGACTACACGGGCGGCGAGCCCGCTTACGGACCGCGCGGTCAATACTGGAGCGGAGACCGCGAGCTGTCACCGCTGTCCAGCTACTTGGTCGGTGCGCGCGCTTTGGCGACGCGTGAAGGCCGTCCGGGCGCGCGCGTGGCGGGGCTGTTTCTCAGCTTCAGCGCCTCGCTCGGCTTCGACGCGCTCAAGACCCAATTGCACGATTTTACGCTGGGCGGCCGCAAACCGGACGACACGTTGGCGTTGCTCTGGTCGCTCGGCTTCAGCGGCGAGTTTTAGCGGTCGCCGCGCAAGCCGCGCTTGCGGGCCAAATCATACAGATGCTTGCGATCCATTTTGGCCTCGCGGGCTGCGGCGCTGATGTTGCCGCCGTGGCGATCCAGTAGCCAGGCCACGTAGCGGCGTTCGAACTCGGACTCGAAGTCGGAGCGGATCTCGCGGTAGCTCTTTTCGGCGTCGAAGGCCGGGTAGCCTGCGCTGCCTGCGGACGGCTGGCTGCTGCCGATGGAGCCTGGCGAGACCGGTAAATCGACGAGGCGGATTTCTCGTTCTCCGCCAGCGGCGGCGATGTAAATCGCGCGGTCGAGCACGTTGCGCAGCTCGCGTACATTGCCCGGCCAATCATGGGCCGCAAGCGCGCTCACGGTCTCGCGCGTGAGAGATATGGCAGACGCCGTTGGATCACGCTTGCGCGCCAGTTCCAGAAACTGCTCGACCAGCGCGGGGACGTCCTCTCGGCGGGTGCGCAGCGGCGGCACCGTGATCGGTACCACTGACAGTCGAAAATACAGATCCTCGCGGAACTTGCCGCGCTCGACCTCTTCCTTCAGGTTGCGCTTCGTGGCCGCGACGATACGCGCCTCTGCGTGCAGCGGCTTGTTGCCGCCGACTCGGCGGAACTCGCCAGACTCCAGCACGCGCAGCAGCTTGGGCTGCACGTCGAGCGGTAGCTCGCCGACTTCGTCCAAAAACACCGTGCCGTGGCCGGCGATCTCGAACGCGCCCTGGCGCGCCGCCACGGCGCCCGTGAACGCGCCGCGTTCGTGCCCGAACAGCTCGCTCTCGATCAAGTTGTAGCTGACCGCCCCGCAGTCGACGACGACGAACGGTTGGTCCTTGCGCGTGCTGATCTGGTGGATCGAGCGCGCCAGGACGTCTTTGCCGGTGCCGGTCTCGCCTTCCAAGAGCACGGAGGCGTCGGTTGGCGCGATGCGTTCGAGCACCCCGAAAATCTGGCGCATCGACAAGCTCGTGCCGAGCGCTTCGCCGAAGCTCGTGGCCTCGCTGGGCAAGACCTGAGTGCGATTCGGCTCGCCGCGGAGCAAGAGCTCGACACTGCCCACCACGATCGTCGAGCCGGACTCTATGACTGCCTCGCGCACTGCAGTTCGTCCGACGCGAGTGTGATTGGTCGAGCCCAAATCACGCACGATGATTCCGAGCGGGGTTCGCTCGAGCTCGCAGTGATGGCGCGACACGGTGTCGTCCGGCAATACCAGATCATTGTCGGCGGCCTTGCCGACTGTAAGCCGCTCTCCGAGCTTTACTCGCTTGCCGCGCGCGCTACCCGACACCACCACGAGGAGCAGCTCGTCGGATTGCGCGCCAGGCGGCGGTTGCGCCCGGGTAGCGATTTCGGATGGAACGGGGTGAGTCACTCAGAAACCACCAGCGGCGAGTGCGACCTTGGTCTCGCCGCCTGTCAGGGTAACGCGACGCTCGATGTTTGTCTGCACTCCTTCGCGAGTGCTGGGGGATTCGCCATTTTGCGAGTTTTCTAGGACACTCAACGAAACGACATAGTCGCCATTGGGTAGTGAGGCGTGGGAGCGAATTTGCAGTGGGGGCGCCTCGTCGAAGGTGAGGGTGACCCCGCCGCTCGGCTCGCTGTCTTCCACGCGCTTCCACGAGGCGCTGAACCGAACCGCGTTGGGGAATACAGAGCCGACTGGAAACACGAGAACTTGATCGTGAGGTAAGCCGCGCATCAAGTGCCCGCCGAGCCATACCGCGCCTCCCACCAGCACCGCTCGAGTGGCAATCCGTTGCGCGAAGCTGCCTCGAGCGAAGCTCGTTCCGATCAACGACCAACCTGCTTGGGCGCGCGAGCCGAAGCCGCGGGCGCGGCCGCAGGGTGCGCGGGCGCAGCGCTATTCTGCGCCGCTGCTGCCGCTGCTGCCATCGCGTGCTGCATGCGGTTCGCGTCGAGCATGCGGATCAACTGCACGAGGCGCGCGATGGTGGCGTCAGGTAGTGGGAAGGCGGGCATCTTGCCGCGGCCTTGGCGGATGGTGGCGGCGATGGCGTCGTCCGTCGTTGCGGCTTGCCAATCAGGGCGCGACAAGTCGGCGGCGTGCAGCATTGGGCCCTGAGGGCCGTCGCCATGACCGAGCGCGCCGTGACAGCTCGTGCAGTTCTGCTGCCAAGCGACGATGGTGACGTCGTCGAGGCCGTGCCCCGGCTCGGACGAGCCGGCGTCGGTGACCTGCACTTGCTCCGCGTTGGGGTTCGACGTGTGATCGTGATCGGTGGGGCGCCACTCCCTCAGGTCTGCTGGAGTCTCGTTGCAGGCAAAACACAGCACGCCGAGCACCAGACCGATGGCGGTGATTCTGATCCGGGCCAGCATTGCCCCTGCAATAGCACGCAAAAACCATCGCCGGACAGCTTCTTTGCTCGGCTATCTAGGGCCTTCCGCGCGCACATCCCACCCACAAAACACGAGTGGCCGGGCAAATGCCGGCCACTCGTTCACTGATTCGAAGCTAGGCGCTTCGAAGCCGTCTCACTCGAAGACTTTGCCGCCGCCCGTCGGGTCGAGGCCCAAGTACTTCTTGCCGCCGATCTCGGCGATACGGAACTCGGTGCGGCGATTTTTCGCGCGACCGGCGTCCGTCGTGTTGTCGCCGATCGGCTTGGTCTGGCCGAAGCCGACCGCGAGCAAGCGCTCTTTCTTCACGCCTTTGGCGACCGCAGCGTTCTTCACGGTCAGCGCGCGCTGACCGGACAGTGTCAGGTTGCCGTCGGCAGTACCGGTATTGTCGGTGTGGCCCTCGATGCGAAGCTTGGTGATCTTCTTGTTGGCCGGGTCGTTCAGGTAGGCGACGAGTTGGTCAACCACGGCGTCGCTGCCGCCGCCGGCCTTGAAGTTCGCGGAGCCGGTGTCGAACTCGATCTCGCCCGGGATCTGTACGCTGTCACCCTTGGTCACGACTGCGGCAGCGGGGGCTGGCGGCGCGGGGGCCGGAGCGGGGGGCGGCGTGGTCGCGACCGGCGCTGGCGGGGGCGGCGGGGGCGGCGGAGGAGCGGGCGTCGGAGCGGCCGCGGCCTCGGAACCCGCCTTGAATGAAGCGGTGCAGCCGCTGAGCGCGGGCGCCACGAAAGCGGCGCTGGCAAGCGCAATCACGAACGCAGATTTTCCAAACATTTCTGAAATCCTCCACTAACTCTAGGTGTGTGTGCTGCGCGAAGGCTCGGCAGTCCCCGACTATGTGGCAAACCGGTAGTCCAAGTCCCCGGGGTGACGCAAGCGCGTGCGCCGAGCCAGCCGCAATCCTGGGGCGATAGACGGAGCAGCGCCCCTTTCTGTTCAACCGGGAATGTACCGCAGTTGCTGATATTTTAGGTCCGATGGCCGGCGGCTGAGCGCCTGCACGACGCGCGGCGCGCGATGAGTGGTAAGCCACGGGTTCGTGGCGCGCGAGTTCGTTCATCTACACGTTCACTCACAGTACTCGTTCCTGACGAGCGCGGTGAAGCTCGACGACCTGGCCAAGCGCGCCAAGACGCACGGCATGCGCGCGGTGGCGCTGACCGACCACGCCAACATGTACGGCGCGATTCGCCACTACAACTCGGCGCGCGCCAACGGGCTCACTCCGATCGTCGGCTGCGAAGTCAACGTCGTGCGCAAGGACGCCTCGGCCGCCTTCGATCACTTGGTGCTGCTGGCTGCGACCAACGAAGGTTACAAGAACCTGATTCGGCTGGTCTCCGAGGGTCATCTGCGCTCGGCGAGCGCGCATGGTTCGGCGATCTCGCGCGCACAGATCGCCGAGCGCAGCAAGGGCTTGATCGCGCTCACCGGTTGCTTGGGAGGCGTCGCGGCTCAGCGCATTCTGGAATACGGCCCGGACAGCGGAGAGACCGTGCTCGGTGAGCTGAAGGAAATGTTCGACCCAGGCCACGTATTCGTGGAGCTGCAAGATCACGGCTTTCCCGAGCAAAGCGTGGTCAACGACACTCTACTGAAGGCGGCCGACCGCTTGGAGCTGCCGATCGTTGCAACCAACGACGTGCACTTCATGAGCAAAGAGGACGGGCAAGCGCATATCTACCTCGAGTGCGTGCGGCAGGGGCGAACCTTTGCAGAGGCAGAGCCGCTGCATCACGGCAGCTTCGAGATGTACCTGAAGAGCCAGGAAGAGATGGTGCAGACCTTCTCTGCGTTGACCAAAGCGGTGGACAACACGCTGCTCATCACCGAGATGTGCTCGGGACTGAAGCTCGACCTCGGTCGCCCGATGTTGCCGCGCTTTCAGGTGCCCGAGGGCTACGACACGGACGGCTACTTCCGTCATGTCTCGCTGCTTGGCCTCGAGGAACGGCTCGCCGAGTTCCGGCGCCTGGGTAAGCTCGTCGACGAGCCCGTTTACCATCAGCGGTTGCAGCGAGAGCTGGACGTGATCGTGGGTATGAAATACCCAGGCTACTTTTTGATCGTCTGGGATTTCATTCGCGAGGCGAAGGAGCGCGGTATCCCCGTAGGTCCGGGCCGCGGCTCCGGCGCAGGCTCGATCGTAGCTTATTCCCTGGGAATTACCGAGATCGATCCGCTGCCGTACAACTTGCTGTTCGAGCGCTTCCTGAATCCCGAGCGCGTGAGCATGCCCGACTTCGACGTCGACTTTTGCATGGCGCGTCGCGACGAGGTGATCAAGTACGTCTCGCAGCGGTACGGTGAGGAGAGCGTCGGACAGATCGCCACGTTCCAGAATCTGAAAGCGCGCAGCGTGATCAAGGACGTCGCGCGCGCCATGGGCATGCCTGCACCCGAAGCGCAGCGCATCGCCAGCTTGGTTCCCGACAAGGGCCAAGGCAAGACGTACACGATCGAAGAGGCGCTGGAGGTCGAGCCGAAGCTCAAGGCGCTCGCGAATAGCGACGAGCGAGTGGGCGAGCTGATTCGTCAAGCCAAGAAGCTCGAAGGGCTAACCCGGCACGCTGGCATGCACGCCGCCGGCGTGGTGATCAGCGAAGGCCCGTTGGCCGACCACGTGCCGTGCTTCCGCGGCAACGACAACGCGATCGTCACACAGTACGACAAGGACGACGTAGAGGCCGCGGGCCTGGTAAAATTCGACTTTTTGGGCCTGAAGACACTGACGGTGATCGACATCGCCGAGAAGCTCGTCAACGCGCGTCCGGACCGAAAAAACAACCCGCTCTCTTTGTCCAAGGTCCCACTCGATGACCGCGAGTCGTATGCGCTCGTAGCCAGCGGTGAAACGACCGGCGTGTTCCAGCTCGAATCGAGCGGCATGCAGCAGCTGCTACGCGGGCTGAAGCCGGATTGCTTCGAAGACATCATCGCCGCCGTCGCGCTGTATCGCCCGGGCCCGCTGGGCACGGGCATGATCGATGATTTCATCGGCAGCAAGCACGGCAAGAAGACCGTGCGAAAATTGCACCCGTTGGTCGATGACGTGCTCGCGCCAACGTACGGCGTGCCCGTCTACCAAGAGCAGGTGATGCAGATCGCGCAGCAGCTCGCCGGCTTCACGCTCGGTGCCGCCGACTTGCTGCGCCGAGCCATGGGCAAGAAGAAGGCCGAAGAGATGCAAAAGCAGCTCCAAGCCTTTATCGACGGGGCTTTGGTGCGCGGCGTCAGCGTCGAACAATCGACGGCTATTTTCCGAGAGATTGAGGGTTTTGCGTCGTACGGCTTCAACAAGAGCCACTCCGCGGCCTACGCGCTCATCACTTATCAGACGGCGTATTTGAAGGCGCACTATCCGTGCGAGTTCTTCGCTGCCGTGCTGACGGCGGACAAAGACAAGATCGAAAAAGTAGTGCGCACGATCGCGGAGGCGCGAGCCTGGGGCGTGGCAGTCTTGCCGCCCGACATCAACGCTAGCGAGACCGACTTTTCGGTCGTCTACGCGCACCCGCGCGGCGACGGCTCGATGCGTTCGGCGGGGCGATTGCGCGATCGCCATGGTCCGCAAGTGCGCTTCGGTTTGGGCGCCGTGCGCGGCGTGGGTGAGGCGGCGCTCGAGACCATGTTCGAGTCGCGGAAAACTTCCGGACCGTTCCGGGATCTGTTCGATTTTGCGACGCGAGTCGACGCTAAGCGGTTGAACAAAGGCGTGCTCGAAGCGCTGGTTCAATGCGGAGCGTTCGATTCCGTGCTCGAACCAATGGGCGTCAGCCGAGCGCGCGCGTACGCCGCGATCGACCGCGCGCTCGAACGCTCGCGAGGGGCGACGCGCGACCGCGAGCGCGGGCAGGCCACGATGTTCGGCATTTTCGAGCAAGCGCCGACTCGAGCCAACGGGGCTGGGAATGGCCACAAGGCCGCGACGCCGATGGACGACTACCCGCCAGCAATCACAGAGTGGGACAAGCTAGAGCTGTTGAAGCGCGAGCGTGAGGCGCTCGGCTGTTACGTCTCCGGGCACCCGCTGTTCCGCTATCAGAGCAAGCTTGGGCGACTGGGTGTGGTGTTCTCGACCAAGGTCTCTAGCGAAGAGCCGTGGTCGATGGTGTCGGTCGCGGGCATCGTCGAAAACTACCAAGAGAAGATCTTCAAGAGCGGCTCCGGGCGCGCCGCGTTCCTCGAGATCGAGGATATGTATGGACGGGTGCACGCGAAACTGCGCGGCGATCGCATCGATACCTATGCGCACCTGCTGACGTGTGGCGATCCCGTGCTGGTTACCGGCAAGGTGAGCTTCCCGATGACCGAAGAGCCAGACGACGAGCGCGAAGCGACCATTCTCGTCGATAGCGTAGAGCTACTCTCCGACGCCGCGCTCAAGGCCACGCGTTCCATCTCGATCAAGCTCGACGCCGATCGCACCGCACGCCGCGATTTCGAAGCGCTCAAAGCGCTGATCCAGGCCTCGCCCGGACCGTGTCCGGTCGAGCTCATCCTCTCGCTCGGCGAGGGCACCGAGGCCGTGCTAGATCTCGAAGGCACCCGGGTTACGCCCAACGATAGCTTTCTGGGCGGGCTGGAGCGCATGTTCGGCACGACCGTCGCGGAGTTGCGCTGATTTTTCCGGGCTGAAAAACCTGTTATCCTAGTCGTCTTGATGAAAGACGGCCGCCCGGAGCTGGTACGCATCGATTCACGCGGCGAGGCGCACCCGATCGGCAACGTCGCGAGCCAGCGGATGCGCGCGCGGGCAGGTGCCTACCGCATGCTGCCGGCGCCAGCGCACGTCATCTTCATGCGCTTTACCGGTGAAGATGGCCGGCGCGACGCCGAAGACGGCGCGGTGGTGCGGCTGTCCGGGGAAGTGACCGCGCCCGGCACGCTGTGCGACATCTTGGCTCTGGTCGCGCAAACTGGCTGGCGCGGCGAGCTGGTGGTGCTCGACGGCGACGACACGCGCTCGATCTTCTTCGAGCAGGGCAATGTCGTGGGCGCGGTGACCAACGTGGACGAGGAGCGTTTGGGCTCGGTGTTGTACCGCTTTGGTGTCATCACGGGCGATCAACGCTCGCGCATCTTGGCAGAGACGCAAGGCGGCAAGCGCTTCGGCGAGGCGGCGATCGATCTCGGCGTGCTCAAGCAAGATCAGATCTACTCGTACATCGAGCGCCAGATCGAAGAGATCGTGTTTGCGACGATGACCGTGGGCGACGGCACGTTCTTCTTTTTGGATGGCTTCGACGACGCGCGGCTCGTCTCGCGGCACACCGTGAGCGCCAATGCGCTGCTCATGGATGGCGTCACGCGTATGGATGAGCTTCGCTATTTTCGGCAGAAAATCCCCTCTTCGGAGCACATTCCGCTGCGCGTCGAGAATCGCGGCACGCCGGCCGAGGAGTTCCAAGTGGTGTATTTGGCGATCGATGGCAAGCAGAGTGTCGGCGAGCTCGGTCGCGTCACCGGTTTGGGCGAGTTCGACACCACCAAGGCGCTGTACGCGTTGGTGCAGTCGCAGCACGTCGGCATTCACCCGCCACGCGTCTCGGGCGGTCCGACGTCGCTAGTCGCCGCCGCGAATGGCGCGCTGCGCGCTATCTACGCTGCCGCCGCGAACGGGGGCAAGGTGGACGAGGTTCGCAGCAATCTCGAATCGTTTGCGATTGGTGCCGGCGTGTACGACATCCTGTTCCGCAATGCGGGTCCGGACGAGACGGGCGCGCTCGACTCCGAGACGGTCGCCGCGAACTCGGTCGTGGTCGCCGGCGGCGCAGATCAAGACAACATGCTCAAGCAGATGCTCCACGAATACGTGAGCTTTGCCCTATTTAGCGCGGGCGCCGCGCTCGGCTCCGGCGTCGAGGGAGAGCTTGCCAAGCAAGTCGCCCATGCGCTGACCGGTCTCAGGCCACAGGGCTGATTTCGCGTCGCCCGGGGCGTCTGGGCCACGCCCGGCAAGGCCGCACCAATAGTTGCCAGAAATAGTGGGCAAGCGCTCGGCTTCGCGCTATCTACGCCGCCCACGAGCGGCCCCCCGGGTCGCCCGGGTCGATAGCTCAGTTGGTAGAGCAGTGGATTTTTAATCCATTGGTCCAGGGTTCGAATCCCTGTCGACCCACCCTCGAACTATGCCGGTCTGGTAAACCGGCGGCTTGTGAGAAAGCGGCGGCTGGTATTCGTGCGTGCACGTAGGCGTGTGCTTGGCGGGCCGGCGTCAAGCCAAGGGTTCGCTGTGACCTAAGTTGCGCGAGCGCGGTGCTGACAGAGGCTGAGGCTCGCTTATCGGCATAGCTGAACGCAGTCCAATGTTGGGGCTTGGCCTGAGCTATGCTCGGTCCGTGCGTCGCGACGCGCTTTTGACGGCTTGGCTCGGCGTGGTGCTGTTGAGCGGGGCGTGGGGATGTCGACGGCGAGAGCAGCCGTTGCACGGCGTGCCTGTGCAAGCGAGCGCGACGGGACTGGCGCGCGCTGTGCAGGAAAGCGGTTCCACGGTCGCACCAACGGTCTTGCCGCCGCCTTCCGCGGTGCCGACCGAGATTGAGCGAAAGCCGAGGTTGTACGTCAAGAATCGCTTCGTGTTCGTGCGGCCGCGGGCGGACGTGAACGCGGATTGGATTGGGTTCTTGTGGTTCGGCGCGTCGGTGGAGTTGCGCAGCACCGAGCCGGTGGGTGGCCCCGGGTGCGCGACGTACTACGCGATCGAACCGAACGGGTTCGTGTGCGTGGACGGCAAACAAGCGACGCTCGCGGCGGACGACCCCGAGTTCAAGGCGGTGTCGAGCTACGCGCCGCGACTCGACACGCCGACGCCACACCAATACGCGGAATCGACCGGCGCTGAGCTTCACGCGGAGCTACCCGGGGCGGAGCGGCATTGGCCGACCCTGCCGGCATTTTTTCACGAGCCGCGCCGGCGAGTGCTGCCGCTGTCGACGATTGCTTATGTCGACCAAGAGACGGTCGACGGCCACGACTGGCTGCTCAGCGCAGATCTTTTGTGGCTCAAGAAGGAGCAGGTCAACCTGTATCCCGAGATCACTTTTCATGGCGTTGCGCTGGGCGGCACTTGGCGTCTGCCCCTGGCGTTCTTTCGGCAACCGAACAAACCCAGGTATCGGCGCAACGCTGCAGGCAAGCTCGAGAAGAGCGGCGAATTATTCGCGCTCCATTCGTTGGTCGCGTTGGGCTCGGAAGTTCAGATTCAGCGCGGCGAGCGCTACTTCGCGACAGCGGAGGGTGAGGATTGGGTGCGCGAGCAAGACGCCGTGCTGCCGTCGCCGCGCTCGTTGACGCCGTGGGGCGCGCGCGTCGGCAGCGATGACCACACCGGGCTCGCGCCGAAGAACGCACGCCACACCTGGCTCGAAGTCAGCGTGCTGGGCGGCTGGCTGTTGGCGTACGAGGGCACGCGGCCGGTCTATGCGACGCTGATTTCTCCGGGGCGTGGCGGAATCCCGCAGGAAGGGAAAAACACACTGGAGCTAGCAGCGACGCCGCTCGGTACGTTTCCGATATCGGGCAAACTCGCAACCGTCACCATGCAGGCTCCGGGTGAGTACCTGCACTCGGAGGTACCTTGGACGCAGAATTTTCTAAAGCCATACGCGATTCACACCGCGTATTGGCACGATAACTGGGGCAATCCGCAGAGCGGCGGTTGTATCAATGTCTCGCCGATCGACGGCAAATGGCTGTTCGAATTCAGCGAACCAAGCCTTCCCGCAGGCTGGCACGCCGTGCGCTGGCAGCCCGCGTTAGGTGCACCGACCTTGCTCGTCGTGCACGAATGATTTCGAATGACCCCCGAGACTGTTTCGGGTTTGTAGAGGATTCGCAACCGATCTGCGTACGGATCCCGCGCTGCGTCGAGCCTTGCACTCAAACCTGCCACGCTGCGGGCGTTCGTCGTACCTCGGGCTACAATAACTGACCCGAATTGCGTACGCTGAAGGCACAAACTCAATGACTTTTGGTCTTGCGTTGGTCGTGTGATCGGGTGGTAACGTTGACCGGTAATCCCACACTTGCCGCCCGGCGGCGCCCTTCTAGGAGGCTTCGGTGATCAAAGCGCGCACCTGGTTTACTCTGCTGTTGCTCTCGTTCGGAACTATCGCCGCCACCGCTAGCTGCGGTAGTGACGAAGCGACCGGAGGGAGTAGTGGGACTGGCGGCGGCGCGATCCTCGGCGCGAGCGGCGCAAGCGGCAAGGGCGGGGCAGTCGGTCGCGCCGGCTCGGGCGCGGCCGGTGACACTTCGACTTCGGCTGGCATCTTGGGCACGGTGTGCGCTGTCGACGGCGACTGTGGCACTGGCTTCACCTGCGTGACGGCGGGCGGCGGCAAGTTCGGCGGCGCTGGTCCGTCGCAAGGCCTGTGTACTGCGACTTGCACGTCGGACGACGACTGCGCTGCACTAGAGCCTGGCGCTGGCTGCGTGAATATGGGCACCACCGACGCGCCCGCTCCCTACTGCCTCGAAGCTTGCACGCAAGGGGATCCAGTCGATCCCACGACCAAGTGCCAGGGTCGGTTCGATCTTGCGTGCAGAGACTTGGCGGATCCAACCGTCAGCACCGCAACGGATCCGTTTTGCGTCCCGCGCTGCCGCATGGATTCCGAGTGCGGCACCGGTCTGTACTGCAGCCCGCGCAGTGGCTTGTGTAGCAAGACGAAGCCCACGGGTGACGCAGCGGGCACGCCCTGCGACGCAAACGCGATGACCAACAACTGCGCTGGCATCTGCGTTGGCTTTCCCGATAGTACTGGCAAGGTATTTACCGGTTATTGCGCCGACCTGTGCTCGGGTGTCACGCCGTGCAATTTCAATGGCACGGCGCCCGGCGGCTTGTGTTTGGGCGCGCTGTCGCAAATGTTCGGCGAGTTCGACGAGGGCTTCTGCGAGCCGACTTGTGCATGCAGCGACGAGTGCAAATTCCCGGATCATATCTGCCGAGGTTGGCTGAGCACGGAGTCCACCCTCCAGATGGCGCTGGCCTCGCCAGGTCTGTGCTTCCCGCCGGTGATGCCGCCGGATGGCAGCGTCGAGCTGACGGCGTGCGAAGGCGGCGCGAGTGGCACCGAGACGGGTGGAGCTCCGGCGGGCGGCGCGGCGGCGGGCGGCGCGGCCACCGCTGGTGCTCCTGCAGGTGGCGCGGCGACGGCGGGCACGGGCGGCGGTGGCACTGGCGGCACCGGCGGCTAGTCGTTCGCTCCCGCGTCTTCGTCGAGCGGGGTCGGGCTCGGACTTGCGTCCGGGCCCGCTTGTTCGGTTCGCGTGCGCGGGGTGAGACGCAGCGGCAGCACGAGCGTGAACGGTTTGCCGTTCACGCTCGGGAAGACGATCCCCGCGATCAGCGTCTGTACGCAGCGCGCGGCGGCGGCGTTCGGGAAGTGACTCTCGACTTCACTGATGCGGTGCACGGTGCCGTCGACCTCCAAGATCGCGGCCAGCGCCAACCGGCCCCAAAGTGCTGGATCTGTGCGCTGAGCTTCGGCGAAGCAAGCGTTGATTTGAGCTTGTTTGCTGGCCACGAGGGCACGCACGGAGCTTGGGTCGAACGCGCCACCGGTTGCGATCGACAAAGGGCCCTCCGGTAGCGCCGGGAGCTCGGCGTCGCCGGGCCAAATTCGGACTGAAGCGACCATGGACAGCGCTCGAGGCGGCGCAGGCGCGAACTCCAACTTGCTTGCTTCGTGCACCAAACACGCGGCCGTTTTCGGATTCTCGAGCTTTGAATCGAGTAGCCAGGCGTGCTTCACCTTGCCGCGCGGGCCAATCGTGAAAGCGACTCGCGTCTCCCCGCCGCTGCCCTTTTTCTCGCGCTGGCCGGCCTCGAAGCAAAGTCGGAATGGCCAATAGCCGTGGCTGCGCGCTTGAGCCTGCACGCGCTCCGCCGTCAGGCCACGTGAGGGCGCGACACTCGCGAGCGCTCCGGATCGGCGCTTGGCGAGGCGCGTGTCGACGACGACGCGTGTTCCGGGATGATAAGAGGCCTGGCTCGAGGGGTAGCTCGGATCGGCGCTGCCGCCGATGTTCCAGCGCGCAAGATCTTCGTCCTCCGCGGCGGCTTGCAGTGGGTTCGGCGAACGCGGGCGCGCGTCGATCGGATAGGGCTGCTCCACAACGACCTCTGGCCCGGTCATGTCTGCTGCCCCAGGTGCGGCCTCTATGGAGCTCGGTTCCGCGCGTCCCGCGTCCGTTGTCGAGGGCACGGGAAGCTCCGACGTTCGGACGGTGTCCGGCGCCCGGAGCGGCCCAGTCGGCGGACCTTCCAGCGTCCGAGCAGCCCCGCGGCTGACGCAGCTCGCGCACAGCATCAAGCCACAAACGGCAATGCTTCTTGGGCATGCCTTTACCGCGCGAGAAAAGGGTAGGAAAGTGAGCATTCTGACGGAGGTAGCGGAAATGAGTGACGGCGGCTTCGAGCATGGCGCAGGTTTCGTAGCGGGTGAAGTATCCGGAGGGTTTGGGCTCGGTCCGCTCGAAACTCAATACGAGGAGCTTTTTGCGGAGGCGCTCGCTGACGGCGTGATCACGCCCGAGGAGCGCTCGCGGTTGGAGAAGGCGGCCGACAACCTGGGGCTCGATCCGCAGCGTTTATTGCGCCTCGAGCAGGCCATGGTTGCGGCCTACCAAACCCGGCACCGCGTGCAGATCGTCGAGCACTACGAGGAATCTGCGCCCTCGCTCTCTCCGCTGCGTGTCGACGCCGACGGCGACGCCGGTCGCACGCTGCTCCTGAAGCGCATCGAGCAACTCGAGGCTCGCGTCAAAGAGCTCGAGACCGAGCTCCGCCGCGCGCAAGCATCGATCAACGTCGAAGTCGATCTGTCCGAGGTCGAAAGCGCGGCGCAAGACGCGACCGAGGATCCGGAAGAGATCTGGCGCCGCGTGCGGCGTGACCCGAAGAGCGTGGAGGGGTACCGCGCGTTGAGCCGCGTGTACGCTGCGCGCGACGAAAAAGATCGGCGCTTCTGCGTGGCTCAGGTGCTGTGCGTGCTCAACGCCGCGAGTCCAGAGGAGCGCGCATTGGTCGAGAAGTTCCGAGCCCAGGGTTTGATCGCGCCGCGCGCCAGCGTGTCGGCCAATGCCTGGACCGACCTGCTCTTTCACCCCGAGGAAGAGGTGCTCACCGGGCAAATCTTTGCGTTGATCGCGCCCGCGGTGCTGGTCGGGCGGGTGACCGCGCTGCGCCGCGATCACAAGCTTCATCAACCCGTGCCGAGCTCCAAGCAAGATCCCGCGAAGGCCACGATCACCGCCGTGCGCGCGGTGCCCTGGGCAGCCGCGATCTTGGGTTTGGCTGCTCCGCCGATTTACGTCGAGAAGGAGCGCGACTCAGGCTTCTCGTTGCTTCCTGGCGTGCCGCCGTTCACGGTCGTCGGCAAGCAAGTACTATCCGGACGCACGCAGCTCGAGCATGCGTTCTTGGTCGGTCGCCATCTGTCCTGGTACAGGCAGGAGCACTACGTGAAGACACTGTTCACCGCGGTGCCGGATCTGGAGGATTTGTTCTTGGCTGCGCTCACCATCGGCAACCCGGGCCTACCCATCGCCGAGGACATGAAGCGGCGTGTGGCACCGATTGCACAGGCCATTCAGCCGATGCTGGAAGCTCCTCATGTCGACGCATTGCGCGGTTGTTTCCTGCGCTTCGTAGAGGAGGGCGGGCGTACGAACTTGCAGCGCTGGAGCAGCGCGACGGACAAGACAGCGTGTCGCGCGGGCTTCGTGCTCAGCAATGACATTGCGACGGCTTTGTCCGTGCTTGGCCACGAAGAAGGCCCGGACGGCGAGCTGGGCAAGGATCTGTTGGGCTTTGCAGCCAGCGAGCGCTACTTCAAGCTGCGCCGTCAGCTGGGCATCGCGATCGCACAAAACTAGCGAAAATTCCCCGATTGTAGCGGAGCGGTGCGGACATTACAGGTCACGCGGCCGCCCGATCTGATAACCTCTGCATTCGGAAACGAGTGATGGCGGAGGACGTATTCGGAGTCGTTGGTCGCGTCATTGCCGGCGCGTATCACGTCGAGGGCGTCGTCGCGGAAGGCGGTTTCGTCGTCGTCTATCGTGCGCATCACGGCGGCCTGCGCGCCCCTGTGGCGTTGAAGTTGCTCAAGGTTCCGCAGCAGAACCCCGCTCAGCGCGCGGAGTTTCTAGAGTTGTTCCGCGCGGAGGCCGAGCTGCTGTTTCGGCTTTCGGCGAGCCTGCCGACCATCGTCCGGCCGCTGCACGTCGATGCGTTCTTGGCCTCCGACGGGCGCTTCGTTCCGTACTTGGTGATGGAGTGGTTGGATGGGCTGACGCTCGACGCTCTGATCAAGCAGCGTAGTGGTGCAGGTCTTGGCGCGGTGCCACTACGCAAGCTAGTGCGTCTGCTGACCCCGGTGGCGCGCGCGCTCGAGCACGCACACAACTTCAACGGTCCAGAGGGCGCTACCTCGATCGTACATCGAGATCTGAAGCCAGCGAATATCTTCATCGCTCGAGTTGCCGGCGAAGAAGTCGTGAAGCTCTTGGATTTTGGCATCGGTAAATTGAGGAGCGCGGCCAGCCAAATGACAGAGCGCATGAGCCAAGACGGCCAAGCGCCGATGGCTTTCACGCCGGCCTACGCTGCTCCGGAGCAGTGGGCTCCACGGCATTACGGTCAGATCGGTCCTTGGACCGACGTTTGGGCTCTAGCTCTGTGTATCGTCGAAACGCTCGCCGCGAGGCCGATCATCGAAGGCGATCGAGCGACCATGATGGGCATCGCGCTCGACCCAGCCCGGCGCCCCACGCCACGCAGCGAAGGCGTCGCTGTGCCCGACGTCGTCGAGGTCGTGTTCGAGCGCGCGCTGGCGCTCAATCCGCGCGCACGCCAACGCGACGTCGGCGTGTTCTGGAACGAGCTGACAACGGCGCTGCAAGCGCCGGAGGTTGAGCACGGCCGAGCCTTGCGCGACCCGCCTTCTGGAGACGGCCGTGGGCCGCGCATCGAGCTGCTCGAACTGCCTTCGCGAGCGCCAATGTCTGCAGCGCGTATGGCCGCCGTGAGCCAGGCGGCCGAGCGCGCTCTCGAGACAGACCTCGAGTTCGACCCGACCAGCGCCTCTTCTGGCAAACAGCTTGTCGTCGAGGAGTCGCGAGTCACCGCGCCTGCCGTCTCTGGCAAACATTTCGTGCCCGATCTCGAGCTGACACCACCCCCTGCATCGCGTCGGCTGAGCGGCGCGCGCCCGATCGAATTGCCGGCCGCGGCGCAGGCTAGCGTCTTGGATCTCGACGAAGCGCCTTCGCCATCTCTCGATCTCGATCTGTCTCCGGACGAACCACTGGCACGCCGCGCTGCGAGCTCGCAGCGCATGGCGGCGGTGCAGGTTCCCGCGCAGCGTCCGAGCGCGCCCCCCCCGCGCAGTCTTTCAGGATCCACGGCAGCCGTGCGCGAACCAGCTCCACCCGTTAGCGCGGCGACCGCGGCTGCGCGCAACGCCCCCGTCGAGCTCGACGTGAGCCCCAACAGCACCTCGGCCGCTCGCGCTCAACCTCGCGCCTCGGTGCCGCCGCCTTCGCCCGCATCCGGCGGCACGCTCGCCACGGGCTTCAGCACGAAGCTCGATCTGAGCTTCCCCGAGGAACGCCCGCTGATGCGCCGTTTGCGGCCTGCCTTCGCATTGCTCGGCGCGGCGATCATCGTTGCGCTTTTGGATCCGATCTACGCGGCCGCAACGGGCGAAATCCTGAAGCTGTTCGGGTTGCGCTTGAGCGTCTTCGCGGGCGCTCTATTGCTCCTCGCGCTCGGCCTCGGCATACGCGAGAGCACGCGCGAAGCGTGACCACGCGTGGAAACCCCCGACACGTTTCTGACGCTGCACGCCGAAACGCTGTGACGTAACCTTGACGCTGTTCGAGGCGTTGGCCGGCCACCCGCGACTCGATTGCCAGGCTTGGCGTGCGCATTCCGGTGCGGCCCTATTGGCGAAGTAAGCGAACGCGCGCCAGATCGGCGTGGATCCCGTGTAAGTCCTGGTACGCCAGAAATCTGGCACGGCTCTCGCAATGCCCCGAATCATAACCGCGATGAAGCACCCGTCCGACGTCCCTGGCTTCCCGTCTCGAGTCGAGCTTCTGCTCGCCCGCGCGCGCCGCGCTCAGCAACGAGGAGAGCGTCGCCAAGCGCTGGTGGCCTTGCGCGAAGCCACGCTGCTCGAGGAGTCGAACCCCAAGCTCTGGGCGCTGTACGGTTCCGCGTGCGTCAAAGCCAACCGGCTCGAAGAAGCCGAACGCGCCTTCGGACAAGCTCTCTATTTTCGACAGCGTGCGCACGACACAGGGCGCGCCCGCGCGCTGCGTGGCGTGATCGAACGCCTCGGGCTAGGCCGCGCAGCCTAATCCCGGGAACCGGCGGCTCAGCTCGCTTTTTTTGCGTCAGCTTCGCGAAACGCGAGCGCCGCAGCAGTGAACGAACGCAGCGTGTTGCGCGTGCAGAACGGACAAGCCCAGCCCACGTCGAAGCGTTCACGCTCGGGGTGGATGGTGCTCGCCGGCGCGGGTAACTGCAGCTTACGCGCGTCCACCGCCCAGCCGCGCAGGGCCACGCGCTGCTCATCGAGCTCCGCGCTCAGATGGGCTTGGCACTCACACCTCGAATGAACCGTCGTTACCTTCATCGCTGGCCTTCTTGCGCCTAAGAACCGCGCGCTGGCATTCACTACCGGGAGGGGCCGAGCGGGTCAAGCGCCCGCGCTCCCCGAGCGCCAGTGCTCGCGGGGCCTGATCCAAGAACCTCAATTTGACGGCAAATCCGCGCCCAAATGCCGCCCGCTCCGACCATTTTTCTCTCGCTTCGGAAGCGGAAGCGACTACAGTAAGCCTGGTTACGCGGGACTAGCTCAGTTGGTAGAGCACGAGCTTCCCAAGCTTGAGGTCGTCGGTTCGAACCCGATGTCCCGCTCCGATAGTCGTCACAGAAAACGGCAAAAGGCCGGTTAGCTTCGTAGAGCTAGCCGGCCTTCCCGATTGGGCCCTGGGACGGCTCGGGATCAGTGGACGAGCGGTTCGGCGGGGACGGACTTGGAGGCGACGGGTGCCTTGTCCTTGTGCGAGTGGTGGCTCGCGACGGCGGTGGTGTCGGCGCCGGGCTTGGCCGGTTTGGCGGTCTTGGCGCTCTTGTGATGGTGGTGCTTGGTCGGTTTTTCTGCCGGCGCGTCGGTGTTGGCCACGGTGTGGTGGTGGGTGCCTTTGGCCTTCGACGCGGCGAGCGCGGAGGTGGGCAGCGAGACGAGGCTCAGGGCGACGACGGCACGAGCGAAAACGGTCTTCATGGGAGCTCCTTGGGTCTGAACCTGACACAACCTCCGTGAACAGAGCAAATAATGCGCGGCGAAGGTCGTGGCCGGGCGTAGAGTCACGTGATCGAGTTTGCGGCCAGGTTTCGGCGCTAGCCAAAACCTCCAATATTGGCTCCAAATCGATAGCCTTTCGGATGTTCTACCCATTGTCCAAGCGCTGGCTGTGTCTGGTGTTGCTCGTTGGGGGGGGATGCAAGCATCACGCGTCGCGGCACGGCTCAGCTCCGCCGCACCCGCTGGCGTACGACTGGACGCCGCCGCCGCCTTCCGCCATACCCGCGCCGAGCGCCTCGGCCGGCGTGGCGGCCCGCTCCGCGCAGGCCCGGCGTAACGCCTGCGAGTTTGCCTCGGGCGCGCTGCCGGAACAGACGTCGGGGCCCGACGAGCCGATCGGGCAACGCATTCCGATCGATCACTTCGTGATCGTGATGCAAGAGAATCGCTCGTTCGATCAATATTTCCAGGAGTTGCCCAAGTTTGGGCAACCGGATGCGGACGTTGCTCCCGCGGGCTTTCACAATCTCGATTCGAAGAAGAACCGAGACGTGAAGATGTTCCACAGCCCGTTCTTGTGCAGCAAAGACACGAGGCACGACTGGAACTCGGCGCACGCGCAGTTCGACGAGGGCAAAATGGATGGCTTCGTCGACACGAGTAGCCCACATGGCGAGCGTGCGCTCGGCTACTACGACCAGTCGGACCTCGCCTACTATTACGCGCTCGCCAACACGTTCGCGATCGGCGACCGTTACTTCGCTTCTATCTTGGGTCCGACCTGGCCAAACCGGATGTTCTATCATTCAGCGTCGACATTCGGGCACATCGGCAACACCGCGCCGCCGCCCGGTCCCGACCAACCATCGCTCTTTCATCAGCTGCAAGAGAAGGGCGTGGAGTGGGTCGTATACTCCGGGGGGATGACCTTCGAAGAGAAGATCTTTCGGCATTTGCACGAAGAAAAGGGCGACCATTTCAAGGATATCGACGGCTACTTCGAGGATGCCAAAAAGAACACGCTGCCTGCGTATGTTTGGATTGAATCGACGTATGGCGGTCCGGATGCCACGGACGAGCACCCGCCCGCGGACATCCAGTTGGGACAAGAGTTCGTCTCGCACGTGATTGATGCGTTGATGAAGAGCCCGGCTTGGCCACACTCCGCGCTATTCATCATGTACGACGAACCAGGTGGCTTCTTCGATCACGTGCCGCCACCTGCCGCGTGCCCGCCGGACGGCATCGAACCGCTGCTCGAGAAGCGGCACGTGCGCGGTCGTTTCGATCGTTTGGGTATGCGTGTGCCGTTCATCGTCGTATCGCCGTTTGCCAAAGCGCACTACGTGTCGCATCACGTTTACAGCCACACCTCGCTCACGCGCATGGTCCAGGCTCGCTTCGATCTGCCCGCGCTCAGCGCGCGCGACGCGAATTCGGACGTGCCATATGATTTGTTCGACTTTGCGCAGCCGCC
>Ga0210392_10000545_pt1 | contig 22560 bp, 19 predicted proteins | sample IncBWC30OmetaG_FD_161057 | JGI IMG/M metagenome (GOLD analysis project Ga0210392, IMG submission 161057) | Forest soil microbial communities from Barre Woods Harvard Forest LTER site, Petersham, Massachusetts, United States - Inc-BW-C-30-O ...
ACAGCGGGCTCATCGATCGCGTCGACCGCCTGGTGAAGGCTGAGCGATTTCCGAATCGAAGCCAGGCGATCGAGATCGCGCTCGCGGAAAAGCTCGAGCGCCTTGAGCGGGGCAGCCTGGCTCGCGAGTGTGCGAAGCTCGACCCGAAAGAGGAGCGAGCACTTGCCGATGAGGGTCTCTCGGCGGATCGTGATTCATGGCCCGAATACTGAGGGGCGACATTCGCTGGGCTGATTTGAATCCGGTCAGGGGCCACGAGCAAGCGGGGCATCGACCGGTGCTTGTCCTCAGCCACAACGTATTCAACGAACGGTCGGGCACCGTCATCGCGGTTGCCATGACGAGTCAGGAGCCGCGAGCCGGATTCCCGCTGACGTTGGAGTCTCAAGCGACAGGACTGACGAAGAGATCTTGGCTCAAGATCAGTCAAGTCCGAACACTGTCAACCGATCGAATAGGAAAGCGCATCGCGCGGGCTCCCGACGACGAAGTGGCGAAGGTCGTCGAGGGGCTGAACGAGCTGGTCGGGGACTGAGGTCTGGCCAACGTGCCGGCGTTCAGCTGCGAAGGCTAGAGCGGCGGCTTTCATCTGCTGCAACGCCTGGTTGGGCAGCGGTCGTTTCGCGGTGAAACATGCTAAGAGCGGCGGCGATCGTCATAGCGATGGTGCTTGCTGCTGAAGTGCTCGTAGATTGTGCCTGTCGTCCTGCGCTGGCGCGGCCGGTCCTTTGCGAGCAGATCCGCGCAAACTGCAACGTGACTACTTGCGTGCGCTGCGGGGAGATCTCCGCCACGGTCGCCATCGTGGATGAGCCGTATCCCCATACGCATCATGTTGGGAATGACGTTTACGCTCTAACGGAAGAAGCGCGTGTGTGGCTTGCGAAGTTTCCTCGATGCACCAAGGGCTCGGGCCGAGGGAGGAGACGTATATTCCTTGCGGCAGAGATTCGGGCTTCGACCGAGGGGCTTCTGGTAGAGCTTGAAAAAGTTGCGTACGAGCAACAGCGCGACCTCGACTTCGCGAGTCGGCTTCGGACAGCGGGTATGCCCGATTCACCTGTGCCGGCGTTGCCTCACTGGCTGGACGACTTTCGCGGTCTGCCAGGGGCCATGGCGTCGACCCCGGATGCGCCCCTGAAAACGATCGCGGCGCACATGGCAGCGTTAGGTGATCGCGGTATGGTCCCGAAAATGCGAAATCCGATCATTGAAAATGCTTGTACGGGCTTCGCATCGCGTCGTAGTCCGGGCGATGGGCCGCGCTCGCGAGCACCATCGCCGACCTAGCATCGTCGTCCGCCCAACGTACCAGGCCTAGCTGCGCGGGTCGAGCGTAGCGAGATCCGCGTCTGCTTCAGGCCGTTGTTGGGCAGCGTCAACGTGCCCGGCGTTCAGCTGCAGCCGCCAGCGGCCGACGGTAGCCTGCAGTACAACGCAGGGTTAGTCGGCGCTGATGAAGGAGAATACTCGCCATCCGTATGGGTTGCCGGGACGCTTCGACTCTGCAGCGGCGCCGCTTGTGAACTCGGCGACGACGCGTCCCCAGAAAGGAACCGCACCCGGAACGCCCTCGGATGCGCGAACGATCCAGCTGCCGGGAAGCCGTTTCCAAAGAAGCATCGCAGCACCGCGGCCTACCCCCGAGCACCGATGGCGGCGAATCACGAAGAACTCGGCGACATCGAAGACGTCTGCGTCCTCGCTAGCTGGAGAGCCACGCGTGGCCAGCACAAATCCCACTAGCCGGGAGCCCCACCTGATCAAGAACGGGAAGTGGCGATCGGGCTCGGACCAGTAGAGCGCAAGCTTGTTGTAACCAAAACGTCCATCGGCTCCCAACTCGACGCCGGGGAATGCCGCGCTGAGATCATGAATGTACAGCTCGAGCAGATTGGACAGTAAGGGAGCATCGTTCGCCGTCGCAGCGTCTAGAAAAATCTCAGTTGGGTCTGGCATCTTGCGCCTTCGGCGTGGCTAACGTCCGCCCAACGTACCAGGCCTAAGCTGCGCCGGTCGAGCGAAGCGAGATCCGCGTCTGCTTCAGGCCGGAGTTGGGCGGCGGCTCGGGTGGCGTGAGGGCACGTAGGCTCGACTCCGGTCGCGAGCCCTCGCGGCGCAGGCGGTACGACGAGTTAGCTCAGCCACCGCTTTCTCCCCTACGACAACAGATCCGCACTAATCAGAAAGGCGCCGAGCAGGCTCTCGAGTTCGGACATTCTGGGCATCAGTTCATCGTCAATTAGTGACGCGATCTTTTCCACCCTTGCCCCGCGCAGCTCGAGTCGCATGCGCTCGAACAGCCCGGGCTCTAGCCGGTCCTCCACGCTGCGTTGGTCGTCCGGCGAGCGTATTTGGTTGCGCTCGATGCGCTAAGAACCACGCTAACCCCGCCGCAACGTAACCAACGCAATCTCCGGCGGCACCGCGAGTCGCATGGGTGGGCCCGTCGTTCCCAATCCCGCGTTGACGTACATCGCCGTTTTCCCCGAGTAATATAGGCCTCGCGAGAGTTGTCCGGTCAGGCGGGCGAGGTTACAGCGCCGGCTCAAGAAGGGGATGGCGAGTTGGCCGCCGTGGGTATGGCCGGTCAGGACCAGGTCTGCGCCGGCGGCTGCGACTGCTTGGAAGGTCCACGGGTAGTGCGAGAGAAGTACGAGCGGCGCGCCGGTCGAGCAGCTGCGCACGACTTTGGCGGCGTCGGCGGAGGACGCGATGCGGCCGTCGAGGCCGGCCACGACGAGCTGTGCGTCGCCGCGGCGCACGATGTGTGCGGTGTTGCGTAGCACCGTTGGGCCGCGCGCTTCGACGAGGCGACTGAGCTCGTCGTTGTGGGCTTGGTCATGGTTGCCCATGGAGACGAAGACGCCGTCTTTGGCGCGCAGCGCGGCGATCGCGTCGGCGACGTCAGCGTAGAAGCCGGTGCCGCTCGTCACTAGGTCGCCGGTGACGACGGTGAGATCGGGGTTCAACGAGTTGCTGAGTGCCGCCCATTGCAGCGCGCGCTTCTTGGGGTCGAAGCTACCCACGTGCAGATCGCTGAGTTGCGCAATCGTGTAGCCGTCGAATTCGGCGGGCAGATCCGTGATCTGCACGTCCAGGCGTCGAACACGTACGAAGCGCCGTTCGATCCAGATCGCCCAAAACGCGACCACCACGCCGACTCCGTAGGCGACGCACAGCGACGCTCGCCAAGACTCGAACAGACCACCGCGCACGACCGCTACCGCGAGTGCTACGACAAAGCACAGCGGGCTCGCCAGCGTGGCGAACAAGCTGGCGCCAAATTGCGCGAACAAGGGCAGGTCGATGAGCAGCGTGATCCAGCGCGGGCGTGGACGATCGCGCATCTGTGCGATGAAGCGCGGCACGGTTGCGACGTAACAGAGCCCTGCAATGGCCGCGGCGAGCCAGGCGTGCATGAAGCGCGACAGCGCGACGGCGAGCACCGCGTTCACGCAGGCGAGCACGCCGATCGGCAGCCAATACAGGCGCCGTCTGCGGAACCGGCGGGCGCCGGACGCGTCCGAGCCCGAGCGACGCCCGTGCTCGGCGTGGCTCGGGCTCTCTACGGCGTTACTCAGACTTTCACCAACTCTGCGAGTTTGGCTTTCGTGGTGAGACCGACGTGCTGCGCCGCGCGCTCGCCGTTCTTGAACACCATCACGGTCGGGACGCCGCGCACGCCGAGCTTGCCGGCAGTGATCGGAGAATCATCGATATCGAGCTTGCCGACCTTCACGCTGCCATGCAGATCGTCAGCGAGCTGGTCGACGATCGGCGCGAGGGCCTTGCAGGGTCCACACCAGGTCGCCGTGAAATCCACCAGGACCGGAACGTTCGATTTCAGGACTTCCTGCTCGAAGTTTAGGTCGTTGAAAACATGAACCTTATCGGATGCCATTGGGACCGCTCTCCTGAGCTGTGATTGAGTAACGGGGAGCAAGATAATGCTTGTTCAGAGGTCAGGGAAGTCCCCTCGCCCGCCCGATCGCGCTATCTCGCCTGCCCCGAGCCCAACTCTCGATCCCCGAAGCCAGGAAAAACCTTTTTGAGACGCGCGAGTGAAGAAGTCGGCGCCGAATTCGCCGAGAGTTTGCCGGGAGAGCCTTGGAACGCAGCGTGGACGGTCGATGCGGTGATCGAGACGCTCGAACCGCTCGCCAGTGACGAACGCCAGGCTCGTCTCCAGTCGGTGATTGATCAACGCCTCGGCAGCGTAACCGTGCTGCTGGACGCGCCGCACGATCCCCACAACGGCTCGGCTGTGATGCGCACCTGCGACGCCTTCGGCATACCTACGGTGCACGTGCTGCCACGCGTCGAAGCGTTCATGATCGCGCGTCGCATCACCAAAGGCACCGAGCGCTGGCTGGAAGTGCACAATCACAAGTCGGCCGAAGCTGCCGCTCACTACCTCGAGGCGCAGGGCTTCGAGCTGGTCGCAACGCACCCCAAAGGTGAGCTCACGCCGCCGGATCTGGCGCACATCCCGCGCATGGCGCTCTTGCTCGGCAATGAGCACGAGGGCATTTGCGCGGAGCTCGCAGCCCACGCCAAGCGCGCCGTACGCATTCCGATGCGCGGCTTCGTCGAAAGTCTGAACGTGAGCGTGGCGGCGGCGGTGTTGCTGTCGGCCGCCACCCACGGCCGAAGCGGCGACCTGCCCCACTCCGAAAAGCGCCGCCTGTACGCCCGCGCGCTATTCCGGTCCGTGCCGCGCGCCCAAGAGATCATCGCCGCTCGCACCCCGCGCTGATAATCCCAATAAAAATCAGGGGGTTGTTCCCAATTCGACCCGGGCGTACTAGCGTCCCGCAATCCTTCGATGCCCCGTCACCCAAATGAAATCAGCGTTGTCGGCGCAGCCACGCGCGTGACCGGCCGCATCAGCGGTGACGGCGCGCTGCGCATCGAGGGCTCCGTCAAAGGCGACATCAACGTGAACGGCGACGCGGAGATAGCTGAGGGCGGCAGCGTCGAAGGCAATCTGCAGGGCGATGGCGTAGACATCGGCGGCAGCTTGCTCGGTGACGTGCAAGCGCGCGGCGCTATCGCGGTGCGCGCGGGCGCGGAGGTGCGCGGCGAGCTGCGCGGCGCCGAGGTTTCGATCGAAGCCGGCGCGCGCGTTTCGGTGCGGCTCGACACCGAGTTCGAGCTCGATTTCGGCGGCGCGCCACAGCGGCGCCACTGAACCATTTTCAGCAACTGGCAAGAGGCGACACGGATGGCAGGCACGGTGATTGGCGAAGGGCTCACGATCGAGGGCGACATCTCGGGTGACGAAGAGATCGTGATCCACGGGAACTTGCGCGGTCGGCTCACGACCAGCGACGCAGTGACGGTGGGTGGCACGGCAGTGGTCGGTGCGGACATCACCGGCGCGAGCTTGAGCGTGGCCGGGCAAGTGACGGGCGACGTGACCGCTTCGGAGCGCGTCGACATTCAAGCGGGTGGCAAGCTCGTCGGTGACATCAAGGCCGCGCGTTTCACGATTGCAGACGGAGCCTCGTTCAAGGGCAACGTCGATATGGAGCTCTGAAACTGATGGCCGAATCTTCAGTGATCGGCGCGGGGACGGTCGTCAGCGGTCACGTGCGCGGCGACGGCTCGCTCGAGATTTTGGGTCGCGTCGAGGGCGACGTGAACGTGACGGGAAACGTGATCGTCGGCGCGTCCGGCCGCGTGCGTGGCAGCGTCAGCGGCGCGGAGCTCTCGATCGCCGGCCATGTGCAGGGCGATCTGCGCGGTACGCTGGCCGTATTGCTCGAAAACGGAGCGCGCGTTGCGGGTGATATTTCGAGCCCGCGCGTCGGCATCGCGCCAGGCGCGTTGGCGCGCGGCCACGTGCAAACCGACGGCGAGCCCGCCGCGGCGGCGAGGCCCGCGTCCGCTGCGCGCCCGGCATCCGCTGGTGTTCGCCCCGCCGATGCGCCGCGCGATCCTCGACGCGGAGCTCCGGCGCCGGCAGCGAGGCCCTCGCCGGTCGCGGCTGCTCGCGTCGCACCCGCGCGCCCCAATCCCCCCATTCAACCCTCGGTGGCCAAGGTACCCGCGCGCGCTGAAGCGCGACCCGAGCCACGCAAGCCGGACGCTCCGAAGCCCGTCGCCGCTCCTTCGGCTGCAGTGGCTCCGCCCGAAACGGAATTCGTGCCCGTGCGGCCGCTCAAAGTCGAGCCGCGCCGCCCTCCGCCGCCCGTCGTCCCCGTGCTCGGCAAGGGCGTCAAAGCGAAGAAGAAGAAGCTGCACGACTGAAGCTCTACGAGCTTCCAGTACCGGATCGACTCGACTAGCGTTCCGCGCATGATCGACAAAGCGAAGCGTGCGCGACTGATCGACCTGCTCCGTGAGCTCAGCTTCGAACGCCGCCGGGTGATTTTGGCGTCCGGTCGGGAGAGCGATTTTTTCATCGACTGCAAGCAGACCATCCTGACCGCCGAGGGACATGCTCTCGTCGGCGAGCTGATGTTCCAAGCGCTGGACGAGTTGCCTACATGCGACGCTGTAGGCGGAGTCGAGCTCGGTGGTTGCCCGTTGGCCAGCGCGGTGTCCCTGGTCAGCTTTCAAAAGGGGCGACCGCTGACCGGCTTTTACGTGCGCAAAGAGCGCAAAGATCACGGCACCGCGAAGCTCGTCGAAGGCGATAAATCACTCAAGCCGGGCACTCGCATCGCGCTCTTGGAAGATGTAGTGACCACAGGCGGCTCGAGCCTAAGGGCCGTGGAAACGCTGAAAACAGCGGGTGCGGTGGTGGTGGGCATTGTCGCACTCGTCGATCGCCAAGAGGGCGGCGCGGACACCATTCGCGCGGCCGGCCTGCCGCTGTTGACGCTGTCGACGCGCGCGGACTTCATGGAGTAGCCTAAGGCGCATGCGCGCGCTGCTGGCGGGAGTAACAACGCTGCTGATCAGCGCGTCCGTGCTCGCCGCCGAAGAACCGAAACAGCGCGCCATCACGCCCGACGAAGTAAAGTCGTGGCTCGACTCGAAGGGCGACGCGACCACCGACGACGGCCTGAAGGACGAAGAGCTCGCGCCGCCACCGCCGCCGCGGCATCGGGGCTTCGTCGTCGAGTCCAGCATCGGCGCCTTCGGGCAGATCGGCGCGATGAAGAACATCTCGCCAGTCGCGCCTTGGTTCCATTTGCAGTTTGGCTACGAGCCGCTAGCCTTTCTGATGGTGTTCGCCGAGGGCGATCTGATGATTTCGAACACCTCCTACGCGCAGCCGCCGCCGGAGCCGCGCACGTATGCGCTGTGGGGGTTCGGCGCCGGCCTGCGCGGCACCGTCAAAGCGACCGACCGCGTCGGCCTCTATTTAGAGGGCAGTCTCGGTGGCGCCGAGGTCAACGCCGACGTGCTCGGCACCTACGGCTACTCCAACGCCGATAAGCTCAACATGTACCTGGGCGGCGAGCTGGGCATCGAATGGTACCAAGTCAGCCCGCACATGGCGCTGGCCGTGCACGGCGGCGTGCGCGACTACACCGCCACTTTCAAGCGGGATCTGAGCAGCCAGCCGCCCCTGGCCTGGCTTTCCGGCGTGGCGCTCCGCTATACGTTTTAGGCCTTGGGGCTGAAAAAAGCGCGTTTCGCGCTTGCCTTCGTCACGGGTGCTAGTAAAAAAAGCGTCTTCTTTTAAGCCTCTTTCCGGAAGGTTCGCGAGATTGGACAGCGATCTGGCCGAATCGATTTCAGCGCTACGCGACGCATTCGCAAAGCGACACGTGCGAGCCAAGTTCGGTAAAGCCGAGGCGGCAGCGGTAGACCAGCTCAAAGCCCAGTTGAAGCTGCCCAGGCGCTTCCGCGAGTTCTTGCTGGCCGCGAACCCGGAGGACGTTGAAACGCGCACCCCCGCCGAGCGGGTGAAGCTGATCCCTGCCCAGCGCCTCGCCGAAGAACAGCACGGTTTCGCTCTGGCCGAAGGCGGCACGCTGCGCTCGGTTGCGGCGGCCAATGGCTGGCGCGCGGGCTGGGTGATCATCGCCCACAGCTCGTTGCTGGGTGATCCGTACTTCCTGGATGTCTCGAGCCCGGACCCTGAAGGGGATTGCCCCGTGTACACCGCGATGAGCGGAACCGACACTTGGAAGCCACGGCTCTGCGCCTCGAGCTTCGCGATGTTCTTGCGGATTTTGGCGGTCGGCATGGACGTCGCCAAAGGCTTCCCCGAAGAGGACATCGACATGGACGACGAGCAAGTCTTCCGCGAAGCCTTGGGGCCGAAGATCCGCGAGTACGATCCGGCCGCGCTCAAAGCTGGGCACTGGACATGAGCGATTGTGTCGCGCTGCGCTCCGTAAAACAGGGCTCAGCCGAATATGATGCGCTGCTCGCGAGCCTCGCGCGTCGCGGCGAGACCGACTTGGATCGCGTCGAGCCTGCGGTGCGCGAGATTTTGGCTGCCGTGCGTAGCGAGGGGGATGTCGCGCTGAAGCGCTATGTCGAGCGCTTCGAGAAGCGCCCTTTGCCGCAAGCTTGGCTCGAGCGCGACTACGGTGGCGAGGCCGCGCTGCGCGGTTTGCCCAGCCCGGTCGCCGAAGCGTTGGTCGAGGCGGCCGCGCGCATCCGTCGCTATCACGAACGACAAGCGCAAGCTCTGGGCGGCTTCGAGTACACCGAAGCGGGTGTGACCTTGGGCAGCCGCGTGACGCCGCTGGCTCGGGTGGGCGTGTACGCGCCGGGCGGCAAAGCGCGTTACCCATCGAGCGTGCTGATGTGCGCCGTGCCCGCGCAGGTCGCTGGCGTCGGCGAAATCATCGTGGCCTGCCCGGATACCAGCCCTGAAGTGCGCGCGGCCTGCCATTTGGCGGGCGTTCATGCGCTGCTCGACGCAGGTGGCGCGCAAGCCGTGGCCGCGCTCGCCTACGGCACCCAATCAGTGCCCCGGGTCGATAAAATCGTCGGCCCCGGTAACATCTACGTAGCTGCCGCAAAACGCTTGGTCTTCGGCGAGGTCGACATCGACAGCATCGCGGGCCCAAGCGAAATCTTAGTGGTTGCCGACGACTCGGCGGATCCAGTTTTGATCGCGGCCGACTTACTTTCGCAAGCCGAGCACGACGAAGCCGCGTACCCGCTGCTGGTCACGAGCAGCGAGCCGCTGCTGGCGCTCGTGCAAGCCGAGCTCGCGCGACAATTGGCGGACCTACCGCGCAAAGCCATTGCTGATGTTTCGGTGGCGAACAACGGCGCCGCGCTGGTCGTGCGCGATCGTGAAGGCTTGATCGCAGTGGCCAATCAGCTGGCCGCCGAGCACGTCGCGGTGCACACGGTCGACGCCCGGGCGCTCGCCAACCGCATTCTGCGCGCCGGCGCCATCTTCGTCGGCTCCATGACTCCGGAGGCCGCAGGCGACTATTTGGCCGGCCCTTCGCACGTGTTACCGACTGGCGGTGCCGCGCGCTACGGCGCGCCGCTCGGCGTATACGACTTCGTCTCGCGCACTTCGATCATCGGCTACGAAGCGGCCGCTTTGCTCGAGCAAGGCCCGAAGATCACCGCGTTCGCGCGGGCCGAAGGGCTCGAGGCCCACGCGCGCGCCGTCGAATACCGCACCCTGCGTGGACGGTAACTTACCGTAACGGTCGAAAATCCGAGCTACGCAAAATCCGATGCCCGAGCAAAATTGCGCTCGCGGCTGGGCAAAATTGCGCGGGCTTGCACGCAATTTGCGCGCAGTCGGACACGCTCGAGTGCACTTGAACGTCGAATATTGTGTGGCCATCCTGCATGCTGCGGGTCCCGAGGTATATCCTCGGTCGGCTTTGCCCTCAGTGTTCGTGCTTTGCCCTCAGTGTTCGTGCGAGGAGTGTCGATGACCGCGAGCTTTATGCGACGACTGATGCTGTGTGCGCTGTTTGTTCTGCTCGGCGCGACGAGTTGCGCCAGCGAGCGGCCCCCGATCAATCGAGTGCAAGCCAACGCTTTGAAGAAGTCGTTCTTCGTGGGCGAGAAGCTGTCGGACCCGAGCGACAACCCGGAGTTCTACTATCGACCGACGATCGTCGACGTCGACTACGGCGCGTCCGGCGACGAGCTGTTCACGGCCAGCGGCGCGCAAACCATCGCGCGCGTCAGCTTCGAGATCACGGAAGATCTGTTGGTCGCGCGGCTCACCTACGAGCGCATCGCGGACTCGACGGGGAACGGTACACCCAGCTCCCCCGATCAGAACAGCGGTCAGATCGTGGCCGCGTTCAAGATCGAGAGTCAGTTCGACATCAAGCGCTCGTACAACCCGACGACCGGTGAAGAGCTCAACATCATCGAAGAAAATACCACCGACAGCCCCTGGTACGACCGCCAGTTCATGCGCGTCGACTGGTCCCAGAATCTGATCACGAGCGCGTATCAGCTAGACACGCTAGCGGCGATGACGGCCTTCGACGACGCTTTCAAATACGAGCCTGTGGCCTATTCTGCGACGGATCCGACCGATCCGGACGCGCCCGTGTTCGACGCCAACACTGGCTATTTCGACATCACCAACAAGGTGTTCGTCACACCGCAAACCGTCGACACGCCGTTCGGTCCGCTACCCGCTTGCTACCTCACGCCCGATTTCTTCGGTGGCAGCGGTCCGGTCGGCAACTGCAACCCGACCGAGGTCAAGGTGCGGCTGTCGTTCCGGCAGGTCGTGAGCGACGACTACGAGCCGACCAACTGGGACGGCTTTCGCATGAACATGTTCGGCATGTTCACCACGGGCACGGTCAACCCCGATCGCCTCGGCTATGACCGCAACTATGGCGTGGTCGACGACAAGTGGTACCGCTTCACGTCGCGTCACAACATCTGGCAGCAAAGCCACGCCCGCGACGCGAGCGGCGCGCTGATCCCCTGCTACACGGATCAGACCACGCCCGTCGGCGCCTTGCCGTCGCGCGACGAGGTCGACCCGAACAACGTAGCTGGCCCGGACGGCACGGACGACGAGTGCGAAACCGCGGGCGCCGGCTCGCGTTGCGATCAGTTCACGCACGCGTGCACGATGCCGTATCGCAGCCGAATCGTTAAGGTCTCGCCGTTTTACTTCGGCCCCGACAGCGATCCGACCTTGTTCGACGCTTCGGCCAAGGCGCTCGGGCAGTGGGACGGCGCGCTGCGCCAGGCCGTACAAACGGCGCGTTATACCGAGTGTATTCGCGTTTCCGGCGGCGTCACGCAGAGCGTGATCGACGGCTGCAAGACGCTGTACGATCCGAGCTTCGACGGCGCGCAAAAGGCCGTGTCGAACGTATTTGTGCTGTGCCACAACCCAGTGATCAAGGGCGACGACCCTTCGTGCGGCCCGATTGGCTTATTGGCTCGCGTGGGCGACCTCCGCTACCACATGATCGACTTGATCCAGAAGCCGCAGACGGGCTCGCCCTGGGGCATCATGGTCGATGCGGTCGATCCGATCACGGGCGAGGTGGTCTCGGCCAGCGTCAACGTCTGGAACGCCGTGACCGATCTGGCCTCGCAGAGCGCCGTCGACACCATGCGCTGGTATCTGGGCGAGCTGTCGAACACCGACATCAGCGCCGGCAACTACTTGACGACTCTGGTGGGCGCGCAGGCGCGCGCGCCGCAAGCCGTCAACTCCGGCCTACCAATCCTCGACGACGCTTCCGTGCAGGCGCGCTTGGCCTCGCTCGATTCGCGCCTCAACAACGGCACGGCGCTGACTCCGCCGGCAGCCGGCTTGGGCGCGCAAGCGGTGGTCGACTGGGCAGAGTCCGTGACCCGCCAGAAGTACGGCAACAACGTGCTCGGTACGGGCAACGCGGGCACGGATAGCCGGTTGATCGCGGCGCGCGGCACGGCAGTCGAATCGCAACTGATGACGGCTCCGTACGTGCACCTCGCGGGCCTCGATCCGACGGTGCAACCCACCGATGTCGGCACCAGCTTGGCTTCACCGTTGCGCGGTAATTTCGCGCAATTTTTGCTCGATTTCGAACGGGCGCGCCAAAACCGTTTGGCCGACGCCGGCGCGTGCATGGAAGAAGCCCCCGAGCCGAACAACATGGCCGACTGGGCGGCGATCCTAAACACGAAGTTCCCACTCGCCAGCAACACGTCGGACGCGATCGCCGCGCGCAACGAGCTGTGGCGCGACTACATCCGTCGTCACGTAACGACCGGCGTGCTCGAGCACGAGCTCGGCCACTCCATGGGTCTCCGTCACCAATTCACCTCGTCGTTCGACGCGCTCAATTTCCGGCCGCAGTATTGGCAGCTACGCACGCAGGACGGCACGGTGACCAAACCCTGCACTTCGGCCACGACCGACGGCTCCACGTGCGTCGGTCCACGCTGGTACGATCCGATCACGCAAGCCGAGCGCAGTGGCTTGATCTGGCGCTGGCAGCAGACGTCCGTGATGGACTACGCGGGCGATCTGACGCAGGACACGCTGGGCATCGGTGCCTACGATCGCGCCGCGGTGCGCCTGGAGTACGCCGACGTGGCCGACGTGTGGGCTGATGGGTCAGCCACGTGCCGGGCGGCGAAGGCCAGCTTGACCAACTCAACGGGCGCGCCGTCTTGCTCGTCCAAGGGCACCGCGCTGCACGCGTTGTTGGACGGCTTCGGCGGCCTCACCGGCCCGTTTTACGCCGACAATTCCAGCCAGTTCCACTATTCGCAGCTCAACCAGCGCCTCGGCTTGATCAGCAATTGCAGCAAGGTCGATACGAGCCCTCCCGCTGACTACGACTCTGTCAAGGACGGCGTGTACAGCCCCGAGTTCGACGGGGAGATCGTCAATGGCACGGTCTGCCAGGGCATCCCGACCGACTACGTGCCGTACCGCGAGCTGCAGCCGGACAGCGGTGGCTTCACGCAAGAACCCACGGTCACCGACGGCATTCAGCGCAAGTTCGACGCGCTGGGTCGCGTGCGACGGCCGTACATGTTCGGCACCGACAACTACGCGGACATCGGCAACCTACCCGTGCTGCGCCACGACAACGGTGCCGACGCCTACGAAGTCACTCACTACTTGATGAACGAGTACGAGGACCGCTACCTGTTCGACGATTATCGCAGGCAGCGCACGACGTTCAGCTTGAAGAACGCGTTCATGCGCGGCGTCGAGCGCTACAACGACAAGCTCAAGGAAGTCACCAAAGGCTTCGCTCTGTATAACGAGATCTTCCAAGGCACGGGCGCGTTCGAGCAACTCACAGGCACGGACACCGCCGGGAACCCGGGGCCGCTGCAGGCCAGCGCCCTGGCTTCGACGCTGGTTTTCGACCACTTTGCGCGCATCCTGACGCGCCCGAACTCCGGAGCGCACTTCGGAGACACGGCGCTCAGCCCGTTCAAAGACACGATCCTACGCTCCACCGATCAATTGCCGTTGGTGTCCACGGCCTCCGCGATCGGCCTGACGATCCCGGACGGCTCCACCGGCGTCGGCGTGGACGTAGCCTGGGGCGGTCGCTTGCTGAACAACAGCTACGACATGACCAAGGGCTACTACGCGATCGACTACAACTACAACGTCGGCTCGTATTACGACAAATCGCTCGCGGTCAACATGCTGACGGACTCCGAAGACCGCTTCATCAGCGAATCCCGCGACGACTTCGTGGACGGTCGCTACCGCAACACCAGCTTTGCGACGCTGTTCCCTGACGGCATGCGGCGCCTGTTGGCCAACGCGCTCACCGAGGACGATGACATCAAGGGGTGGCGCGTGGCCTCCACCGGCGGCAAGCCGAACGTGGATGCCAACGGCGCGCTCACCCAACCAATGGGCTTCACCGCTTGGTGGCCCAAAGCGGCACCGCAAGAGTGCTGGCCGACGCAAGGTCGCTTGCAATGCGCAGAGTTCCCGAGCGGAACCGTCCTGCCCGGCGCCAAAACGCCCAAGCAGTCTCTGGCGGTGGATTCCGAGCTCGGTTTCGAGCTCCAGAAGTTCACGGTCTTCTTCTCGATGCTGAATTTGCCCGAGAGCTGGAAGCTGAACTGGGTCGATATGATGCGCGTTTGGCAGGTCGGCACGGACACCGCGCCGGGCTTCCCCGCCGCTGAGACCATTGCTTGGCGCGACCCGCAAAGCGGGCAAGAGTTCATTGCCCACGGCTACGGCACCGAGGTGATCAACGGCAAGACCGTACAACGCAGCATCGCTGCGCGCGTCTTGGAATGGATGAACACGTTGACCGCCCTTGGCTACGCCGTCGACACGACCGACCCGATCACCGGCGAGCAGACCGTGAAGCGCTACGCGGACAACACGGCGTGCCCCGCAGGCGTCACGTACTGCGTCGGGCAACCGGTGCAAGCGGATGCCGCGTTCGCGATTCGTGTCACGAACTACAAGAGCGTCATCGACTACTTGCATGAAGTCGCGGCGCAGCTCGGTTTCTACGGTCCAGAGTGGCGCGGCGTCTACTGAGCGACAGCAATTGGCTTGCGCTGGCGCTCGGGCTTGGTCTCGGTCTCGGCGCGTGCCGGCATCGCGATCACGCGCCGACTCTCGCTCCGTCGGCGTCAGCAGCCGCAGCGGCGGGAGCCTTTGCAGAAAACTCGCGGGCAGCGCACTTCGTCGCTGAGCAAAAGCGCGCCAGCGAGCGCTGGCAGTCCAAGCCGAATCTCGACGATTGCACGGTGGTTCTGCACCAAGACGGCGATGCCGCGCTGTGCCACACGGCCGCCGCTGCGCTGACAGCCATCGAGCACCTCGACCCGAGCTTGCCGACCGAACGCATTCTGCCGGTCTTGGCAGACGGCGCGCTTTCACTGGCTCGTCTCTCGGAGCGCGCTCGCTATCAATCGCTGGCGGAGCTCGGCGAGAAGCACGTCACGGGAAGTGCCAGCGCGGCGCCTGCTACGTCGGGCTCCGCATCGGCACTGTCCAAGCCCACGCCCCCGAGACCGCTGTCGTCCAGCACGTGCGTACCGCAACAAGAACAACATGCACTCGAGCTGGGCGAGAGCCCGGTGGCGAAGTTTTTACCCGTCGCGTTGCGGCTGGAGCGAGACGCTTTGCGAAATCTGGGCGCCTACCTCGAGTATGCGCCGCTCGACGCGCGCCGCGCAGCACTGGGCAGCGTGAAGCAGCTGCGCGCCACTCATCCGCAATGGGCGCTGCTCGATCACTTGATTCGTGAGGCCGCGTTGCTCGAGTCGGACCCGGATCAAAAACGCGCGCTGAGAGAGCTCGTCGTGAGCGGGCTACCGCGCGGCAAGAGTCCCGCTCAGTCGACCGACTCCAAGTAACCGCGCTGCACCAGCGACACGATCGACTTCGCAGCGTCCAGATCCGTTCCTGTGGCAGTGTCGAACACAGCTGCCAGGGAGGGCGCGCTGACGACCTCCTGAATCAGGTCGAGCTCGGCCGGGCTCAGCTCGCGTAGCTTGGCCTCGAGCGGCACTTTCAAGCGCAATTGCTTGTCGAGCGGCGGCAGCCGGCTGCGCAGCGCATTGAACTCGTCCTGCTGGCGAAAGCCCTCCATCAGGATTTCTTGCGCGCTCGAGTCGACTGGCGACTCGAACTCGCGTGTATCCGGTGGATCGAGCGCAAACATGCCGCGATGCCATTCCAGCATCCGGTACACGGCCTTGAGCGGCTGCACGCTTTCCAAACCGTCGATCACGGCGAAGCGCACTTTGCCTTCTCTCAGATAGATACGCCCTTCGCGGGTCGCGGTACGCAGCACGAGCACGCCGTCCTTCTTCGACGTGCCAAAGAGCTGCAGCAGATCAGGCAGCGGGATCTCCTCCAGGCTGCCCGACATGCGCGGCGCTTCTTCGCCGCTGCGGTTCAGGGTCGCGCGCTGGCGAGCGGTAACGCGACCAGCGGCGCCCGCCTTCAGATCGAGCTGCTGCTCGCCGTCCTTGCCCAGCGCGATGACCTTTAGGATATTGGTGCCGATCAGCACGCGGTCGCCCTCCTTCAGGGTGCCCTGGTCGACCTTCTCGCCGTTGACGAACGTGCCGTTGGTCGAGCCTAGATCCGCGATGCTGATCACGCCGTCGGCCAGCGCGATGCGCGCGTGCTTGCGCGACACCATTTCCTCCACCAGCACCATGTCGAGCTCGCTGGAGCGGCCGATCACGATCTCCTGACCCTCGGCCAGCACGTACTCACCGCCCTGGTACTTGCCCGAGATGAAGCGCAAACCGAAGCGGGGCTCGCTAGGGCTCGGCTCGGAGCTGCTCGGTTTCGGAGCGAAGCGCTTTGTCATGATCGAGGGCGAAGAGAGGCTCGGGGTCCGAAGCCGGCAAGCGTTGGAAAGTCGGAGGGAAAAATCATAGGTCCCCTAGGAAGAACCGGTCAAGCGCGCCCGGGGCCGGGCCGCGCGGACAGCACCGGCCCGACGCTGAGACGGGGCGAAGCCGGGGCGTCTTCGCGCAGCACCGCCGGTCCGGGGGGCTGTGAGCGTGGGGGAGCGTGGGGCTCCGCCGCGACCGGCAACACCAAGGAAAAGGTCGAACCGGCGCCAGGACGCGACACCACTTCGATCCGCCCTCCCATGTCCTCGACCACGCGCTGGCTGATCGCCAGACCCAGGCCGGTACCGCGATCCTTGGTGGTGAAAAATGGCACGAACAAATTTTTCTGAACCTGAGGCGCCATGCCCGGCCCCTCGTCGCGCACCGCGATTTCGATCCAGTCCGACTGCGGAACCACCGAGTCGCGACCAATTGCGGTCGAGGAGCGCTCGCTGCGACGACGCGTGGTGACCTGGACGGTACCGTGGCCACCCATCGCCTGCACCGCGTTGCGGATCAAGTTGATCAGCACTTGCCGAAGCTGCTCGGCGTCAGCGCGAACGGGCGGCAAGCTCTCGGTGAGATCGGTGTGCAGCTCGCACTCTTCGGTGCGGTCGGAGGCGAGCACGGTCAGCGTGCGCTTGACCACGGCGTTCACGTCCACGGCGCCAGCATCGCCCTTCGACGGCCGCGCGTAGTCGAGCACCGAGCCCACCACGCGATCGAGCCGCTCGACCTCTTCCAGGATGATGCTGACGAATTCCATGTCGGCGTGGCCGAGCTTCGTGTCGTGGCTCGGGTCGCCCAGCAGCTGCGCCGCGCCCTTGATGGCGCCCAGCGGGTTCTTGACCTCGTGCGCCAAGCCAGCCGCCATTTGGCCCAGCGCCGCCAGGCGATCACGCTCTTGCATGCGCCGGTATTGCCGTGAATTTTCGATCACGACTCCGCTCTGCACGGCCAGGGACTCGAGCAGCGCGACCTCGTCCGGCGAGAAGGCGTCACGCACGCGGTCGTCGGCCACGAGCAAGATGCCGAGCAGATCCTGCCGCTCACCGTGGATGCCCAAGCACACGGCTTGCTTGAAGGGCCCGAGCACTTCGGCGGCGGTCAGCAGCCGTTCGTCGGCCTCGGCCTCTCGTGTCCAACCGGTGCGACGGCTCTCGACGAACTTGAAGCTCACCTCTTCCAACACAATCGAGGAGCTGGCGATCAGCCGTTCGATCAGCGGGCGGGCCGTCACGACGTCGATGCGCGCTGGAGCCAGGGGACCGAACGACGAAGCCAGCGCGAAATCGGAGCCTAGCGGATCGGGCAAGTACAGGGCCGCGCCGGTCGCGCGACGCGACGCCTCGAGCGCGGAAATCACCACGCTTTGCAGCTCCGAGACCTGCAGCACGTGCACCAGCTCACCGCGGGCGCGGCCGATCGCGCGCTCGAGATCCACGCGTTCTCGGAAGAACACCTTGTGCGTATAGGCCTCGGCCTTGGTGCGCAATGGCTCGAACAGCACGAGGATCACGATGGCAGCCAAAATCGCGCCCAGATACATGGTCTCGAAGCCGCCGAAGAGCACCACGAACACGTAGAAGATGCCGGCGAGCGCGAACGCCAGCGCGGTCGATACCAAGAGCTGGCCCAGGATGTCGTACAAGTCGACCAACCGCTCGCGCGTCAGCGACTCGGAAAGCACGAACAAGAACACGATGCTGAGCACAGCGCTCACCGGCGGCAGCGGCGCGCCGATGAACCACAAGAAATCCGCCAAGCTGAAGGTCGCTGCCAGCGCGCCGATGAACACGAGGAAGCGCACTCGGCGCTGCACGGCGCGCGAGCCACTGCGCTCGCCCCGCATCAGCAGCGTCCACAACGCCGCGGCAATCAGCCCGAACACGTACAGAATCACCGCGCCGCGCACCAGGCCGTGCTGACGCTCGGTGAGCACCAAGACGAGCATCGGTACCATCAAGATACCGGCCACGCGCTTCAACGACGACGGGCGACCCGGCCCCGGCACGATCGATTCGAACAGGTGCACCGCGAACTGCGGCAGCAGCACCGCGAGCACCGCCGTCCAGCGAGCCCACAGGTCGCTGCGCCCGACGTGATACAGCCACTGGGCCAGGTACCAGAGCCCGATATCCCCAGCCAAGCCGGTGAAGAACAGCTGAGGTAGCCGGGGCTTGCCCTTGAGCAGCACGGACACGGCGATCGCCAACGCCAGCACTCCGCAGAAAAGCGAAGTCCGCGTTCGGAGGTCCATTCCGCCCATGGCCGAACCTTACCGCGGCCGGGGACCCGGACAAGGCTCGATCTCTGGTCGTGCGGGAAACGTCACCGGATTTACCGGGCAACGCGCAAGCGCAACAGCCCTTCAGACGTGCGCGACGAACGCGGCAGCGAGGGCGCCGGCAATCAGCAAGCTGGCCGACACGGCCAAGAGCGCTCGACCGCGCATTTGTGCGCGGTCCGACGGGTCGAGCACCGGCTCACGACCGTGATCGGCGACACGATTGCCTTTGAGGCCGTTGAACAAGCAGACCCCGAAGATGCCCGAGATCAGCAGGTAGCTCGACAGGGCTACGGGGAGCCCCACGAACCAGCCTATTTGCCGCGGCAGCTTGAAGTGAGCGACGAGCAGGAACGCCCCGAGCGCCACACCCGCCATGAGCACTCCGCCGCGCAGCGCTTGGTCACGCGCGCGAGCTCCCATGTTCCGCTGATGGCAGGCCAGCACGGGCTTGAATTTAGCCTCCGGCCGATGGCTCGGCAAGGGCAGTCTCGCGCGACGAAGCCAGATTTGTCAGGATAGCTCCGTGAGCACGTTCGGCCGGAGCAGGTTGCTCGATCTCCGCGCCGACGAAGTCGGTTTGTTCCTGCGCGTATTCTTCGTGTTGATGTTGACCATCGCCGGTCACACGCTGCTCGAAACCGCGCGCGACACGCTGTTTCTGGCCAAGCTGCCGCCGAAAATGCTGGCGCTGGTGTACGTGGGTGTCGCCCTCGGCATACTCGTCGTGACGCCGCTGAGCGTGCGTCTGACGCGCCGCGCTGGAGCCCGAAACGCACTCGTCGTTTCGTTGATCCTCACCTCGTTCATTACTGTCTGGTTCAGAACTCGCCCCGCGTCGTCGGGGATGGTGTTCGCGCTGTATGTGTTTGGAACACTTTCTGCGACCTTGCTGATTGGGCAATTTTGGTTGCTCGCCGGGACGCTGTTTTCCGCCGCGCAAAGCCGACGCTTGTTCGGACCGCTCGCGTCGGGCGGTGTGCTGGGCGCTATCGCGGGCGCCGCTGCAGCAACTCTGATGCTCGAGGTCGCGCCGGTCCGAACACTTTTGTCTGCCGCGACAGCCGCCTATTTCGGCGCGGCACTGCTCGCCACCAAGATCCAACTGGAAGACCCCGTCGAGAGCCCGAGCAACGGTAAGACGCCGCTCGCTCCGGAGCTGACGAAGCTCGGACGCGATCCATTCTTGTGGCGTCTGGCTGCGATCGCGGCGTTGTCCGTCGCGGTCGGAACGGTGATCGACTATCTGTACCGCGCCAAAGTTGCCGGCGCGCTGCAGCCGAGCCAGCTTGGCCCATTTTTCGCGCGCTACCAGCTCGCGCTCAACGTCGGTTCTCTGCTGCTGCAGCTCACTGTAACGAGCAGTGTGGTGCAACGAGTCGGGGTCTTGGGCCTAGCGCTGACCGCACCGGCACTGCTCACGTTCGGTGGCGCAAGCTCGGCGAGCTTCGGCGCACCGTTCGTCATGGTCGTGGTCTTGAAAGCGACGGACTCGGCGCTGCGCAATTCACTCGGCCGAGTTGCCTCCGAGCTGCTCTGGGCGCCAGTCGAGAATCAGGCCCGCGGACGCGGGCTGGTCGACTTGCTGGTGACGCGCGGCACGCAAGCCTTGGCGGGTGTCGTCTTGCTCGGCGTCACGATGCACCATAGCCCATCGCCCGTGCTGCTCGCGCTGTGTGCAGCTGGGCTTTCTTGCGCCTGGTTGTTCGTCGGCCTGGGCCTACGCGGGCCGTACATTGCACGCTTTCGCAACGCGCTCAGCCGGGGCAGCGTCGAGCGCGATTTCACGCTCGGCGAGCTCGATCTGACCTCGCTCGAGATGCTGGTCGAGGCGCTCGCCAAACCGGAAGCCAACGAAGTCATCGCGGCCATGAACGTGCTGGCCGAGCGCAAGCGCGATCGGCTGATCCCCGCGCTGATCCTGCATCACAACGACGAGCGGGTATTGATTCGCGCGCTCGAGCTGTTCGGCGGCACCGATCGCCGAGACTGGTTGCCGCTCGGCGAGCGATTGCTCGACAATCCGAGCCAGCGCGTCCAGCAAGCGGTCGTGCGCGCGTTTGCGCTATCGGGCGTAACGAGCGTGTTGGAACGCTTCTTGGAGCACCCGAGCCCGACGCTGCGCGCCTTCGTGGCTCTCTATCTAGCGCAGCTCGGAGGCAAAGCCTTGCCCGAGGATCCACTGACTTGGGAGCTGTTTCGCGAGGACGACGCAGAGCACACGCTCAAGCTCGCTTTCATCGAAGCGCTCGCTGCACACCCCCCGCCCGACGCGACGCGCATTCTGCTCGGACTCGCCCGCTTGCCTGCGCTGCGGCGCGCCGTCACCGAGTCCTTGGAGCTGATCGGTGACGAATCGAGCATTCCATTTTTGATCGGCCGGTTGCAGTTTGCCGACGAGCGCTTGTCGGCGCGGCGTGGGCTAGTTCGCTTGGGTGAGCCGGCCTTCCAAGCGCTCAAAGCCACTCTGGCCGACGACAGCGCCGAGCGCCGCGTGCGTATTCACATCCCGCGCAGCATCTCGGCGTTTGCCAGCGCCGCCGCCGTGAAGCTGTTGCTCCAGGTCATGGTCGGCGATAGCGAGGGCTTGGTCCGCTACAAGGCCCTCCGCGGCCTAGGCCAACTGGCACGCGAAACGTCGCTCGCAATCGCTGTCGAGCCGGTCACCGACGAGCTCAAACGCAACGCGATCGAGTACCTGCGCTTGTTCTCGATCCGGGCCGCGCTGCTCCGGGACACCAGCGCGGCGCCGCGCTTGTCGGTAAAGCTCGTGATCGAGCTGCTCGACGACAAGATCCAACAATCCGTCGATCGCATCGCGCGGCTCCTGCAGATCGTGCACCGCGGCGACGATGTCCGCACCATCTTCTCGGCTCTGTCGTCGCCCGACCGACGCCAGCGCGGCCAAGCAATCGAATTTCTGGACGCGTTGATCCGCGGCTTCGGCCGCTCCGCCGACGACGTTGCCGCTTTGCTTCGGCTCGTCGTGGACGACCTGCCTACGGAAGAGCGCGCCCGTCGCGCGGCCGAGCTGGTCGGCGTATTCACGAGCGCATACGACACGCTCGAGCTGCTGACGCGAGACTCGGACGCCATTCTTCGCGATTTGGCGACGCACGCCGTGGCCGCGTTGGGTCGCCCGCGCTTGCCCGAGAGCGCGGGTCTGACAGAGCTCTTGGAGCGCCCAGTATGAGCAGCCTCGACGCGCAGCGCGTCAAGCGCGAGCTGCTCTTGCGCTCGTTGTTTCCGAGCATGCCGGCGGCCGCGCACGTGCGCTTCATCGAGCTGCTCCGGGACGTCGAGCTGGCCGCTGGCGAGCTGGCGTTCGCGCAAGGTGATCCGCCCGACCATTTCCTGTTCTTGACCGAAGGCCGGGTCGTAATGGAAACGGAGGGTCTGAAGTCGATCGAGTTCTCCGGGTTCGCCGTGATCGGCGTGGTCGATGCCGTGCTCGAACGCCCACGTCAACGCGTCTGTCGCGCGCTCGTGCCGAGCAAGGCATTGCGGATCCGCAGCGCGGATTGGTTCGATTTACTCGAGGACAACGCGGAGGTCGCGCGCGCAGCGATCAAAAATTTCGCGACGCAGCTGCACGGCTTATGGCGCGAGCTCTCCGACCGCCTGCCGCGGCACAGCGAACCGCCGCCCGGGATCATCCCGTCCGCGCTGGAGCCTTACGATCGAATCCTGGCACTGCGCCAAGCATCGTTTTTACGACGCGCCGGCATGCAGGCCATCGCAAGCTTGGCGACCGTCGCCGAAACGCTGTTCTTGAAGGAGTCGCAAACGCTGTTCGACGCGGGCAACGACGGTGAGAGCTTCTTCGTCGTCGCCTCCGGCCTGATCGAGCTCACGCACACGTCGGGCCAGCATTTCACGCACGACGCGGGGGATCTGGTAGGTGGTCCCGCTGCCTTCTGCAACGCGTTACCGAGCTATGCCGCGCGCGCCTCGAGCGACTCGGTAGTGCTCAGGATTCCCCAACAAGACTTCTACGATCAAGCGGAAGAACATGGCCGCCTACTGCGCGGAATTCTTGCGTACCTCGCCACCGAGCT
>Ga0210392_10000546_pt1 | contig 22524 bp, 14 predicted proteins | sample IncBWC30OmetaG_FD_161057 | JGI IMG/M metagenome (GOLD analysis project Ga0210392, IMG submission 161057) | Forest soil microbial communities from Barre Woods Harvard Forest LTER site, Petersham, Massachusetts, United States - Inc-BW-C-30-O ...
GGGATAGCCGCCACCGTGATAGTGGTCGCCGCCGTGATAGCCGCCGTTATGCCCGTAGATATCGCCGTGGTAGTACCCGCCGCCACCGCCATGGAAGCGATAGCCGCCCCAGCCGTGGTGGTAGCCCCAATAGGCCCAGGGGCCTACGCCGAGGAAGATGCCGTTATAGAAGTAGCCGGAACCGTAGTATCCGTACGGTGCACAGGCGTAGGGAGCGTAGTCATAGTAACCCCATGAGCACGCGGGAGGAGGTCCACCAATGGCCACTCCAACCTGCGGACCGCCAATGGCGACGCCGACACTGACTTGCGCGCTCGCCGCTGTCGGCGCAAGTGCCAAACAGGCTAGAAGTGCGCTTGATAAGACCATCCATTTGAATCCACGCATTTTGATGCCTCGCTTACAGTCGCTGCGACTGCTGGTTGGGAGAGTGAGCGGCACGGTTATCCGGAATGTGTGCCTTGAAGACGCTGTCAATTTTAACAGCTACCTGGTTGGATGCGAACGGAATATTCGTCGGTGCATCCAGGGGTATCGACACGAATGCGGTGCGGAAGTTGCGGGGCGATGAATTTCGTTCTGCAAGGTGCAGTGAGGGCTGGGGTTAGCGTTGCTTCGAGGGGGAAGGCGCGAGGTGGGTTAAAAGCAGAACGGCGAGGCGGGTGGGCCTCGCCGTTCGGGTGCTGCTGTTCTCCTCACTGGTTTCGCGAGGAGCGCGGTCTAGTGGTGTCCGCCGCCACCACCGCCGCCCTGGGCATGGCCGCCACCGCCTTGAGGATGTCCACCACCGCCCTGGGCATGGCCGCCACCGCCTTGAGGATGTCCGCCGCCGCCACCCTGGGCGTGTCCACCACCACCGCCGCCCTGGGGATGGCCGTTGCCGCCCTGAGCATGGCCGGCGTCGTGACCGTAGCCGCTATGGCCGTAATAGTTTCCGTGGTTGTAGCCGCCGTTGTGACTGTAGGAGTTTCCATGGCCGTTGCCGTAGCCGCTGTAGTTCGCGCCGTGGTAGTGGCCTCCGCCGTCACCTGAGAAGCGGTGGTCGCCCCAGCCATGGCCGTAGCCCCAGTTGCCCCAGGGACCGACGCCGAGGAAGATTCCGTTATAGAAGTAGCCTGTGCCGTAGTAGCCGAACGGCGCGCAGGCATAGGGCGCGTAGCCGTAGTAGCCGTAAGAGCATACGGGCGGGGGGCCGCCAACGTTGATGCCGACAGAGATTTGAGCCTGGGCCGCGGGGGTGACGGCCAGAGACACGCATGCCAGCGAGGTGAGCAGCGCGGCTGCGCACACGAAGGACTTGAGTCCATGCATTTGGAACCTTTCTTACGGTCGCTGCGGTTCCTATAGATGCATGGGTGGGCGCGGGGTCCGGTGATCGCTCGTATCGAATTGACTAGGGCGTTCTGCTAAGTACGATGGCAAACACTGCTGGTTAGTTGCACGCGGAGGCGCATTGGCGCGGGTGCCGGCAGGCAGACGAGGGCGGCGTCACAGTGATGCCGCAGGGATTTTCGATATGCTCGAAGAATGAGATTTGTTTTGGCCCTGCTTTGCTGCCTGCCTGTTTGCTTGATTCAATCGGCGGGGGCACAACAGATTGCCGGCGCGATTCCGGACGCGCCGGTGCCGGCTGCTGGGACGCAGGTGCGGGCCGAAACGCAGGTGCAGGCCGAGGCAACAGCCACGCGAACGCTGAGCGGCGTAGTGACCGATATGGATGGGGCGCTGGTTCCGGGGGCGACGGTCACGCTGCTGGAAAACTTCGCGGTGAAAGGGCGGAGCGTGGTGGCCGATGCGAACGGACACTTCAGCTTCAGCGATGTGGCGGCGGGGCCTTACACGCTGACGATATCGGCTCCGGGGATGCAGCGGAAGACGCAGACAGGGACGCTGAATCCGGACGAATCGGTAGAGCTGCCACCGATTGCGCTGGGGGCGGCGGCGAGCGAGGAGGTGGAGGTGTCGGGGCTGACGCAGCAGGAGATTGCGGAAGTCCAGATGAAGCAGGAAGAGAAACAGCGGCTGGTGGGGCTGGTTCCGAACTTCTACGTGAGCTACGTATGGAATGCGGCGCCGATGACGCCGAAGCAGAAGTACAAACTGGCGGTGCGGTCGATCATTGATCCGGCAACATTTGCGATTGCGGCGGGGTTTGCAGGGATTGAGCAGGCGACCGATGAGTACAGCGGCTTTGGCACGGGATGGGAGGGCTATGGCAAGCGCTATGGCGCGCTGTTGGCCGATGGGGCCATCGGAGGGATGCTGGGGGGAGCGGTGCTGCCGGTGCTGTTTCACCAGGACCCGCGGTACTTCTACAAGGGGACGGGAACGAAGTGGCAGCGGACGTGGTATGCGATTGGGACGGCGGTGATTGCGCGCGGAGATAACGGCAAGTGGCAGCCGGGATATGCGGCGGTGCTGGGGGATTTTGCTTCAGGGGCGATTTCGAACTTGTATTATCCGGCGAGCAATCGCAATGGCGCGGAGTTGACGATTGTGAATGGGTTCGTGGCGATTGGCTCGAATGCGGTGGGGAATATCTTGCAGGAGTTTGTGCTGAAGAAGATCAGCACGGGGGTGAAGAAGGCGACGCCGGTGACGGCGCAGCCTTAGGGGCTAGCGGCCCAGGTGCGAGGGCATACCTCAGCGGCTAAAGCCCGCTTGCTCAGCCGTTCCGGATGGCACGGCTGAAGCCGGGCCCCTTCGAGATCCGGCGTGGGGCGCGAGATGGGAGAGGCGAGATTCGCATCTCCGCTAGCGGCCTTGCCAGATGGCGGGGCGTTTGGCGAGGAAGGCGGCGAGGCCTTCGTGCTTGTCGGCGGTGGCGCAGAGGCGGCCGAAGATGTGGGCTTCGACGGTGAGGGCTTCGGGGAGGGGTTGATCCTGGCCGCGGGCGACGGCTTCGAGGACGCCGGCGATGGCGAGCGGGGCCATGGAGGCGATGGTGTTGGCGAGGGTGCGGGCGCGGGCGAGGAGCTCGGCGGCAGGGGCGATTTCGTCGACGAGGCCGATGCGGAGGGCTTCCGCGGCGTCGACAATCTGGGCAGAGAGCATGAGGCGGAGGGCGGCGCTGGGGCCGATGAGGCGGGTGAGGCGCTGGGTTCCGCCGTAGCCTGGGATGAGGCCGAGCTTGACCTCGGGAAAGCCGAGGCGGGCCTTGTCGCCGGCGATACGAAGGGTGCAGGCGAGGGCGAGCTCGCAGCCGCCACCGAGGGCGACTCCATTGACGGCGGCGATGACGGGCTTGCCGGCGGCTTCGAGGGCTGACGAAACGAGCGCGAATACCTGGTGGCCGCGCTGGGAGGCGGCGAGGCCGGTGGCGGCGTCGGTGGTGGAGAGGGCGCGGATGTCGGCGCCGGCGGCGAAGGCGCGGTCGCCGCTGCCGGTAAGGATCACGGCGCGAACGGCGGGGTCGGCGGCGAGGGTGGTGAAGGCGAACTCCAGCTCGTCGAACATGACGCTGTTGAGGGCGTGCAGGACCTCGGGGCGGTCGAGGGTGAGGGTGGCGACGGGGCCTTCGAGGGTGCAGTGCAGGGTGGTGAGGGTGTTGAGATCGGGCATGGGGGCTTGCTTTCTGGAGGTCGCGTTTGTGCTTGGATTGTTGCTCCGGAAGGAATCTCCTTCGATGGCCAAGCTTACCTCAGCGGCTAAAGCCGTGTCCGCAATGCGGGGGTGATGGCACGGCTCAAGCCGTGCCCCTTCGAGGGGGGAGGCTGATGGCGCGGCTGGGGCAGCCGGGGTTCGGTGGAAACCCAGGTCTCAGAAGCGAGACCTGGGGCACCCGGTTTGGTGGGAGCCGCACCTGCCCATCCGCAAGTGCGCGTAGGAACGGGGCACCCAGTTGTGTGGCCGTCGCGGATCGGGTTAAGAAACGAGGCGAGCTGTTGGCACCGCTGCCAACGCTAACAGATAATCAAAGAGGCCTGCTTTGCGTCAGGCGTGGAGACGTCGTAAAGCGATATGGTTAGATGTGAGTAGCTGATTCACGAAGGTTTGTTGCGTTCATCAACGATTGAAGTGGGATTGCCGTGCAATCGAAACTTTTTTTCGTAGTTAACCATCCATAGAAGTAGATAGTCCATCGGCGCGCATCGTGCCCCAACATAAGACATTTAAGACGGATTGATCGAAGAGGATAAGAATGGCTCTGGAAGATAGCCGGGATAAGCGACCGCACGCTGAGGATCTGGGCCAATCGTTTGAAGCGCATAGCGGGAATGTGGGATCGGCATTTGAAGAGCGGAACGCTTCTCCGGAGCTGCTGGTGCACAAGAAGTCGCACGCGGTGGTGTGGGTGATCGTGGTTGTGGCAGCGCTGCTGGCGGTCTTCCTGGTGTATTACTTCACCAAGCCGAAGACGGGCGGGGCGACGGCCGGGCAGGGCCGGGGACAGAATGGGCCGGCGGCGATTACGGTGGGCAAGACCGCTGCGGGCAACATCAATGTGTATGTGAGCGCGCTGGGCACGGTGACGCCGGTGTCGACGGTGACGCTCTTCAGCCAGATTACGGGCGTGGTGATGTCGGTGCACTATCGCGAGGGCCAGATTGTGCGCAAGGGCGATGCGCTGGTGGACATCGATCCGCGACCCTACGAGGCGACGTTGACGCAGGCAGAAGGCGTACTGGAGCACGACCAGGGCGTGCTGGCGCAGGCGGAGATGGATCTGAAGCGCTACCAGGCAGCATATGCGCGCAACGCCATCGCCAAGCAGCAACTGGACGACCAGGAGAAGTTAGTCATGCAGCTCCAGGGCACGGTGAAGGCCGACCAGGGAACGGTGGACTATGACACGGTCCAGCTGGGCTACTGCCACATTGTCTCGCCGATCAACGGGCGGGTGGGATTGCGACTGGTGGATCCGGGGAACACGGTGTTTTCCGGCAGCAGCTCGACGCTGGTGGTGATCACGCAGTTGCAGCCGATCACGATGGTCTTCAATGTGTCCGAAGACGATTTGCCGGGGGTGCAGACAGAGCTGAAGGGCAACAAGGCGATGGAAGTGGACGCGTTCGATCGCTCCGACGAGACGATGCTGGAGGCGGGCAAGCTGACGTCGCTGGACAACCAGATTGACACGACCACGGGCACAGTGAAGTTTCGGGCGAGCTTTCCGAACAAGAACTTCGTTTTGTTTCCCAACCAGTTTGTGAATGCGCGTCTGCTGGAACGGACGCTGGACAATGCGACGCTGGCACCGACGGCGGCGGTTCAATACAACGGCACGGCTGCCTTTGTGTACATCGTGGACACCACGAAGAATACGGTGGCTGTGCAGCCGGTACAGGTGGTGACGGGCAATGACAAGGTCACCGCGGTGACGGGTGTGAACACGGGAGTAACGGTTGCGACCAGCGGCTTCGATCGGCTGGAGAACGGTGCGCACGTGCAGGTGCACCAGAACCGGCAGAAGTCGACGACACCCTCCACGGGCATGGGTCCCAACAGCGGCGGTAGCAGAACTCCATGAGTCCATCACGTCCATTTATTCTCCGTCCGGTTGCGACGGCACTACTGATGGCGGCAATTTTTCTGGCGGGTGGCGTTGCGTTCTTTCAACTGCCAGTGTCGGCGCTGCCGGAGGTGGATTATCCGACCATCGAGGTGATGACGTACTACCCGGGTGCGAGCCCGGACGTGGTGGCGTCGGCGGTGACGGCGCCGCTGGAACGGCAGTTTGGGCAGGTGGCCGGACTGAGCCAGATGACGTCGACGAGCTCGGGCGGATCGTCGATCATCGTAATGCAGTTCCAGCTCAGCCTGAACATTGATATTGCCGAGCAAGAGGTTCAGGCGGCGATCAATGCGGGGCAGAGCTTTCTGCCGGCTGACCTGCCGGCGCCGCCGGTGTACAGCAAGTCGAACCCTGCGGATGCGCCGGTGTTGACGCTGGCGCTGCAGTCGTCGACGATTCCGCTGTCGAAGGTGGAAGATCTGGCGGACACGCAGCTGTCGCCGAAGATCTCGCAGGTGACGGGCGTCGGCCTGGTAAGCATCTCGGGCGGACAGAAGCCTGCGGTGCGCATCCAGGCGAATCCAACGGCGCTTTCGGCGTACGGCGTGAATCTGGAAGATGTACGCAATGCGCTGACCGCGAACAGCCTGGACGCAGCGAAGGGAAACTTCGACGGGCCTGCGCAGGACTACACGATCAACGCGAACGACCAGCTGATCAGCAGCGCGGATTACAAGTCGGTGGTGGTGGCGTATCGCAATGGCGCGCCGGTGATGCTGACGGACGTGGCGCGGATTGTGGATGGGGTGGAGAACAACAAGCTGGCTGCGTGGAGTGACGAGTCGCCGTCGGTGATTTTGAATATTCAACGCCAGCCGGGAGCCAACACGATCCAGGTGGTGGACACGATTGAGAAGCTGCTGCCGCAGCTGGAATCGACGCTGCCGGCGTCGGTGAAGGTGAAGATCATTACGGACCGGACGACGGACATTCGGGCGTCGGTGGCGGACGTAGAGTTCGAACTGGTGCTGGTGATCGGGTTGGTCATCATGGTGATCTTCCTGTTCCTGCGCAGCCTGCTGGCGACGATCATTCCGTTCGTGGCCGTACCGCTGTCGTTGATCGGGACGTTTGGCGTGATGTACCTGGCAGGGTACAGCCTGAATAATCTGACGATGATGGCGCTGACGATCTCCACGGGATTCGTGGTGGACGACGCGATCGTGATGATCGAAAACATCTCGCGCTATATCGAAGAGGGGATGGCGCCGATGGAAGCGGCGCTGATCGGCGCAGAGCAGATTGGGTTCACGATTCTGTCGCTGACGGTTTCGCTGATCGCCGTGCTGATTCCGCTGCTGTTCATGGGCGATGTGGCGGGGCGGCTGTTCCGGCAGTTTGCGGTGACGCTGGCGGTGACGATTGTGTTCTCGGCGGTGGTGTCGCTGACGCTGACGCCGATGATGTCGGCGCGCATGTTGAAGCATACGCCGGTGAGCCAGCAGGGATGGTTTTACAAGAAGAGCGAAAAGGTCTTCGAGGATATCATCGCGTTCTACGGGCGCACGCTGAAATGGGTGCTGGGCTACCAGACGATCACGCTGCTGGTTGCGGTGGCAACGCTGGTGTTGACGGTCTTCCTGTACATCGAGATTCCGAAGGGATTTTTCCCGACGCAGGATACGGGAATTATCCAGGGCATCACGCAGGCGTCGCCGTCGACTTCATTTGCGGAAATGGAAGGACTGCAGCAGGAGATTGCGAAGGTGCTGCTGGCAGATCCGGCGGTATCGGGAATTTCTTCGTTCATCGGCGCGGATGGAACGAATACGACGCTCAACAGCGGGCGTATCCAGATCAATCTTAAGGATCTGAAGGAACGTGGGATGTCGGCGACCGAGGTGATCGATCGACTTTCGCCCAAGCTGGAGAAGGTTGCCGGGATCAAGTTGTACATGCAGCCGGTACAGGATCTGACGGTCGATGACATGGTGAGCCGCACGGAGTACCAGTACACGCTGGAGGATCCGAACCAGGCGGAGCTGAACCAGGTGGCGGCGCAACTGGTGGCGAAGCTGAAGAAGCTGCCACAGCTGGCGGACGTGGTGACGGATCAGCAACTGGGAGCGGCGGCGGAGCAGGTGGAGATCGATCGCGCAACGGCATCGCGTTTTGGGGTGACGACGTCGACGATCGACAACACGCTGTATGACGCGTTCGGACAGCGGCAGGTCAACACGATGTACACCCAGGTGAATCAGTATCACGTGATCCTGGAGGCCGATCCCCAGTTCCAGAAGGACCCGCACAAGTTGAACGACATATATGTGCAGGCGACGACGACGGGGACGGTGCCGGCGACGGCATCGAATACGGCAGGATCGTCATCGGGCGCAGGGGCGAGTTCGGGCGCGGCGAGCACGTCGCTGTTGACGCCGACATCGTCGAGTGGGGTTTCGTCGGCGTCGTCGACGACGTCCGCGTTGTCCTCCGGCAACACGACATCGACGTCAGCGGCGTCGCCTGTGAACTCGAGCTCGGCACTGTCAACTTCGTCGACGACAGGAACGACGGCGACGGTGCTTTCGACGACGAGTTCAAACACGAGCACATCGTCGAGCGCGACGACGTCGGTGAGTGGAACGTCGCGACCGACGTCGACGGGGAGCTCGTCGAGCGGCGGAGGCGGAGGCGGATCGAGCAGCACGAGCAGCAGCTCGCTCCAGACGCCGGTGCCGTTGAGCGCGTTCGCGCACTTTGTGCCGACCAGCGAAGCACTCTCGATCAATCACATGGGCCAGTTCCCTGCTGTCACGATCTCGTTCAACTTGAATACGGGCTACTCGCTGGGACAGGCGCTGGATGCGATCAACCAGGTGATCAAGAACGACAAAATGCCGACCAGCGTGGTTTCGAATTACCAGGGCACGGCGGCGGCTTTTGAGGGGTCACTCTCGAATCAAGGGCTGTTGATCCTGGCGGCGCTGGTGACGGTGTATATCGTGCTGGGCGTGCTGTATGAGAGTTTCGTGCATCCGGTAACGATTCTTTCGACACTGCCCTCGGCAGGTGTGGGCGCGTTGCTGGCGCTGGAGCTGTTCCACCTTGACTTAGATATTGTCGCGATCATTGGCATCATTTTGCTGATTGGCATCGTTAAGAAGAACGGCATCATGATGGTGGACTTTGCGCTGGAAGCAGAGCGGCATCATGGACTGGATGCCACGGAGGCGATTTACCAGGCATCGCTGCTGCGCTTCCGCCCCATTTTGATGACGACGATGTGCGCGCTGCTGAGCGGCATCCCGCTGGCATTTGGAAGCGGCATTGGGTCGGAGCTGCGCAAGCCGCTGGGTGTGTCGATGGTGGGCGGTCTGCTGTTCAGCCAGGTGCTGACGCTGTACACGACGCCAGTGATCTATATCTTCTTCGACAACCTGGCGGGCTGGTTTTCGCGGCGTGGCCAGGCTGGAGCGAACGGCGGACCTGAGACCGATGGAAGCCACGAGGCAGCCGAGGCATGAACCCTTCACGCGTCTTCATTGAGCGGCCAGTAGCGACGACGCTGCTGACGATCGCCGTGGCGATTGCGGGCATCATTGCGTTTGGGGTGTTGCCGGTGTCGCCGCTGCCGCAGGTGGATTTTCCGACCATCACGGTGGCGGCAGGGTTACCCGGGGCGAGCCCGGACATCATGGCGTCTTCGGTGGCGACGCCGCTGGAGCGGCAGTTTGCGCATATTGCGGGCATCACGGAGATGACGTCGTCGAGCTCGTTGAGCACGACGAGCGTGACGCTGCAGTTCGATCTAAACCGCGACATCAATGGCGCGGCGCGCGATGTGGAGGCCGGCATCAATGCGGCGCGCACGTATCTTCCGGCGAATCTGCCATCCAACCCAACGTACCGCAAGGTGAATCCTGCGGATTCGCCGATCATGGTGATCGGTCTGCAGTCGGATGTTTACGATGTGCCGGCGATGTACGACGAGGCATCGACGGTGATTGAGCAGAGGATCTCGCAGATCACGGGCGTGGGCCAGGTAACGGCGGTGGGCGCTTCGCTGCCGGCGGTTCGCGTGGAGCTGAATCCGCAACAGCTGAACAGCTACGGGATTGGGCTGCCGGCGGTGCAGCAGGTGATTGCCGGACAGAACGCTGACATTGCCAAGGGCCAGTTGTCGGGCGAGGGCGTGTCCGCGGACATTTTAGCCAATGACCAGATCTCCAAGGCGGTGATGTATAGGCCGCTGGTGGTGGGGTATCACAATGGCGCGGCGGTGAGGCTGCAGGATGTCGCGGATGTAGTGGACTCGCAGCAGTCGGTGCGGCAGGCGGGATATCTGAATGGCAAACCGTCGGTGGACCTGATCGTGTTCCGGCAGCCGGGGGCCAACATTATCACGACCGTGGACGCGATCAAGGCGGCGCTGCCGTCGCTGCAGGCTTCCATTCCGGCGGGCGAACATCTTTTCACCGTACTGGATCGAACGCTGACGATCAGGGCGTCGGTGAACGATATCGAGATGACGCTGATCATCTCGGTGGTGCTGGTGATCCTGGTCGTGTTCCTGTTCCTGCGCAATATTCCGGCGACACTGGTGCCGGCGGTGGCGGTTCCCGTGTCGTTGATTGGGACATGCGCGGTGATGTATTTGTGCGGGTTCTCGCTGGACAACCTGTCGCTGATGGCGCTGGCGATTGCGAGCGGCTTCGTGGTGGACGATGCGATTGTGGTGATGGAGAATATCTCCCGCCACATTGAAGAAGGGTTGACGCCGTTGCAGGCGTCGCTCAAGGGCGCGCAGGAGATTGGGTTCACGGTGTTTTCGATCAGCATCTCGCTGATTGCGGTTTTCATTCCGCTGCTGATGATGGGTGGAATTATCGGGCGACTGTTCCGCGAGTTTGCGATCACGCTGGCAACGGCCATTTTGGTGTCGATGGTGATCTCGCTCACCACGACGCCGATGATGTGTTCGCGGGTGATGCGCTCTGAGGCGGACGTGAAGCATGGGCGAATGTACCGGTGGAGCGAAGATTTTTTTGACGGCTTGCTGGACGGGTATCGGAGGTCGTTGACGTGGGTGCTGAACCGCCCCGCCCTGATGCTGCTGGTGTTTGTGGCGACGGTGGGCGCGACGATTTACCTGGGGTATACGGCGGCGCTTGGATTCTTCCCGCAGCAGGACACGGGGGTTTTGAACGGCGGCATGCAAGGGCCGCAGGACAGCTCGTTCGCAGCGATGAATAAGGCTGTGAAGCGGGCGAACGAGATTATCAAGAGCTATCCCGGGGTGCAGAACGCGATTGCGTTTACGGGCGGCCAGGGTGCGACCAATGCGGGGTTTACGTTTATCGCGTTGAAGCCGTTGAATGAGCGAACGCAGAGTGCGGCGGAGATCATCAATGGGCTGCGGCCGAAACTGGCCCAGGTTCCCGGCGCCGCAACGTACCTGCAGGCGGTGCAGGATATTCGCATTGGTGGAAGGCAATCGAGCGCGCAGTATCAGTACACGCTGCAGGCAGACACGACCGCGGAGTTGCAACAATATGGCCCGCAGCTGCTGACCGCGTTGCGCAAGGCGCCGGGATTTCAGGATGCGAACACGGATCAGCAGAATAATGGACTGCAGGCACTGTTGACGTATGACCGCCCGACCGCGGCGCGGCTGGGGCTGACGCCGCAGACGATCGACTCGACGTTGTATGACGCGTTCGGCCAGATGGAAGCGTCGGTGATCAATACGGAGCTGAACCAGTACTACGTGGTGATGGAAGTAGCGCCGAAGTACTGGCAGTCTCCGCAAGGCTTGAAGGACGTGTACCTGATTCAAAAGAGCGGCGGCGGCTCAATCCCGCTGAATACGGTGATGAGCTATGCTCCATCGACGGCGCCGCTGTCAGTGAATCATACGGAGTTGTTTCCGTCGGTGACGGTGAGCTTCAACCTGGCGCCAGGCGTGTCGCTGGGACAGGCGACCAAGGAGATCAGCGATATCCAGGAGAAGCTGGGAGTGCCGCCCACGGTGCATGGAGAGTACGCGGGAACACTGCAGGCCTTCAAGCAGTCGCTGAGCAACGAAAAGTGGCTGATCCTGACAGCAATTCTGGCGGTGTATATCGTGCTGGGCGTGCTGTATGAGAGCCTGGTGCATCCAATCACCATTCTGTCGACGCTGCCTTCGGCGAGCCTGGGAGCGCTGCTGGCGCTGAAGCTGACAGGGACAGAGTTGAACGTGATGTCGATCATCGGGATTATTCTGCTGATTGGGATTGTGAAGAAGAACGCGATCATGATGATCGACTTCGCTCTGAATGCGGAGCGCGTCGAGGGAAAGAATACGCGGGACTCGATCTTTGAGGCGTCGATGTTGAGGTTCCGTCCGATTTTGATGACGACCATGGCAGCGCTGTTTGGCGCGGTGCCGCTGGCGCTGGGAACCGGGATGGGATCGGAGCTGCGGCGGCCGCTGGGTATTACGATCATCGGCGGATTGCTGGTGAGCCAGGTGCTGACGCTGTATACGACACCGGTAATTTACCTGTTCATGGATAACTTGCGTCTGAAGATACAAGGAGATAAGCGGGCAAGGCTCTTTACCGCTACTCCGGCGACGGCGCGATGAAAGCAGGCCCAATGAAAATGGGAATGAAGAGAAGGAAGACGTTGGAAGAGACGACGGCAAGGACATCAGGCTTCGCTGGCGCGAAGAGCCTGGTGTGTGCGGCTTCGTGCGCGGCAGTGTTGCTGAGCGGATGCAATGTTGGACCAAAGTATGTGAAGCCCGCGGCGCCGGCTTCGGCGCCGGAGTACAAAGAGTCGGCACCGGCCGCGTACACGAATCCGCCTGAGGGAACAACGCCTGACAGAACGTGGCAGCCTGCGCAGCCACAGGATGCGGCGCTCAAGGGCAAGTGGTGGGAGGCCTTCAACGAGCCGGAACTGAATGCGCTCGAGGAGCAGCTCAATATCAATAACCAGAATATCGCGACGTTCTTCCAAAACTTCATGGCGGCGCGCGCGCAGGTGCGGGAGGTGAAGTCGCAGTTCTATCCGACCGTGACGACGGACCCTTCGTATAACCGCACCAAAACCCCCGCGTCCTTGCACGGGGCCGCTGCATCTGGGGCCGCTGGCGTCACTTCGAACGATATAGCGCTGCCGTTCGACGTGTCGTGGGAGCCGGATCTGTGGGGCAAGGTGCGTAACGAGGTTCGGGAGGCACAGTATGCGACGCAGGTAAGCGCCGCCGATCTGGAGAACGAGCGGCTGACCGAGCAGGCAGCCCTGGCAGAGTTTTACTTTCAGCTGCGCGGACAGGATGCGCTGCAGGATTCGCTCAACCATACGGTGGAGGCGGATAAGAAATCGCTGGAGTTGACCAGGTCGCTGTACGAGACGGGCATCGACGACGATGAGGCGGTGGCCCAGGCAGAGGTGACGCTGCAAGGCGCGCAGGAGATCGCGACGGGCATTGCGACCAATCGCGCCATCTACGAGCACGCCATTGCGATGCTGATCGGCAAGGCGGCTTCGGGCTTTTCGATGCCGGTGAAGCCGCTGACGACGCCGGTGCCGCCAATACCCGTGGGCGTGCCCTCGGAGTTGCTGGAGCGGCGGCCGGATATTGCGGCGGCGGAGCGCACGATGGCGGAGGCGAATGCGCTGATTGGCGTAGAGAAGGCGGCGTACTATCCGACGCTGAGTCTGACCGGCGGAGGTGGGCTGGAGTCGTCAACGATCATGTCGCTGTTCTCGGCGCCGGCGCTGTTCTGGTCGGTGGGAGCTTCGGCGGCGGAGACGATCTTCGATGCCGGGCTACGGAAGGCGACGGTTGCTCAATACACCGCGCAATATAACGCGAATGTGGCGACGTACCGGCAGACGGTGCTGACGGCGTTCCAGCAGACGGAAGACTTCATCTCCACGCTGCGAGTGACCTCGCAGCAGATTCAACAGGAAGATGCGGCAGTGAAGTCGGCGCAGCGGTTTGTGGACATCGCGACGTCTCGCTACGAGACGGGCCTGGATCCCTATCTGAATGTAATGACCGCGCAGTTAACGCTGCTGAGCGATCAGCAGACACAGATTACGCTGCGCGTAAGCGAGATGACGGCGGCGGTGGAGCTGGTGCAAGCGCTCGGCGGAGGTTGGGATACTACGCAGCTTCCGGCGGCGAAGTCCGTGAACACCAACGCAGCGGTGAAGCAAGTCGCGGGGACTCCGTAGAGGCGCCGTTGGGGCAACGCGGGCATTGAAGAATGACGGACAAGGAAAAGCGGCATCCTGAAGAACAGGATGCCGCTTTCTGCTGGAGGCCTACTGGAAGTTGATCTCGCTCAGCAGCTTGGGGTTGGCTTCGTCGACGGCCAGCAGGTTATGGCAGGCGGCGCAGTCGTTGGTGATGGTCTTGCCGTCCTTGGAGGTGTGGTTGCCATCGTGGCAGCGGAAGCAGCCGGGGAAGTTGTTGTGCCCGATGTTGTTCGGGTAGGTTCCCCAGGTTACCTTCATCTCCGGGAAGACGTTTTGCTTGTAGATGGTGGTGAGGGTCTCGGCGGCCTGTTCGACCTGGTTGTGCTGGCCGGTCCAGACTGCGGGGTACTGCGAGCGATAGAAATCTTCCAGGCCGGATTTGATCCTGGTGGCGGCCTCGGCCTGCGAGCCGTACTTGGCCTGGATCAAGAGCAGGCCTTGCTTGTGGACGAAGGGGAGAGAGGGATCGGGCGTGCCATTGGCCATCGATTCATTGACTGCGTCCACGGCGGTTTGGTAGGAGTGGGCCGCCTGGTTGTGGCAGTCCATGCAATCCATGGTGCGCTTCACGCCTTTAACCGGGCCCTTCCAATCGGTGCTGACGTATTCGGTGGTGGTTCCGTTCGGGCCGGGCGCGTCAACCGAGATGATGGTCTGGTTCTCGTTGTCGGTTGAGGTGTATTGGAACTGATTGAGATGGTGGCCGTGGATCCCGCTGAGATGCGAGAGCGAATCGACGCCGCCGAGGTGCAGCACCAGCATGGTCTTGGTTGAGGCGTTCTTTTCATCGTCGCCGAAGCTGGTCTTGACCAGCAGGCGATCGCCGATAAAGCGCTTCGGTGCGTGACATGCCTCGCAGGTTGCGCGTGCGGGGCGAAGCTCGGAGAGCGGCGCGAGGATGGGGCGGGGGAAGGTGTTGAAGGTAACTCCGACCAGCTGTTTCATGCCGGCCATCTTGGCGTGGACGTAGTTGGCGGCACCGCTGCCGACGTGGCATTCGGTGCAGTCGACGTGAGAGTGTGGTGAGTGCTGGTAGGCGACCCACTGCGGCTGCATGGGGACGTGGCAGGCAGCGCCGCAGAAGCCGGGCGTGTCCATGTAGGCGACGCCGCGATAGCTGGCGACACCGACGATCACGAAGTTGACGAAGGTGGCGATGATGACGAAGTTCAGCGCGTGGCGGAACATGGGGTCATTGAAGTTGACCTCGGGATAGATTGACGGAAGGGCGCCCTGGGCGAGTAACTTCCTGCGCTGGAAGAAGATGCCGATCGGGATCAGGATGAGGCCAAGGATGAAAAAGGCAGGCAGGAAGAGGAAGAGGATCAGGCCGATGTAGGGATTGGTCGATCCGCCGTGACCGAGGACGTCGACCATCCAGAAGCCAACCAGGACGAAAGCGGACGCCGTGGTGATGGCTCCGCCGATGAGGCTGAGGACGTTCCTGCCCAGGAAGAAGAACGGTTGGAGCCAATTTTGCTTGAAACTGCTGGTTGGGGACACGGTTGCGGACACGTCGGGAGCCTCGTCGCTGAATTTTTCGTACGTTCTGGCCCCGATTCGTGGTGGTTTCCACGATTTGTGTCGGAGCCGGGTCCGGGGAGAGCTCGGCTATTCCCGGAAATATGCACTCACTGTTAGTACCAGTAACAGAACCCCTATAAGCACCGCTGTGAAGCCAGTCACTTTACTGAAGTTCATCAACCATGTAGGAGGTTTGGTCGTGACCGTTTGCTCCAGCCTGCCCTCGGCCAGGAGGCGTTGATATTCTTCGGGATGCCGTTCTTTGAACTCCTCCTCGGTCTGGGCACCGGTGAAGATGGTGGTATCCATGGGAAAGTTGTCGGGTCGCAGGTGCGCGTTAATAAAGTGGATGGAAAAGATGAAGGTGGCGGCAAGCAGGGCCTCCTCGCCATGAACGATCTGGACAGCATTCAATGCCCATCCGGGGAGGAACCGTCCGAAGAAGGGTCCGAACCACATGACGTAGCCGGATAAGCCGATGATGATCATTCCCCAGAAGACGGACCAGTAGTCGAACTTCTCCCAGGAGGCGTAGCGCTCCAGCTTCGGTCTTGGCCCCCGGCCGAAGAACCAGCGGAAGTTGCCGAGGATGTCCTTCAGGTCCTTGAGGTTGGGGACCATGGAATCCGGGCCCCAGAGGAGTCCTTTTTCCTTTCGCACCAGGATGCGGACCGCAATATTCTGCAGGTGGTACAAGAACTCGAGGGTCAGGGTAACGGCGCAAAGTTTGTGAAGAAACAGGATGGTGCCGAATCCGCCGATGGCCAGGGCGAAGTGCTGTGCCCACGTATTGGTGCTGAAGCGTATGGTCAGCCCGGTGGCGGCCAGGCCCAGGAACGTGACGAACATGATGGCGTGCATGTATCGCTGGGCGAGAGTGAAGCGCACGAAAAAGCGCTCGCGGCCGGGGTCAGGCGGCGGTACGGCTGCCGGCTGCGGGCCAAGCGACGGGATTTCTTCTACGAGGGTTGCCTGGTCAGGCATCAGATTTCTCCTTTTGCGGACGCGCTTTACGCCTTCTCAACCAGAGAGCGGATCAGCCATAGCAAGCTGTGAATGAGGAAGAAGGACATGACGCCGCTGATCAGCAGGACCATCGCAAGGCGGATGGTGTAGAGCAGCGGAGAGGTATGACGGTTGTGCGGATTGGCGTGGGGTGAATATTTCACAAAGCCGGCGTTGGCTCCCTGGTGGCATCGGCCGCAGGTTTTCACGAGGTTGGCTGTATTGACGGGCGAGCGAGGATCCGAGGCAGGCAGAATCTCGTGCTCGCCGTGGCAGTCCGAGCAGCGTGCCACCTCCACATAGCTGCCGAGGTTACTCACCTGGGAGTGGAAGGTGTCGCGGTAGGTGGACAACTGGGCCTGATGACAGGAGCCGCACATGGGTGTGGACTGGGCCATGGTGGGCTGGCCGATGGTATGGGCAGTATGACAGTCGGTGCAAGAGGGCGCGTTCAGGTTGCCGGCGGCGAGCGCAGTCCCGTGAACTCCGGCGGTATATTGCGTGCGGATGCCGGCATGGCACTTTCCGCAGGTCGCCGGGATCGCTGCCTTGAAGGTCGGGCTCTTGGGGTCGGTGTGGCTTAGAACGTGGTGGGATCCATGGCAACTCTCGCAGTTTGCGGCGACGAGGAGGCCTTCCTGGCTGACTGCGTATCCGTGGATGGAGTCCATGTATTGCGGATAGACATTGGCCAGGTGGTGCTGCTTGGCCATCGCCGCGTCCCCATGACATTTGCCGCAGGTGGCCGGAATGTTGAGAGGATAGACGGCTGACTTGGGATTGTCCTTGGGAAGGATGGCGTGGGCCGTTCCGTGACAGGTGGTGCAGGGCTGGTCCCCGGAGTGTTCATGCACGCTGCCGACCAGCGCTGCGGCTTCGTCGGCATGACAGGAGACACACTTTACCGGCTGGGGATGGTCGGGGTGCGGATAGGCCTTGATGGACGCATGACAGGCGCTGCAACCGAGATCACTGTGCACGCTGGAGTGGAAGGCATTTGCGTCGACGCCGACGTTGTGGCCCGCGGCATCCTGCATGGTGACATCCCCATGGCAGGAGAGGCAGTCAGTTTGCGCCTGGATGGCGGGGGAGAAAGACGCGAGAAGCAGAAGCACGCAGGCTGCGACGAAGGCCTTCGAGCGAAGGCTTCCCTTCGCGATCGCCGGCTTTCCATTTTCCTGCTGGGCAGGAAGCAGTAGAGATCCGGCGATTGCGATGGGAGAGCTTGAGAGGCGACGAGGCCGCGTCGTTCCTGATATTTCGGTTGTGAAGAGAGATAAGCTTCGACCGTTGAGGCGATTGCTGGCAGAGAGAAGGCCTGAGGAATTGTTTAAGGGGTTGTTTGTTTCTGACTCCGGCCATCTCACTGGATTGATCTTGCCAGAGAGCAGGGATTTCGCCCACACTTTCTTGAGCTTACCCAACGGTGACATTCCTTGCCTCTTTCACATTGTCACTACTGCAGCGTGCGAGTGTACTCCACGACTTCCTTGATCTGGGCGTCGGTGAGCTTTCCTGCATACGCTGGCATTTTGCCTTTGCCATTCGTAACGGAAGCGATTAGCGAAGCGGTAGATGCCTTCTTCAGCTCAGGCGAGTTGAAGGGCAACGCTTTCATGGATTTGCCAGCCGCAGTCGGCTGGCCGTCGGCACCGTGACACATCTGACACTTTGCCTTGTAGGTTGCAGCGCCTGCTCCTTGAGCAAAGGCTGGTGAAACGGACAGGGCGAAGAGTGCGGTTGCTGCGATCGTCAGAAGGACTTTCATGATTGCTCCTGTTCAGTTATTTTGGAAACGCCCGGGGACACAGGAAACTGTGACCACCGTGCGCCCCATGGTACTGGATGCGATCATGCGGTGCTGTTCGAAACAGAGCTATCTTCATCGCAAAGATAGCTCTGCCTGAGTTCTTACTTCTTCAGCGTCTTGAGGTAGGCGACAACGTCGTTAATGTCGGCGTCCGTGAGCTTGCCAGCGTAGCCGGGCATCTTGACGGGACCAGTGCTCACACCGTTCTTAGTGGCGGCAATGAGGCGGGCGTCGGATGCACCTGGGGTGAACGCGGGAACTTTCATTCCCTTGTTGCCACTTCCGTCCGCGAGATGACACATCTGGCACTTCGTTTTATAGATCGTTGCACCGGATCCTTGTGCAAACAGCGGGGTGGCCATGGATATCGCAATGAGGGAAACTGCGGCGGTCAAATGATTGAATCTGGCCTTACGTAATAGATTGAATTTCACCTTGCACTCCTACTATTTTTGCAACGTGCGTACATGAGCAATGATGTCTTTGATCTCTGCGTCGGTGAGTTTGCCAGCATACGCCGGCATCTTCCCTTTACCGCTCTTTGTTACCGCGATGAGATCTGCATTTGACTCCTTTACGGTAGCCGGGGAGAGGAAAGACGGAGCCTTCATGGCCTTTCCGGCGGGAGTATTGCCTGTTCCATCGGCGCCATGGCACATCTGGCACTTGGAGGTGTAGGTTGCCGCACCGGTGTTCTGGGCGAAGGTGGGAAGCGTGCATGCTGCTATTGTGAGCACCATTGCGAGTCGTAATTGTGTTTTCACAGCCGTTCTCCTTTTGTGTATGAAGTGCTTCTCGTTCGATCCTGCGTACTAGAACTCGTAGTGCATGGAGAGGGTGACGAGGTTGGCGTGGAAGTTTCTAGGGGCGGTGAGGCCGGAGGGGGGTTCGGTGAGGCCGGTGGGATAGGGGGCGAGGGTGGGGGAGTTGCAGGGGACCACGACCGCGGTGGGCGAGGTGGTGGTGCTGCAGAGAGGAGCGCCGGAGGGGCCGCCTTCACCATAGCCGTAGTAGTTATAGTCGGCTCGGAAGACCCAGCCGGGGTGGACCGTCCAGGCGACGTGGACGAAGGGTGATTGCCAGGCGGATTGCAAGGAACCATTGACCTGGCGTGCATCGTTGAAGAACTGGTTGCCGCTGACCGCGCTGATGGTGTAGCCGAGGCTGGACTGGAGGTGCTTGTTCGGATTCACGGTGAGCGAGGCGGTAGCGTACTGGGTGGGAGCGTCGGCGAAGTCCTTGGTTGGACCCCAGGAAGAGAGGATGGTCGTCGATCCGCGGACGAAGACACCGGGACAGATGGCAGGCGCTCCGCTGGGGGTGAGGACGGCGGTGCCGGGCAAGGTGGGGGTGGCTCCGTTGAGGTAGCAGATGTTGGTGGAGGTGTAGACATCCGAGTAGCCGTAGCTGAAGTCGAAGCTATATTTCTCGCTCGGCGCCAGGTCGGCCGACAAGCCGAACACCCGGCTGTGATCGACATGCTGCAGGGGCCCATCGATGGGAGCCGCACCGGGAGTGATGTTGTTGGTGTTGTTGTGGTGCTCGGTGTCGAGATAGGAGGTAGCGAAGGACGCCCAGGCCTTTGGTTTGTACGAGGAGTGCACGCGATAGATCTGGGTCTGGCGCGCGCCTACCGGGGTGAAGGCGTTGTCGGCGTAAAAGGCCTCGAAGGTGCCGTTGATGTTCCAGTTCTCCGTGGGGCGCAGGGCGATGTTGACGATGCCGCCGTTGGTTTCGATGTTCACGTTGGTGACCGGGAAGATGAGCGCGGAGGGAGTGCCGGTGTAGGCTGCGACCTTTTGACCGATGAACCTGGTTCCGTAGCGGTACGTGAGCGTAATCATGGCGCGGGGCGTGACATCCCAGGTGGCGCTTATGTTGTTGTTCAATATCCTTGTCCCAAGGTAGTTCGGCAACGGCAGTCCGTTGGGAGCCTGGCCGACGATCCCGACCACGCCTGGCGTCAGCGGACCGGCGTAATTGATGGTTTCGTTGTGCGCCGTCGCGGGCGTGCTTTGGGAGACGCCATGGAAGGTCGCGGTACCGGGGATGCGGACGTTGGAGAAGTCAAATTGCTCCGAGAAGCTGAACTTCTTGGTGAGCTGATAGGTCGCACCAAAATCTATGCCCACGTTCTGACGCTGTGCGAACCCCGATCCCGTGTAGGTCTCGGTGCGGATGATTCCATTCAGGCCCTGGAAGTTTTCCTGGTAGCTGGGCATATTCGTCGTGGCATCGGTGTAGCGGAAGATGCCATTGGCCGCGAGGTTGCGAACGCTGCTGCTCTGGAACCGCAACATTTCGGTCGGGTAAAGGCTATGCGTCGGCTGATAGCGCGTGTACTTGGAGATCACGCTGCAGGCAGGATCCACCACCGGCAGGCCGGCGGTGCCGGAGGCTGAGGTAAGGATGACGCCTGGAGTCGTGATGCTGTTCGTGTTGCAGTTGCTCGCAGCGTACGGGGTCTGAACATCCCAGTTGCCCAGCGAGACTGGCAGGCCGTTGGCCTCCTGCACCGTGTATTGATTGGGGTTGAGGATGAAGTAGGAGTCATTCTGGTAATGCGTGATGACTTCCTCATACGTGACGATGGTCTGCTGCAGCGGCTTCCAATCGATGGCGCCACGGTACTCATTGGTGGTGTTGTTTTCCATCTCCTGGAACAGCATGCTGGTCTTGGCTGTTTCGTAGGCTCCGGGGATGCTGCGGGGGCCCTGGAAGATGGTGCGTGAGTATCCGAAATGGAAGGTGAACCTGGATAGAGGGAAGATGGTGAGGTCGAGGTCCGTCATCCTGCGCACGGTATTGAACATCTCCGGGGACTGCAGAACCTGGGGCCAGGCATACTTTCCAAGCGAGCCGCCCGGGCCGATCGGAATCGACTGACCTCCCGGGATGTTGGGGTTGCCGAACAGATCGTAATCAAAGTACTGGCGATTGCGACGGAACATGCCGGCGAACTCGTACACCTTGCCCTTGGAGAAGTCCAGCTTGACCACATTGATGGGATCGCCGCCGAAGCCGTTGCTGTAGCCCGTCAGGCTATCGAACAGCAGCTGCTTGACGCCCGGAACCGCGCGCAGCGTCATGGTCTGACCCAGCACCCGCGGCCCCGACTGGATGTTGACCAGGGTGTCGTACATCGAGCCCGAGCCCGAGATGCCCACCATGTGTCCGCCCAGATCGACGGTCTGATGCACCACGAAGCCGTTCTGCACTATTTTGCCGGCGGGCAGAGCCGCGCTGGCGGTGGCTGCGGGAGCTGCAGGAGCTGCGTCCTGGGCGGCCGCCAGGCCCGTCATCAGCAGTGTGGCGACTCCGATGGCACCGGCGACCCGTTGGGCCATTGTGGGGTGCGCTTTGGGCAGCCGCGTTTCGTTTGTCTTCATCATCTCAAGCCTCACTGGAAGGAAACCTTGCTTCTTTATGCCCTTGATCCGGGCGTGCTGCTGAATCTGAACCCAGCCGTCCTCTTGCTGCCGGACGGCAACCTGCTACCGCCGCTACTTCTTCAGGTAGGGATCCACGTTCGATCCGTGGATCATCACGTGGCAGTCGATGCAGGGCGTTAGCTCTGCCGATCCCGCACCCATCCCGTGGACGGTATTGGCCGCCACCGGGCTATGGCACTGGTTGCACAGCTGATTGATGTTCGGCATGTTCAACAACCGCGCGTTTTGCGATCCGTGCGGCGTATGACAGGCTATGCAGCCTTCGCCCCGCACCGCGGCGTGCTCGTAGACAAACGGCCCCCGCGTCTCGGTGTGGCACTTGGTGCAGATCGCGTTCTGATCCGCGGTCACCTTGAGATTGGCCGGCTGGAACGTGCCGTGCACGTTATGGCAGTCGCTGCAGCTGATCAGGCCTTCATTCACCTTGTGGTGGAACGGCATCGCGAACGCCGGCTTGATGCTGGTGTGGCACTGGAAGCAGAGGTTCGGCTGCGTGGCCACCAACAGCTTGGTGTCCGGCACCGACTTGTGGATGCTGTGGCAGCTCAGGCAGTTCACCCCCGCCTTGGCATGCGGCGAGCGCAGGAAGTTCGGATGCGTGTTCGCATGGCAGCCCAGGCAGGTCTTGTCCACCTCCCCCGGCGTCAGCTTGTTGAAGCGCACGATCTTGCTCACATCCCCGCCGCCCTCCACGTGCGCCTGCCCTGGCCCATGGCAGCTCTCGCAGCTCGCGCCCGCTCCACCATGCTCCAGCGCCAGCTTGGAGTGCGGATTGTCCACCATGCTGTCTGCGTTCTTCTGGTGGCACGTCGCGCACGTCTCGCTGCCTACATACCCCGCCGCCGGCGCTTCCGCCGCCGCCGTGGTCTGCTTCAACGTCTGCGTCTGGGTCTGCGTCTGCGTCTGCGCGGCCGCCCTGCCCGCGCCCCACAGCGTCAGCATCCCAACCACCGCTGCCAGTAGAAACAATCTCGTTATCCTGCGGGGCTTTTGCCTCATGTAAAACACCTCTGTTTGGCGCG
>Ga0210392_10000548_pt1 | contig 22480 bp, 21 predicted proteins | sample IncBWC30OmetaG_FD_161057 | JGI IMG/M metagenome (GOLD analysis project Ga0210392, IMG submission 161057) | Forest soil microbial communities from Barre Woods Harvard Forest LTER site, Petersham, Massachusetts, United States - Inc-BW-C-30-O ...
CTTGCCCACCGGGCGCTCGGTGTGCCCGCGGGTGGTTTCCATGATGAGGGTGTCGAACTTTCCGGCCGGGAACTTTGCGCCAGGCAGCGTGCGCTGATCCTCGAAAAGCACGTCGCCCGTGATGAAAATCTGCCGGTGCTTGTGGTGCAGCTCGACGCCGGCCGCGCCGGCCACGTGGCCGGCCGGATGGAAGATGAGCTCGATTTCGTCTTTCGCGCCGTGAAATTTCTTGGCGTGGCCGAAGGGCAGGCCGGTCATGCGGCGGGCGCAGCGATCGATGTCGTCGTGGGTGAAAAGCGGATAGTCGGGGATGTTTTCCTCCTCCTTTTGTCGCAGCATGACGTTGGCGGAGTTGTGCAGCATGCGTTCGATCAGCATGCGGCTGGGCTGGGTCATCACCACGGGCGCGTCGGGGAACTCGCGCATGGCCACGGGCAGGCTCCCGATATGGTCGAGATGGCAATGCGTGATGACGATGAGGTCGGGCGGCGCGCCGCGCAGCGAGCTCAAGTCCGGCGAAGCCCGGCGGCCGGTGAGCTTGGGATTGAGGCCGCAATCGAGCAGGATGCGCAGGTCGCCAAGTTGCAGCAGGAGAGAGTTGGCGCCGATACCGCCATCGCGGTTTAGGTCAATGAGCTTCATTAATCAATAGGAGCGACGAGCCAATGGCAGGGAACGGCCAAGCGCAAGATATACCGCATTCATTCGCAAGGCACGGTCATGTTAAAGGATGGCAGCGTCACGTGGATTTTCTGGCCGTGGTCGTCCACCCCATGGAAACAGCCGCGCACCTCGGCATCGCAATGCGTGACATGGTAGCTGTTGTAGGAAAATTGCTCGCCGGGCGCGAGGCGCGGCGTTTCGCCGACGATTTTGTCGCCTTCGATGACCAGGCTGCTGCCGTCGCCATGGATCACGACCCATTTGCGGCCCAGGAGCCGGACGGTGCGGTCGGATTCGTTTTTGATCGTGACGAAATAAACGAAGGCGTGCGGTTTATCCGGTGGCAGGCTGGGGCCACCGTGGTGATAAACCAGCTTGTCGAGGTGTGCAGTGAGGCCGGGCAGTTCTATGGATTCGCTAGGCAAGGGAAGAAACGAACGCAATTTTTGCCGCGGCGCAACCTCCTTGAACGTTCAACATTCAACATTGAACGTCCAAGTACAAACCATGGATCGAAATTGGATGTTGGATGTTGAATGTTGAGTGTTGGATGTTCGCGGGGGCCTCGCCCCCGCGATTCGGCTTGCGCGTGCCCAAGCCGCCGCGCACAAACGCGTTTCATGGAAAAACTGGCTTTACTTTCCGTCAGCGACAAACACGGCCTGGCCGACTTTGCCACGGCCCTCGTGAAAAAACACGGTTACCGGCTGCTTTCGACGGGAGGCACGGCCAAACTTCTGGCCGAGCGCGGATTGCCTGTGACGGAAGTGAGCCAGCACACCGGCTCGCCGGAAATCATGGAAGGCCGCGTCAAGACGCTGCATCCAAAAATCCATGGCGGCCTGCTCGCCCGGCGCGACAAGCCGGAGCATCTTGCCCAGGCGGCGGAGCACGGCATCGCGCTCATCGATCTCGTCGTGGTGAACCTTTATCCCTTTGAGCAGACCGTGGCCAAACCCGGGGTGCATTTCGAGGAGGCGATCGAGAATATCGACATCGGCGGGCCGTCGATGCTGCGCAGCGCGGCGAAAAACCACGAGAGCGTGACGGTGGTGTGCGACCCGGCCGATTACGACGCGGTGCTCACGGCGCTCGACCAGCCGGCCGGGCTGGCCGTGCTGCGCCGAAAGCTGGCGTTGAAAGTTTTCCAGCGCACGGCGGGCTACGACGCGGCCATCGCAAGCTATCTCGCGGCGCAGGCGGACGCGCCCGACCTTGCGGCCCTCGCGGGATTTCCGGAAAAACTCACATTGTCGTGGACGAAGGCCCAGGCGCTGCGCTACGGCGAGAATCCTCACCAGCAGGCCGCCCTCTACGGCACGTTTCACGAGCATTACCAGCAGCTCCAGGGCAAGGAGCTTAGTTACAACAATATTTTGGACATCACGTCGGCCACCTATCTCATCGGCGAATTCGAGCGGCCGACCGTGGCGATCCTGAAGCACACGAATCCCTGCGGCGTCGCCAGCGCGGATTCGCTCGATGCGGCGTGGGAGCAGGCTTATGCCACGGACAAACAGGCGCCGTTCGGCGGCATTATCATCGTCAACCAGACGCTCGATGGCGCGCTGGCGAAGACGATCGCGGAGATTTTCACCGAGGTGATCATCGCGCCGCGCTTCAGCGACGAGGCTCTCCAGGTTTTTGGCAAAAAGAAAAACCTGCGCCTGATGGTTGCCCGGCAGGGCATTGGCGCGGATTCACTGCAGGAAATCCGCTCGGTGGTCGGCGGCGTGCTCGTGCAGGACCGCAACCGCACCCTCGGCAATGTCAATGAATTCAAAATCGTGACGAAGCGCCAGCCGACGCCCGAGGAATGGGCCGGCATGCTGTTTGCCTGGAAGATATGCAAGCACGTCAAATCGAACGCCATCGTTTATGCCCGCGGCGAACACACGCTTGGCGTCGGCGCGGGCCAGATGGCACGGGTGGACAGCTCGCGCATCGCGGTGTGGAAAGCCAAGGAGGCAGGGCTTGACCTGCACGGCTCGGTCGTGGCGAGCGAAGCGCTGTTTCCCTTTGCCGACGGATTGATTGCCGCGGCCGAGGCGGGTGCCACCGCGGCCATCCAGCCCGGCGGCTCCGTGCGCGACGACGAAGTCATCAAAGCGGCGGACGAACGCGGGATGACCATGGTCTTCACCGGCATCCGGCATTTCAAGCACTGAGGCGGAGAGGGTGGGGCGCGCCGCGGTTCTCGAAATGGTTTTTACACCAAGATCGCGAAGGGACGCGAAGAGCTGCTGGTATTTCTGTTATCAAAGGCAAAAACAGAGTCTGCTTGGAAATTTGGTGCGGGCCGACACCAGTCTCTTCGCGTCCCTTTGCGACCTTCGTGTAAAGATGTTTGGGAAGGCCGGATATATCATGCCCGGCGAAAGCAAAATCATGCGTTTTCCAACAACCGGCTAGCCTGTGGCGCGATTTTCCTCCACCGTTGGCGTGATGTTCGACCCGGTTGAAAAACTAAAGGAGTTTGTCCGCCACCCGAGCGTGTCGGCCGATCCCAAATTCAAGGAGGGCATGAAGGGCGCGCGGGAATTTGTCGCGGGCCTGCTGCGCGAAATGGGTTTCGCGGTGGAAATCGTGCCGACGAAGCTGCATCCCATCATCCTCGCACGGCGCGGAGGCGACGAACACTGGCCCCGTGTGATCATTTACGGCCACTACGACGTGCAGCCGGCCGATCCATTGAACTTGTGGACGACCCCGGCTTTCGAGCCGATGGAGCGGGGCGGCCGGCTTTACGGCCGCGGCACGGCCGACAACAAGGGCCCGCTCATGACGCACATCGCGGCGGTCGCCCAGCTCCTGGAAAAAAATCCACGCCTGCCGCTGCGCATCACCTTTCTCATCGAGGGCGAGGAAGAAATGGGCAGCCCGAGTTTTTTGCCGTTCCTCGAGTCCCACCAGGCCGAGCTGCGCAAGGCCGACCTGGTTTTTCTCTCCGATACGCTCAGCCCGAGCGAAGAGCAGGTCGTCATCACCTGCGGCTTGCGCGGACTGGTGCTGTGCGACGTGGAGGTCACCGGCTCGCGGGGCGATTTGCACTCGGGCCTGCACGGCGGCGTATTGCGAAATCCGATCCAGGCGCTGGCCGAACTGTGCGCCTCGCTGCACACCCCCGACGGCCGCGTGAACGTGCCGGGATTTTATGACGATGTGGTGGAAGTCGAGCCATGGGAGCGCGAAGAATTGAGGAAACTGGGCGGCGATGTGGAGAAATACCGCGAGTTCCTCGGCATCCCGGCGTTTCACACGCCGCCGGGCTACACGCCGTTTGAAGCTATCCGGTTCCTGCCGACGCTTGAGTTCAACGGCATCGGGGGCGGCTACCAAGGGGAGGGCACAAAGACGGTCATCCCCAGCAAGGCCTTCGTGAAAATCAGTTGCCGGCTGGTGGCGAACCAAGTGCCAGGGAAAATCCGCCAGTTGCTTTATCGGACGATCAGCGAGCGCATGCCGAAGGACGTGACCTTCCGCATCATCGACCAGCACGAGGGCACGCCGTACATCGTCGTTCCACCCGGCCGCGCCAATACGCCGCCCGGCCAATCGTCGGTGCTCGCCCGGGCGTTCCGGGCAACCGACGCCGCAGTGGCCGAGGTGTTCGGACGGGCGCCGCTCTATCTTCGCGAGGGCGGGAGCGTGCCCATCATCGCCGATATCAAGCGCGTGCTCGGGCTCGATTCGGTCATGCTCGGCCTGTTTTTGCCGGAAGACAACCTGCACGCGCCCAACGAAAGCTTTAAACTGAGCATCATGCAGAAAGGCATGGCGGTGTCGCAAAAAGTGCTGACGGCGCTGGCGGCGGGATAAAAAAAGCCCCGGATTTTCATCCGGGGCTTTTTGTCAGCGAAAGAATTTACAGGTCAAAGCGGCTTACGAGCCGCCGGCTGATGCGGCCGGTGCGGGGGCATCGCCGTTGTCCTTTTTGACATCGAGATCGACGCGGCGATCGTGATCCATCTGTTCAGCCGTGCCGTTCTTGATGGCCTCGAGGCTGCCCTTGGAAAGCGTTTCGAGGCTGCCAGCATCGACGCCGGCTTTGATGAGATAGTTTTTCACGCTCTGGGCACGGCGGTCGCCGAGCGACAGATTGTATTCGTCGGTGCCGCGCCAGTCGCAATGGCCTTCGAGCAGGAGCTTCTTCGTCGGGTTGTCCTTGAGGTATTTGACCGCATCGGCCAGCTTCGAACGTTCGCCCGACTTGATCGCCGATTGGTCCAAATCAAAATAAACCGATGGGATCAGACCGTGAATGAGATGGCCATCGTCGATGACACCCTCGGGCAGGCGTTGCTGCAAACCGGCCGCATTGGCGTCGGTGGTGTTGACGTTTTCCGGGTTGAGCCCGTTCGGGCCGATCACGGTCTGATCCGGCGTGGGACGCTTGGATTTGGTCGCGCACCCGGTGAGCAGCACGGCGGAACTGAGGAGAATGAGGGAAAGTACGGAGGAGATGATCTTCATGTGAAACAGAAAGTTTGGTCGTTATTGAGCAATCGCATTGGCACGGCAAGGATTTATTCGGCAATCTTGCGCCGATGAGGACCAACCGCCAGCCAATCTGCTTTTTATTCGACAACGGTTCGCTGCGCGCAGCCTCGACTTTGAGCCTGCGCCGGATCGCGAATTGGCTGCGGGCGCGGCTGGACGGCGTGGAGGTGCGGGCCGTGTCGCTGCTGCACTCGAGCACGATCGACGCCGCTGAACTGGGCGGCGAACGGGCGGAGTTGCTGGAGCCCGCCCTGGCCGCGGCGGCGGCGCGGGGGGAGAACGATTTTGTCCTGCTGCCGCTTTTTTTTGGCCCGAGTGCGGCGGTGACGGATTACCTGCCGGAGCGGCTCAACGTCCTGCGCCAAAAATTTCCCGATCTGCGGGTGCGTGTGGCGCGCTGGCTGGTGGATGTAAACGCAGGGGAGGACATGAGCATTGCGACCATTCTGGCCGACGGCGTGCGGCGGGCGGCGGCCGGCGCGGGCTGGAACCGGCCAAAAATCGCGCTGGTCGACCATGGCAGCCCGCAGCGCGGCGTGGCGGACGTGCGGGATTTTCTTGGCGGACAATTGCGGCAGCTGCTCGGGGGCGAAGTGGCGGTGGCCTCGATGGAACGGCGACCGGAACCGGAGTTTGCCTTCACCGAGCCGTTGCTGGCCGGCTTGCTGCACGATAAAAATTTTGGCCAGTGCGAGGTGGTGGTGGCGCTGCAATTCCTCTCACCCGGGCGCCATGCCGGGCCGGGCGGGAATATTGCCGAAATTTGTGCCGAGGCCATGCGCACGCAGCCGGGCTTGCGGGTCGTCCCAACCAGGCTCGTGGGTGAAGACGAGCGGCTGGCGGATGTGCTGGTGGAGCGCTATCGGGAAAGACTGATCGGGAAAGACTGAAGAACTGAAGGGCTGAATGGCTGAAAATCGGAAGGATTGAAACACGGAAAGACCGAAGAAAACTGATAGTGGCTGTTTAAATCAGCTCTTCAGTTTTTCAGCCGTTCAGCCTTTCGCCTCAGGGCAGCGCTTTTTTCTGCTCGATGATCCCGACCTCGAGGGCGTAGCGCGTAAGGCTGGCGACGTCGTGGAGGTTGAGCTTGCGCATCAGGTTGGTGCGGTGGTTGTCCACCGTCTTCACGCTGATGCCGAGCTTGGAGGCGATTTCCTTGGTACTGTGGCTTTCCGCCACGAGCTGGAGAATTTCGCGTTCGCGGTCGGTCAGGAAATCGGCGGTGGCGCTGGCGCTCGGGTTGGCCACGACGTTGCGCAGGAGGGCGGCGACCGCGGGGCCGAAGTAAGTGCCACCGTTGGCCACGGTCTCGAGGCCTTTTTTAAATTCAACCAGGCCCGCGGTTTTTTCCACAAAACCATGCGCGCCGGCCTCGAGCATCTCGCGCACGAGGACAGGGTTTTCATGGCCGGAAAAAACCAGCACGCGGACATTTTTAAGCTGCTTGCTGATGCGGCGGAGAAGGTCGACGCCGTTCAATCCGGGCAGCTTGGCATCGAGCACGAGCAAGTCTGGCTTCACATCCATGCACAAGGTATAGGCGCTCTGGCCGTCGCCGCTTTCGCCCACGAGCTTGTAGTTGGGATCCATATGAAGAATCTCCACCAGCATTTCCCGGATGGCGGTTTGATCTTCGACAATGACAAGTCGTTTCATATGCGTTAAGGTTTATACATCCTGCCGAGGTACGGAGAAAAACATAACTATAAAATCTTTACCTGTGCAAGCTTTGCCAAAGTTTCTTTCGTCGATTTTACCCAAACTGGTGGCGGTGGTTTTGCTTGCCTTGTTCGCGGGGTGCGCCAGCGAACCTGCGGATCCGGCGGCCAAGGCGCCGCCTTCGGCCAATGTGGGCAAGCTGCAAGCTTGGAACGATGCCGAGATGCTCGCGCAACGCGCCGAAGGGCGCACTGCGGCGGCCGGCGCTGGAAACTCCATGCTGCCGATTTACGGCGACAACACCATGCTCGTCATCAACGCCGTGCCTTTCGACACACTGCGGCTGGGCATGACCGTGGCTTATCGCAATTCGCGCGGAGTCGAGGTGGTTCACAAGCTGATTGGAAAAGAAGCCCATGGCTGGCGCGTCGAGGGGCTGAACAACGAGGAAGCCGACGCGGAACTTGTCACCCCGTACAATTTAATCGGGGTGGTCTATGCCACGCTTAACTACGACGCGAGCGACGAGGAAGACAACGCGCCGGGGAAGTGATCCGCCTTCGCCACACGCAGCATTACGGCATCCGTCGATGCCCGCCTTCGTTTCACTTCGTCGTGGCAGCCTTCGCTCTGGTAGGCTGGCTCGCCAAGCCGTAGCCCGAAGGGCGAAGGCTGGTGGGCTGGCCGGGACTCGAACCCGGAACCAACAACTTAAAAGGATGCTGCTCTACCATTGAGCTACCAGCCCACACAGTCGCGGAAGGTAGCGGAAATAGATTTCAGTCGTCCATGCTGGCAAGGATTTTCCGAAACACCACTCTTGCGAAAAATCATGTTTTTTCGTAAAACTTTGGTCATTCAATAGCGTCTTACCCTGCAATCTGCCCGTTTTCTGCCAATCTCCAGCCATTCCGATCACCCATGGGAACAATTCTCGATTACACGCATCAGAGCCACGTGGACAGTATGTCTATCAAAGCCCAGGAAGTTGCATTAGACCGAACGCTCGTTGATCGCTTTAAAAGCGGCGACGAGGCGGCCTTTAGCGAAATGGTCACGCGCTACTGGGATCGCATTTATTCGATGGTCCACCATCTTCTGCGCAACCAGCAGGATGCCGAGGAGGTCACGCAGGACGCCTTCATCCGTGCCCATCGCGGGCTCGTTAATTTTCGCGGGGAATCGGCGTTCTCAACCTGGCTTTACCAGATCGCGACCAACCTGGCCCGCAACCGCTACTGGTATTGGTGGCGCCGCAAGCGCGACAAGACCGTGTCGTTCGACCAGCCGGTTTCGTCCGACAACGCCACGCCGCTTTCCGAGGTTTTTGCCGCCGAGATGGAGACGCCGGAGGACGCAACCGTCACCCAGGAATTTGTGGACTCCATCGCCGTCGGCATGGAAAAACTCAGCCCCAAGCACCGGGAAGTCCTCATTCTGCGCAACGTGAAGAATTTGTCCTACGAGGAAATCGCCGAGATCCTGTCCATTTCCGTTGGCACGGTCAAAAGCCGCATTGCGCGGGCCCGCGAAAGCCTGCGGGCAAAACTGGGAGGAGATTTCGCATGAAAGAGTCGCGCTTCATCGAGTTGATAAATCTTTATATCGACCGGCAGATCGGGCCCGAGGAAGCGGCCGAGCTGGAGGCGGAGATTGCGCGCAGCCCGGCGCATCGCCGCACCTATTTGCAATATTGCCGCATGCACCGGGCGTGTACGCTGCTCTTCGAAAATTTCCACGCCCCGGCCACATCGCTGAACCAGGCCCTGAGCCAGGCCGAGGGCAAGGTCACGGCATTTCCCACCCGCGGATACCGCCTGGCGCGCATTTCGTTGGGCATGGGACTGGCTGCGGCGGCTTGCGTCGCGTTTATGCTGGTTAATCGTCAGGCTTCCACCTCCACGCTTGCGGCCAAACCCAGCGTAAGCGAAGTGGCGCAAGTGAACGTGCCGCCCGAGTCATTTCACCTCGCGGCAGCAGCCCGTCCGGCCGAGTTCAAAACCGTCCTGACGGTCAATAAACTTTCGCTCGCCAACAACCGGGCTGCCAGCGACGCCGAGCGCGCCGCGTTTGATTGGATGAGGCAGATCGAGCTTTCACCCATGCCCGCGGTCGACAACAACGAGAATGTGTTTGGGCCGCAAAACGAGACACCGCCATCCGACCTGCGCTTTCCACACGTACGCAGTGACGACCAGCCCGTGGCGGAGATGGCGAGCTTTCAGTTCCAGCGCTAAGCGCGGGGTGGAAGCTGTTAGCCGTTGAGGGCTTTTTTCACCAGTGCCTCGGTCGTGACCCGGCCACCGAGTGCGAGCGCGGCGCGGCGCACGGCTTGGTCGGCATCGGCCGCTTTGTAGCCGAGCGCCATCAGTGCCATCACTGCATCGTGCTGCTTGCTGTCGATGGGCGCGGCCCCGGCTGGAGAGGAATTTCCTGGAGAATGCGCTTCGCCGGCCGCCGGTGCGCCCAGCTTGCTCTTTAATTCAACGACGAGGCGCTCGGCGGTTTTTTTGCCGATGCCGGGGCAATTCGCGAGCGTGGCGATGTCGCCTGCGCGAATGGCGCTTTCGAGCAGCGACAGCGAAAGTTTGCTCATGATCGTCAGCGCGCCTTTCGGCCCGACGCCGGTCACGTTATCGATCAACAGGCGGAAGAAGTCGCGTTCTTCCACCGTGGCAAAACCGTAGAGGGTCTGCGCATCCTCGCGATAGACGGCGAGCGTGTGCAGCTTCACTTGTGCACCGGTGGCGGGAAGTTTTTCCGCGGTCGTCACCGGGATATGCACGTCGTAGCCCAGGCCGCCCGTTTCGATGACGGCAAGCAGGGGCGAGGTTGCAACCAGCGTACCGTGGATGGAGGTGATCATTGTAGAGCTTAGCCTTAAATAAAAATAGTCGTCGCTGAGGGTGATGGTGGCTCTTGGGCCAGGCGGTGCCAAGGAGCCAAGGCCCGGAGGGCCTTGGCCCTTGGCGCTAACGCCGCCCAGAGCCACCAGCGCCCCAGCCCGCAGGGTTTTCGCAGAAAAGCCAATGGCGCGGCGTTGTCTCGTGCGGGGATAGCCTCTGCGAGGATACCCCCGCACGAGCCGCCTTGCGGCTTTGGCTTTTCTGCGAAAACGACAACCATTTTTAGTTAAGGCTAAGCTCTTAGTCCCAACACGTCCTGCATGTCATAAACGCCGGCTGGCTGCTGCACGATCCACTGGGCGGCGCGGAGTGCGCCGCGGGCAAAGATGGCGCGGTCCGAGGCCTTGTGTGTTAGCTCGAGGCGTTCGCCCAGCGCGGCAAAGACGACCGTGTGGTCGCCCACGACGTCGCCGCCGCGCAGTGAGTGCACGCCCACTTCACCCGGCGTGCGTTCCCCGGTGAGGCCGGAGCGGCCGTGGCGCAGCGCCTTGGCGGTGAGCTTGCGCTCTTCCAGGATGATCTCGAGCAGGCGCGCGGCGGTGCCGCTGGGCGCGTCCTTTTTAAAACGGTGGTGCATCTCGATCACCTCGGCATCGTAGTCCGAATCGAGCACGCGCGCCGCTTCCTGGGTGAGGGCGAACAGCAGGTTTACGCCCACGGAAAAATTTCCCGCCCACACGCAGGGCACGCGCGCGGCGAGGGCGAGGAGTTTTTTCTTTTCCTCGGCCGTATGGCCGGTCGTGCCGATGACGATGGGCTTGTGCTGCGCTATCGCCAGCTCGAGCAGGCGCCCGGTGGTGGCAGGCGAGCTAAAGTCGACGATGGCATCGCAGCGCGCGAGACCGGCGGTCGGGTCGTCTCCGGCGTCGATGGCGGCGCCGATGACCATGCCCAGCTCCGCCGCGGCCGCGGTGATGGCGTGGCCCATGCGGCCTTTGGCGCCGTTGAGAAGGAGGGTGAGCGGCATAAAAAATTATTGGCCGAGCGCGGCGAGCACGCCAGTCAGGATTTTCAGGTTGGCCGCGCTCATCTCGCACAGCGGCAGGCGCACTTCGGCCGAGCTGATGATACCGGCGCGCACCAGCGCCGTCTTCACCGGCACGGGATTGGGCTCGATGAAGAGCGCCTTGAACAGCGGGTGGAACTTCCGATGCAGCTTGGCGGCGCTGGCGTAATCATTGGCCAGGGCAAACTTCACCAGCTGGACAATCTCACGCGGGATGAGGTTTGAGGCCACGCTGATGACGCCCTCGGCGCCGGCGGCCATGAAGGGCAGGGTGAGCGAGTCGTCGCCGCTGAGCACCGTCATGTCGCGACCCAGCGCGTGCTTGATCTGGTCCACGCGATCAACCGTGCCGCCGGATTCCTTGATGTAACGGATGTGTGGATACTTGGCGCGCAATCGTTCGATGACCGGCACGCCGATCTCCACGCAGCAACGCCCGGGAATCGAATAAAGCACAATGGGCCGGTCGGTCGTCTCGGCGAGCGCGCAATAGTGGCGGAAGATGCCTTCCTGGCTCGGCTTGTTGTAGTAGGGTGCGACGACGAGCATCGCATCGGCGCCGGCTTCGTGCGAGAGGCGCGTGAGTTCCACCGCCTCCTGCGTGGAATTCGAACCGGTGCCGGCCAGCACGGGCACGCGGCCGCGCGCCGCGGCGATGGTGGCCCGGATCACGTCCATGTGCTCCTCATGCGAAACCGTGGGTGATTCGCCCGTGGTGCCGACGGGCACGAGGCCGTTTATGCCGCCTTTGATTTGGAAATTAACGAACCGGGCCAGGTCGTCATAGGCGACCTGGCCGTTCTTAAACGGCGTGACGAGCGCGGTGATCGCGCCTGTAAGAGGGCGTAGTTTCATGGAAAACCGTGTCAAAAAGTACCTTAGGCTAAAGAGACCTTGCCCAACAAAGCATACTACCCTACAAAATTCACCTTGTTTTTTTACTGCCCCGGCAGTTTCGATGAATATAGAAATCTTCAACGACCTCCTCAAGCTCGCCGTCGAAAGCGGCGCGAGTGACATCATTATAAAATCCAACAAGCCGGGCTACGTCCGCTTGGGCGGCCGGCTGAAGCCAGTGGACATGGACCCCTTTACGGGCGCGGAAGTGCAGGAGTTCGTCGATGAAAAGGTTCCGCGCGTCTTCAAGCAGCAGTGGGAGAACGACGGCCAGATCGACTTTGCCTACACCGCGGACGGGGTCGGGCGTTTTCGCGTCAACGCCTTCCAGCAGCGCGGCACCACCAGCATTGTTTTCCGCCATGTGAAAAGCCGCGTGCCCAACTTTGCCGAGCTCAACCTCGTGGCTGATCCGTTGATCAAGTTTTGCAAGGCCAAGGACGGCATCCTCCTGGTCTGCGGCGCCACCGGTTCGGGCAAAAGCTCAAGCATGGCGGCGATGCTGGGCTGGATAAACCAGAACCTCGACCGCCATATCGTCACGATTGAAGACCCCATTGAGTTTACCTTCCAGGACGACAAGTCCGTCTTCAACCAGCGTGAGATCGGCCTGGACGTGCCTGATTTCGCCATGGCGGTCAAATCCGTGCTTCGCCAGAATCCCGACATTATCCTCATCGGTGAAATGCGCGACCGCGTGACCTTTGAAACCGCCCTGGCCGCGGCCGAGACCGGCCACCTTGTCATCTCGACGATGCACGCGGCCACGGTGCAGCAGGCCATCACGCGTCTTTTTGAATTTTTCCAACCAGAACAACAACTCCAGGCACGCCGCCAGATCGCCGGCACGCTCAAGGGCATTGTCTGCCAGAAATTGATTCCCTCCCTTGAGGGCGGGGGCCGGATGCCAGCCTTGGAAATTTTGCAGGCGGATTCCGTGGTGCGCGGCCTGATCCTGGAAGGACAGTTTGATAAGATCCAAGGCATGCTCGATTCCGGCGCCGACGCCGAAAATCTTTCCTTCAACAAGGACCTTTATCGCCTCATCAAGGCCGGCAAAATCAGCAAGGTCGATGGCCTCAAATTCTCGCCCAACCCGCAGGCGCTCGAAATGAATCTCAAGGGTATTTTCCTGAATACTTGAGGCCTTGTTCTTGGTCCTTAGTCATTGGTCATTTGTGATTCGTAGTTGGTGCGTTGGTTTTGGTCGTGCCCAAATGCAGCCACCAACTGCCAATCACAACTAATGACCAAGGACAAAGGACCAATGACAAATGACGAATCAACTTGGTTTTTTCGCATTCGGGCGATTAAAAGAGTCCTTTACACATGGCACTCGCATTACTTTTCGCCGGACAAGGCGCCCAAAAAATCGGCATGGGCCGCACGCTTTGCGAACAATCGCCTGCCGCGCGCGCGCTTTATGACGAGGCTAACACCCTGCTTGGATGGGATTTGTCAAAGGTCAGCTTTGAGGGGCCGGAAGACGAGCTTGCGCAGACCAAGGTCTGCCAGCCGGCCCTTTATGTCCACGGCCTCGCGTTGCTCGCCGCCCTGCGCGAACAGGGCAGGGTGCCTGCTGGCGAGCCCCATTTCGCGCTGGGCCTGTCCCTTGGCGAAGTGACGGCGCTGACCGCCGCCGGCGTCTTCGATTTTGTCACCGGCCTGCGGATTGTGGCCGAGCGCGGCCGGCTCATGCAGCTCGCGTGCGAGCAGACAAGCGGCGGGATGGCCGCGCTCCTGGGCGAGGAGCGCGAGAAAGTCGCCGAGCTTTGCCGTGAGTTCGATATCGAGGCGGCCAATTTCAACGGCCCAGGCCAGATCATTGTCTCGGGAGAAAAATCAAAAGTGGAGGCCGCCGTGGTCGCGGCGAAGGAGCGCGGCTTCAAAAAAATCATGTCGCTCAATGTTGCCGGCGCCTACCACAGCCGCCTGATGGAGCCCGCCCGCGCGGCCTTCGCGGCGTATTTGGAAAAAATCCCTTTTGCCGCGCCGCGCTTCACGGTTTTCACCAACACCACCGGCCAGGCTGTTGCGCAGCCGGATGAAATTCGCGCCGCACTCGTGAAACAGATCGTGTCCTCGGTGCTCTGGGAAGATTGCATGCGCAGCACCGTCGCGGCGGGCGCAACCGAGTTCTGGGAACTCGGCCCGGGGAAAGTCCTCGCCGGCCTCGCGCGGCGCACGGAAAAAACGTGGATCGTGAAAAGTTTCAGCGAGTTTGCTGATTTGGCCGCTGCCTGATTGAGTTCTAAGTCATCGCCCGCATGGACGTCCCGCACATACGAAATTTTTGCATTATTGCCCACGTTGACCACGGCAAGACCACGCTCTCCGACCGGCTGCTCGAATCCACCAACACCGTCACCCAACGCGTGCTCACCGCGCAGCATCTCGACGCGATGGACCTGGAAAAGGAACGGGGCATCACGATCAAGAGCCACCCGGTGACGATGCGCTACACGGCCAAGGACGGCCAGGAGTATAAACTCAACCTCATGGACACTCCCGGCCATGTGGATTTTTCCTACGAGGTTTCGCGCAGCCTGGCCGCGTGCGAGGGCGCAGTGCTGCTGGTGGACGCAGCGCAGGGTGTGGAAGCGCAAACCGTGGCCAACGCGCACCTCGCGTTTTCGCAAAACCTCAAGGTCATCCCGGTCATCAACAAGATCGACCTGCCCAGCGCCAATCTCGAGCTTTGCCTCCGCCAGCTCGAGGACATCCTTTCCATCCCGGCCGACGAGGCGATCCTCGCGAGCGGCAAGTCAGGCATCGGCATCACCGACATCCTTGAGGCTGTCGTGCACCGCATTCCGCCGCCGCGCTGGGCGGATTACCCGGCGACGCGCGCGCTCGTGTTCGATTCGCTTTATGATTCCTACCGCGGCGTCATCGCCTATGTGCGCGTGTTTTCCGGCACCCTGCGCGCGGGCGAGCAGATGATGCTGATGAGTTCCGGCCTGAAATCCGAGATCAAGGAAGTTGGCTTTTTCCATCCGAAAATGGAACCCACCTCCGTGATGACCGCCGGCGATGTCGGCTACATCATTGCCACCATCAAGGACCCCTCCGAGGTGAAGACCGGCGACACCATCACCCAGGGGCACAAGCCGGCCACCGAGATGCTGCCCGGCTACAAGGAAGTCCGTCCGATGGTGTTTTGCGGCCTTTATCCGGTCGACACCTCAGACTACGAGAAGCTCAAGGCTGCGCTGGGCCGCCTGCAGTTGAACGACGCGGCGTTTGTTTACGCCTCGGAAAGCTCGCTCGCGCTCGGCTTTGGTTTCCGCTGCGGCTTCCTCGGCCTGCTCCACATGGAGATCATCCAGGAGCGCATCAAGCGAGAACATGACGTGGACATCATCTCGACTTACCCGAGCGTCGTTTACCATGTGGTCAAGCAGGGTGGGGCGATGATGGAAGTGGACAACCCCGTCAACCTGCCCGATCCTGGCACGATCCTTGAAATCCGCGAGCCGACGATCAAGGCGTCCATTCACATTCCCAACGACGCGATGGGCGACATCCTCGCACTCATCATGGAAAAACGCGGCGTGCTCGACCACACCGACACGCTTGACAGCACGCGCGTGATGCTGACCTGCCTGCTGCCGCTCAACGAAATCCTGGTCGATTTCAACGACCGGCTGAAGAGCATCACGCATGGTTACGGCTCGATGGACTACGAACTGGGCGAGTACCGCACGTCCGACCTCGTGAAGATGGAAATCCTCATCAACAGCGACCCGGTGGACGCGTTCGCGACCATCGTGCACCGCGACAAGGCCGAGCAAAAGGGCCGTGATCTTTGCGAAAAACTTGCCGAGATCATTCCCCCGCAAATGTTCAAGGTGGCCATCCAGGCCGCCATCGGCGGCAAGATCATCGCCCGCGACAACGTGAAGGAAATGCGCAAGGACGTCACCGCAAAGTGCTACGGCGGCGACATCAGCCGCAAACGCAAGCTCCTCGACAAGCAGAAGGAAGGCAAAAAGAAGATGAAACAATTTGGTCGTGTCTCGATCCCATCTGATGCCTTTATCAGGGTATTAAAGAACGAATGAGCGCCATTCATGAATCGATCCATCCAAGGTAGGGCGCGACCGCCGGGCGCGCCGAGATCTTCCCAAACCATTTTTACAGAAGGTCGCAAAGGAAACGAAGCGACTGAGATCCGCTTTCACCCAATTTCCAAGCAGGCTCTGGTTTTGCCTTTGATGGCGGAAACATTGACTGCGCTTTGCGATCTTGGTGTTAAATCCATTTCTAGAACCACGGCGCGCCCGGCGGTCGCGCCCTACCTGCTAACCTAACCCAGGAGCCCACATGTTCGGATTCTTCACCTCCCAGGAAAAAAAGATACGGGCCAGCGCCGCGCAATGGCTCGAGCTGGCCGAGAAAATCTTTAATTATCGCCGCGACCAGCTCTCCGCCACCGAGTCGGCCGAGTTGGAGAAGCGCACCGAGGACCTTCGGGTAAAAATCAAGCAGCGCACCGAGGCTGAAAAGCTCAAGCTCAGTGTCGAGGCCCTGGAACCCGTGCTGCTCCGCACCGGCGGCAAAATTTATCCCAAAAGCGAGCTGACGGAGTGGGTGGAATTTTTTCTCGTCGCCGGCATCGTGCTCATCGGCATCCGCACCTATTTTATTTCACCGTTCCAGATTCCCACAGGTTCGATGATGCCAAGTTACTTCGGCATGACGGACCAGGTTTACCACGCGCCGCCGGAGATCCCCGGAATGTTCGGGAAGGCCTTTAACTTTCTCACCCTCGGCGCCGTGCACCACGACGTCATTGCTTCGCAATCGGGCGAGGTGGCGATGGATTTCTCCGGTTCGGTTCCATTGTATAAGAAAATCCAGGGCCGCAAGTGGCTGGTGGTGCCGGCTAACCTGATGGAATACACCTTTTACGTAAACGGGGCACCTGTGACGGTTGATGTGCCGGAGGATTTTGATTTTCGGAAAACAATCATAAATGCCTTTTTTAACGGTGACGAAGCGGCCTTTTTGCAGCGATTGCAGAACGAAGGCGACCACGCCGAGCAGGTGATTGACCAGATCGACCCGGAACATGCGGTGCGCGGATTGCGCATCAACCTCGGGCCAACCGTGCAAGCGGGCGCACAGGTGTTGTCATTCGACGTTCGGGCCGGCGACATGCTCTTTGTGGATCGCTTCAGCTATCATTTTGTCCGGCCCAAGGTCGGCAGCGGCTTCGTGTTTCGCACCGACATCATTCCCGGGCTGCAGGATGGCACGGTCTCGGCCGACACTTATTTCATCAAACGGCTGGTCGGCGTGCCGGGTGACACGCTCGAAATCCGGGAGCCTGTGCTTTATCGCAATGGTAAGCCCATCACCGGCGCGGCATCGTTTGAGAAGGAGTTCAAGCAGATCGACGGCTATCCCGGTTATCGAAACCGAACGCCAAACGATTTCAGCCAAATCTACCTCACCAAACCGGGGGATACGGTGACTGTGCCGCCGGGTAATTATTTTGCGTGCGGCGACAATTCATCGAACAGCCGGGACAGCCGCTACTGGGGCTTCGTGCCGGCTGCAGCCGTGGTCGGCCGGCCGCTGTTCGTGTATTATCCCTTCACTCGCCGCTGGGGCCCGCCGAAGTAAAAGTCTTTTTGGGGCGAATGGATCGATGTGGGAGCGGCTTTACGCCGCGACTTCGATGTCGAAACAGCTTTCGTCGGGGCATAAAGCCCCTCCCACATATTCAATAGACCTCAGTTCTCTTTTCTGGTGGCGGTGGCTAATATCAACGACAAGATGTGCGTAGTGTTCACCAAAAAACATTGAGCCAAACCCGCCGCTTTTTGGCACACTCATTGCCCAATCCATTATGAATGGCCACGCTTACGTATTTCTCGCCCTGTTCCTCGTCGTGGCGATTGCGTTTTCGCTTGTGATGCTTGGGGTTGCGCGCCTCTGGTTTTGTTTTTTTCAGCCCGCCAAGCCCAGCCAGGTGAAAAACGACGTTTACGAATGCGGCGTGCCGCCGACCGGCAATGCGTGGATCCAGTTCAAGGCCCATTACTACCTCTATGCGATTCTCTTCCTGATCTTTGACGTCGAGGTTCTCTTTCTCCTTCCTTTCGCCGTCGTATTCACCGGCCTGCCGGCCGGCGCACTTACCGCGATGCTGGTCTTTATCCTGCTGCTGGCCGAAGGCCTGGTGTGGGCCTGGGGCCGTGGCCACCTCGAATGGACATGAGCGACACGCCCGCCATCACCCCGGCCGACCGCGACGAACTTCGCCGCCACGGTGTCCTGCTCACGAGCATGGAAGAGCTCTACAATTGGGGCCGCAGCCATTCCGTCTGGCCGCTGCAATTCGGCCTCGCGTGCTGCGCCATCGAGATGATCGCTGCGTCGATGGCGCGTTTCGACATCGCGCGCTTCGGCTCGGAAGTGTTCCGCCCGTCGCCGCGCCAGGCCGACCTGCTCATCGTCTCGGGCACGGTCACGAAAAAGATGACCCCGTCCGTCGTGCGCCTGTGGAACCAGATGCCCGAGCCGAAATATTGCATCGCCATGGGCGCGTGCGCGATTTCCGGCGGGCCGTTCAAGCAGGGGTACAACGTGCTCAAAGGCATCGACCGCTTTATCCCGGTGGACATCTACATCCCCGGCTGCCCGCCCCGGCCCGAGGCGCTGCTGCACGGTTTGATGCAATTGCAGGAAAAAATCCGCGGCCAGAAAATCTCCGGCCCTGCCGCCCCGCGCCACCTGCAGGCCTCCGAGCCGTGCGATTGTCCGGTTCCCGCATTTGGCCCGAGTGACCTTGAACCGTCCAACAATCCCGAGTTGTGGCAGCCGCCCGACATCGTCCGCCCGGAGAAGGCGTGAGATTACTTATGAATGCTTTTTACACCAAGATCGCCAAGGACGCAAAGCCGGTCCAAGCCCATCGATCCAGGCTAGCTTCTGTTATCAAAAGCAAAGCCTGCTTGGAAATTAGATGTGAGCTGCACACCGGTATCTTCGCGCCCTTGGCGACCTTGGTGTAAACAATCCAATGGAAACAGCCGAACAGTTGCGCGACCGCCTCATTCCCCGTTTTCCCGGGGTGAAGGTGACGCTTGTCTCCAACCTTTCGCCTTCTGCACAACATTCACTCTTGGTTGACTCCGCACACGCGCGGGACATTGCGACGTTTCTCCGCGACGACGAAGCGCTCCGTCTCGACTATTGTTCCAATGCCACCGGCGTCGACTGGCCCGATCGAGAAATCGTCGAGACGGTGAAGGCGAACAGCACCGCGGCCGACGGCTCCGTCCAAGAGGTGGAGCAAAAAACAAAACGGATCGAGCCCGGCTGTCTCGAAGTCGTTTATCACCTTTACTCCATGGCGCGCAAACAGGGCCCCGTGGTGCTCCGCGTGCGCACGGCCAATCGCACGGACCAGGTCGCGCTGCCATCGCTGACGCCGGTCTGGCGTTCATGCGAATTCCAGGAACGCGAAATTTTCGACCTGTTCGGCGTGGTCTTCGAGGGCCATCCGGACCTGCGGCGCATCCTGATGTGGGACGAATTCAAGGACCACCCCATGCGGAAAGACTACGTCGAGCCCGACGACTACGAGTGGGAGCCGACGCCGCACGGCGAGGTTTTGGCCAAGGCGAAGAAACATTACCCAGCGGCGGCCGTCGCCTCGCCTGCGCCCACGGAGGAACCGAAGTCATGATCGCACCCGACTCTTTCGAGCTGGCCGGCAGCAACCCTTTTGCCGCACCCGCACCCGGTGCCCACGTGCGGGCGGTGCACGACGAATTTCATGGCGACCTGCTCGAGGTCTCGATGGGCCCGCACCATCCGTCCACGCACGGCGTTTTCCGCATGGTCGCCACCCTTGACGGCGAGACGATCGTGAAGCTGAAGCCGGTTTTTGGCTACCTGCACCGCAATCATGAGAAGCTCGGCGAGAACACGACTTATCTCGGCTCCATGCCGTACACCGACCGGCTCGATTACCTGTGCTCGATGACGAACAACTGGGCGTACGCGCTCACCGTCGAGAAGCTCGCGGGTCTCGCCGTGCCGGAGCGAGCCGAATATATCCGCGTCATCCTCGCGGAGCTCACACGGCTGCTCAACCACACCTGCCTCGCCGGATTTCTCCTCCAGGACTGCGGCGCCAGCGGCACGCCGCTCATGTACGCGTTTCGCGAGCGCGAAAAAATCCTCGATCTCTTCGAATCGCTCAGCGGCTCCCGCATGATGTGCAATTACCAGCGGTTCGGCGGCTGCCGGGTGAACCCATCCGCCGCCTGGCTTACGGCGGCCCGGCAATTGACCGGGAGCTACGGCGAATTTCTCGACGAGTACGAGGCGCTGATCACCGGCAACGAAATTCTCATGGCGCGCACCCAGGGCGTGGGCGTGCTTTCGCCCCAGCTCGCGGTTTCCGCCGGCGTCACCGGCCCGATGCTCCGCGCCGCCGGCGTGGATTACGATCTGCGCAAGGTCGATGCCTATGGCCTTTACCCGCGGTTTAAATTCCGGGTGCCGCTCGGGGCGCATGGCGATGTTTACGACCGCTACATGGTTCGCGTGCTCGAGATGCGCGAATCCATCGGGATTCTCCGCCAGGCGCTCATGGATATTCCCGAGGGCCCGATCATGGATCCCAAGGCCAAACTCCGCGGTTTTCGCCCGAAGCCCGGCGAAGCCTACGGCCGAATCGAGGGCCCGAAGGGTGAAATCGGCTTCTATCTCATCAGCGATGGCGGGCCGAATCCGTACCGCTACCGCGTGCGTGCGCCCTCTTTCGTCAACCTCACCATCCTCGAGGATCTCTGCCTCGGCCACACCGTCGCCGATTCCGTGATCATCCTCGGCAGCATCGACATCGTCCTCGGCGAAGTGGACCGGTAGCCCAATGCGAACATCCAACATCCAACATTCAACGTCCAACGCCCAACGTCGGAAGCCCAAGGTAGGGCGCGACCGCCGGGCGCGCCGTGGTTTTCAACCGGAATTTTACAGAAGTTCGCAAAGGCCGCGAAGTGAGGTGATCATTTCAAAATCAAGCCTTGGCGTTCTTTGCGAACTTGGTGTGAAAAATGATCGCGCCCGGCCGTTGGATGTTGGGCGTTGGACGTTGAATGTTGGATGTTCGGCTCGCAGCCGATCCATCTCGGAAAAACAAAATAACTAACGCAATCAACCATGTTCGGTTCCGGATTACTCCAAGGTCTTGCCGTCACCGCGAAAAATTTCGTGGGGAGCTTCCATGACCCCAAGCGCCTGACCACGACGCAGTATCCGGAACAGCGGACCGTGCTGCCCGAGGCCTATCGCAACTTTCCGTTCCTTGTCGCCGAAAAGGCCGAGGACCCAATGGGCACGCTGCGCTGCGTCGCCTGCCAGATCTGCGAGAAGGAATGCCCGCCGCAGTGCATCTACATCGAGAAGAGCAAGGACAAGAAGCCCGACGCCACCGGCAAGATGCAGATCTACCCCGTGGTCTTCGACATCGACACCTCGGTCTGCATGAGCTGCCAGATTTGCGTCGAGGTTTGTCCCTTCGACGCGATCGAGATGGACCAGGTCTTCGAAATTGCGACGGCCGACCGGTTCAACGGCCTGATGCTCCGCAAGGAGCAGCTCACGAAACCCAACAGCTACTTTCACGAGATTCATCCGACCGACGCCCATGACGTTGATGCGCGTCTCGCCGCCGACCGCAAGGCTGCGGAAGAAAAAGCCCGCGCCGCTGCTGCCGCCAAAGCCGCGGCACCGCCCAAACCCGCCGCGCCCACGCCATGACCTGGACCACCGATTCTTATCTCGAATGGGCGCCGCTGCTTTTGCGCAACTGGATTTCGGGGTTCTTTCCCGCCGCACTGCATGATGTGATCAATGATCTCATTTCGATTGGCGCAATCCTTGGAGTTTTTGGTCTGCTCTTTGCTTTTCTCACCCTGGCCGAACGAAAAATCCTCGGTCGCATCCAAAACCGCCCCGGCCCGAACCGCACCGGTCCTTTCGGCCTGCTCCAGCCGTTCGCCGACGGCATCAAGATGCTGACCAAGGAGGACATCGTTCCGCGAGCGGCTGACCAATTGCTGCACTTTCTCGCCCCGGTTGCGCTCGTCGCGTTTTCACTCCTGACGTTCGCCGTCATTCCCTACGGGCGCCACCTCGTGCCGGTCGATCTCGATGCGGGCGTGCTGTATTTCTTTGCCGCGAGCGCCTCGACCGAGCTGGCGGTTTTCATGGCGGGGTGGGCGAGCCACAACAAATATTCGCTGCTCGCCGCGATGCGCGCCCTCGCGCAGTTGATCAGCTACGAGCTGCCGCTGCTTCTCTCAATCGTCCCGGTTGTGCTCGCGGCCGGTTCGCTGTCGCCGAGCGGGGTCGTCGCGGCGCAGGGCGTTTGGACCCTTGGCGTGCTCCCGCATTGGTACGTCTTCACCCCGTGGGGTTTTGCCGGCTTCGTCATTTTCCTGATTTCTGCTCTCGCCGAATCCAACCGTTCGCCGTTCGACCTGCCCGAGGCGGAAAGCGAACTCGTCGCCGGGCATCTCACGGAATACTCCGGTTTCAAGTACGCGCTTTTCTTCATGGCCGAATATTTCGGGATGTGCGCGCTCAACGGCCTTGGCGTCACGCTTTTCCTCGGCGGCTGGCAGGCGCCCTGCGTTTTCCTTGAGTTTATCCCGTCGTATGCCTGGTTCGGCGCGAAGCTGCTCGGGCTGCTCCTCGGGTTTATCTGGATCCGCGCGACGCTGCCCCGCCTGCGCATGGACCAGCTCATGCGATTCGCCTGGAAATTTCTCGTTCCGCTCTCGCTGGCCAACCTCGCGGTTGCCGTCCTCTGGCAGCT
>Ga0210392_10000549_pt1 | contig 22476 bp, 44 predicted proteins | sample IncBWC30OmetaG_FD_161057 | JGI IMG/M metagenome (GOLD analysis project Ga0210392, IMG submission 161057) | Forest soil microbial communities from Barre Woods Harvard Forest LTER site, Petersham, Massachusetts, United States - Inc-BW-C-30-O ...
GTTTCGCGCTCAGCCCCGGTCGCCGATGATCCCCCCAGGAGGGCCGGGCGTCGAGGCCGGGGTAGGCTCAGCGCGTGACCAGCGCGCGCGGCCTCGTCATCGATCCTCGTTCATTGAACGAGACCGGGCGAAGCCCTGGTCGAGAGCGGTGCGTCGTGAGTGACAGGCATGGCAGTAGGCACGGAGGTTGCGCCACTCCAAGCGAAGGTCGGGTCGCTGCCTCACGCTCTTGATGTGGTCGACGTCGGTGCTTGCCTTGCCGCAGCGCGGTGTCGAACAGGTTGGATGATAGGTGATGAAGCGAAGTCGCAACGCACGCCAATCGCTATCGTAGCCACGCTCTACTGACGACGGTCGCTGGGCATCCTTGCGGCGTTGACGCTCGCGCTCTGCTACCTCGCGTGGTTTCCACCACGGTGGTCGGTGTGTGGGCGCGCGAGTAGGGATGCTCAGGCCGCAGGCGGGTCGACAGGCGGCAGCACCTCAGCAGCGACGCGGGCATAGTCGGCGGAGAGTTGAGCGAACGCATCGTCGCTGAAGTTGGCGTGCTGGTGGAAGGCGATCACGCGCTCGTAGAGCAGCGGATCGCAGGTCTTGCGGAAGTCGTACACCTGCTTGTTGAGGCGCTGCTGCTCCGTGGCCTGCTGCTCGGCGGTGGGCGGCGCGGCAAAGGTAGTGCCTATCGGCTGCTGCTCGGTCATGGCTCGATCCTCTTCGGACACAACTACCCGTCCGCAAACTGTCAAAGGCAAATCGCTATGTCAAACCGGGGTTGCTCTGCGAGACCATGATCGTGTGCCGCTCACGCTTCGTGCTCATCGCCTTGTCGACGTCGGCGCGGATCGCTTCCCACAGGTTTAGAGCGCCTCTCAGCATCGGCATTTCGGCGAGGCCGACAGGCAACTCGTCTTCGATCCAGCACACCACCATCGGCGCGCGACGCATGAAGCGGCGCTCGAACTTCGACGCCCAGGCGAGGTAGATCGTGGCCAGCCGAAGCTCACGCGGTCCCATCTCGACGGTGCCTCGACCGACGCGCTGCAGGTCGAGCGGGCGATAGCCAAGCTCCTTCGTCAGCGCCTTATAGGCTTCGACGATCTCGACGCCGGCCTCGTGCTGGTTGGGATCGATGCCGCCGGCCTCAGGACCGAGCTTCAGCAACTCGGCCATCGTCCAGGGCCGCAACTTGGCCAGCGTCTCGGGCGTCGGCTCGACGCGCTCGGCGCGCACGACGTTCGCTCGACGTCGGCGCTCAGCACGACGCTTGGCGCGGTTTTTCGCCATCTACACTTCCTCCAACGACAGCCGCCGATGGATACCGAGGTTGGTCATCGCCTCGTCCGAAGCTTCGCAGATGACGCCTAGCACCATCCCAAGGTGACGATCATCGCTTGAGCCACTGATGTGGTCTCGATAGGCCGCTTGAAGCCCCGATAGAGCGATTAGCTCACCGAGAACGTAAGCCTGGACGAACAGAGAGTCGAAGTCACAGTCGCCACCAAGCTCCCGTTCGGCCGCCGCGCAAAATGCCTCCTTGATCGCATCGCTCGCCAATTCCATCCGCTTGAATTTGCCAGTGCGCTTTCGGTTCGTCGCCATGTCAGTCTCCCTTCAGGAAAAACGCGACGGCGAAGCAGGCCGCGCCGCCGGCAGCGAGGATGCCGAGCCACGCCAGCAACTGGATCTGCCCAGGCACGAGTTGACGCGCTGGCAGGCGGCTCACGATCAGACAGTAGCCGAACCAGCACAGCACCGCGTAGCCGGCGAGCACGAGCGTGATGGTGCCGGCGCTCATGGCGACGGCTGTTTCATGTGAAACGGCCTCACAGCAGCAACTCCTCATCGTCACGCTTGCGCGAGACCGAGTGCCACTCGTCCCAGGTGATCGGCAGGTCGAGCTCAGCCGCCACAGCTTCGATCTGCTGCCACCACTTCGCCGGGTCGTCGGGCATGTTGCCGTTGCGGGCAACGCGCGCGTTGCTGAGCAGGCGAGCGCGGTGGAGTAGCTCGCGGCGCGTCACTTGATGCCCTTCAGGAAGGCGGCGCGCTTGGCGGCGGTGATCTCGTCGAGGCGATCACGGGCGGCCTGGGCCTCGGGTGAGAGCGGCGCTGCTGCACGCTCAGGCTCGGGCTCGGTATGCGCGCGAGACTGAGCCGCCTTCGGCTCAGGCGAGGGCTCGCGCGCGGCACCAGTATGGTTCACAGACACAGACTCATGATCTTTGATAGTTGGTGGTGATGATACGAACGGCCGTTCCGGTATCCTGTTGAAACCCCGCGATCTTTTTCGCGGATCGTCACTCTCATCTCGAGTTGATCGGCGGATGATCGGCGGATGAGCGCCCACTCCGCTTTTGCCCACAGCCCTGCGCACAGCGCCTGACGCGCGGCCGGCGCGGCGGGCATCCTCGATGCGCTCGGCGGCGAGACCAAGCTCGCGGTCGGCGCGCCCGTTGCTCAGCCGGCCATCGGCGGTGAACCGCAACTTGCCCTTTTTGATCAGCGCGGCGACCAGCCGCTGCATCGCGTGAGGCCGGCTCTTGCAGGCGTGGGCGAGCCGTTGCCAGTCGGCGTCGATGGGGCCGCCGGTCGAATAGATCATGTTCAGCACGACGCAATACATGCCGTGCTCGCCGACCGTGAGCCGGCCGAAGGTGCCGCCGATGTACTCGTCGGGCGACCAGTCGATGCGGCGCACCTTGCTCATAGCGACACCAGCTTGGGCGGCGGGCTCATGTCGTAGACTTCGATGCGGGTGACACCATCGCCGCGCTCGATGCGCGACCGGAAGGCGGCGATCTCGCTGTCACGGCTGGACTCGGTGGTGTGCCATGTGTGCAGCACCAGCGTTTGGCCGTTGTAGGCTTTGATTTCCCAGCGCCGCATCATGAGCGCGTGCCGAGCTTAGCGGTGATCGCGCGCAACTCCGCGGTGTCGAACGGGCGCTCGGCCGCTGGCACAACGCGCGCCTTTTGTCTCGGAAGAGTCCGTTGCAAATTTGCATCGAACACGTCGAGTTGCGCCGGCTCACAGTGCTCGAAGGCGACCAGGGCGACGCCGCACGCGTCGGCCTCGTGCTCGGTGGCAACGATGAAGTCGCGGCGCACGGCGGCGGCGACCATCTGCTTCTTCGACGCCTTGCCGCTGCGCGCCAGGGCGACCTTCACGGTCGACGGGTGCGCCTCGATGCAGCGCTTGCCGTAGCCGAAGCAGACCTTCTCGGTGATGAACGCCCAGCCGTATGACATGCGGATCGCGCGCTGCTTCTGGAACACGCGGGTGCGCGGCAGGATCGGTGCCTCGAAGGCGACGACGTCGGGCCGGTGATCGAGCAGCATCTTGATCAGCCAACTCTCGAATGCGAGCGCCATCGGGCCGAAGTCATCGCGCGCGCTCTTGTGGCGCTCAGGCGCGTGCCAAGTGTCGAGCAGCGGCGCGGCGTTGCGCTCGGCGAAGAACGCCCAGCCTACATGGGTCGAGAGATCGAGCGCGAGCAGGCGCACATCAGGTCACGCGTTGCGAAGGCTCTCGTGGTTCTCTTCCTGGCCCAGGTCGTAGCCGACCTTCCATGAAGCGAACGCCTCGGTGCCGGGCTGATACACGCACTCGTCGATGCTGCCGCCGGAACGGCCGATGCGATAGCCCTGCAGGTTGGCGTTGACGGGCTCGGGCCAGTCGGGCGTGCGGAACAATTCGAGTTGCTCGGAGAGCGGCGACTTCATCAAGCGCAGCCAGTCGCCGGTGGCGCTGTATTCGGCGGCGACGTCGGCGTGAGCACGCTTGTCGAGGCGGCGCGCCTGCTTCATGGCGTCGATATCGCAGCCGTCATCCTTCGCGCCGGCATAGACGTTCGACAACTGGCTCTTGAGCTTCTTGGCGGCCTCGGCGGCTTTGTCGTAGGCGGCCTCGGCGGTGTTGACCTTACCCAGCCACCGCAGCTTCACTTCGTCCGGCGGGCCGCCGCCGGGCAGCCCGAGCCCGCTGTTGTGGCCCTTGCCGTTTGCCTTCGCCTTTGGCTTCCGCTTTTTCGACGCGCTGCTTTTTGCCCGCTCGGCCATTGGTCTTTCCCCTGCTCGATGGTGATGGATCAGCGACGACGGATGGCACGTGCAGGTCCGTCCACTCGCGGGCGATGCGCACGCCGTGACGCTTGGCCACGACGTAGAACATCGGCCGATAGCGAAACGCGACGCCGCGCGTGCGCCAGTTGAACAGGCGCTCGGGCGTGATGCCACCAAGCGCGCGACAGGCGAGCGCTGGGCTGCCGGTCTTTTTGATCAGTAGGTTGATCAGGTCCTTGTCGCTCATAGCCGGCATCTACAAACGCATCGTGAGTCGACGTCAAAACAAAATCGCGTCGGGAAAAAATAAAGTTTTTCGTTCACAGGGCGCACAGCGGCGCTGAGCGGCGCTGAGCGGCGCAGGACGGCGCAGAGCGGCGCGGCGCTCGACTTGCCTTCGTGATTTGCGTTGCTCTACGAGTCGACGAAAGATTTTCAGAGAAGGGGGCGCACGGAATGTTTGCAGCGTCACTAGTGCCGGCCGCCAAGCGCCGCCGCCGTCGTCGCATGATCAGCGTGATCTGGTTCACGCTCGCGACCTTCCTGATCTTCGTCGCCTTATTCGACATGGTCACGCTGCGGTGAAGCCGACGATCACCCTCACGTGGTCGGAGATGCAGGTTGCGCACGAAGTCGCCGGGCAGCGCATCATCATGAACCTGCGCGGCGGCGCGAAGGCGAAACGCGGCGCGCCCAAGGGCATCAAGGGCGACGCGCTTCATTTGATGGCGTGCCGCGCTGAGATGGCCGTCGCCAAACACCTCGGCCGCTTCTGGAGCGGCGCAGTCGGCGACTATTCCGCCGCCGACATCGGCCCCGGTCTTGGGATCGAAGTGCGTGGCACGGAGTATCCCGATGGCCGGCTGATCGTGCACGGCGATGACGACGACCCAGACGACAGCATCTTCGTTCTGGTCATCGCCAACGGCCCCGTCATGACGCTGCCCGGCTGGATGAAAGGCCGCGTCGCCAAGCAGCAGCAATGGTGGTCCGACCCGACCGGCGAAAACCGGCCGGCGTTCTTCGTGCCTCAGGGCGCGCTGTGGGACATGGACGAACTTCCGAAGAGGCCCTCGCATGAACATCAAGCTCGACACCACCGACTCGGAATTCAGCGCCCTGGAAACGGCGTTGGAGAAGCGCGGTAGCGCGGTGCGCGTGCCGATGACGGCGCTGCGCCATCTGGTTTACGACCACGTCACGCTCGTGGCGGCGGCCCGCAAGGGCAACACCATCGAGGCCGGCGTCGATCAGGCGAGCCTGCGATGAAGATGCCGGCGCGCCTGCCATGCCCGTGCGGCAGTGATCGTGAGCCCGTGGCTTGGCGCGCTGGCTCGAAGTCGTATCGCTATCGCCTGCGTTGCCCGCGCTGCGCGTTGATGGCGGTGGTCGCCTCGGTGCGGCCCGAGGCAGCGGTCGAGATGTGGAACGAGGCGGTGATCCTGAAGCGTGACCTGAGGCGGCGAGGTGGGCGATGAGTCTTTCCGAGGAAGCCGTGAGCATCGCGGCGCGCTGTCACCCGCTGCTGGCCGGGCATCATCCGGTGATCCAGGGCGCGGCGCTCGCAGATCTGTTGGCGACTTGGCTCGCCGGCCACGACCCGGAAGTGCGCGAGGCGCTGCTCGACGCTCACGTCCACATCGTGCGCGAGTTAGTGCCGATCAACGAGGCGATGTTCAAGGCGCAGCGATGACTGAGCCAGTCCAAGTCGGCGTGCCGCGCGAGGGCTTCTACAAGGCGCGGCTGATCAACGGCGCGCTCCACGTCGGCGTCATGATCTGGCACGGCTGCCCGGTGATCGCGGGCGAGCGCCAGGACCGCACGCCGCGCTGGTGCATCGCTGTGAACGGTCGCACGACTGACAAGGATGGCGAGCTTCTCGACGTGTTCGAGCGCTGGCCCTTCGTCTGCGGTGATCCGATCAGCCATCGCGAATTCGCTTTCATGAAGCGGCGTCGCGTGTGGGCGCGCAAGCACGCGCCTGAGCACCCAGCCGCTCAGCCGTTCGAGCGCATCGACCTGGGCAAGCTGAAACCGATGGAGCCGTGATGGACACCGACATTCCTGGCAGCGGTCACAACCAGCCGCCTGAGCCGATGCCGGCCGAGCGCTGGGCTGAGCTTGTCGACAACGCCAACGTCTGGGCGAAGAACGTGCCGAAGATCAACAGCGCCGAGCAGGCCGGCCGCTGTCAGGCGTTCGTCGACCAGTTGCGCCTGGAAACCGAAGCCGTCGAAGGCGCGTGGGACAAAGAGCGCGAACCTCATGATCTCGCCCTGGTCGCGCTGCGCGCCAAGTATCGCCCGCCGCTGGAGTTGCTCGGCATCGCGCTCGACAAGATGAAGGCGCTCGCCAAGGACTGGCTCGACCGTGAGAAGGCGCGCCTCGCGCACGAGGCGGCCGAGCGCAAGCGGCTGGCGGCCGAGGCCGAGGCTGAGGCGCTGAGGCTGCGCCAGGAGGCGGCGCGTGGCGGCGCGACGGTGCAGGCCGAAGCGGCGGCGCGTCAGGCTGAGCAGGAGGCCGAGGCGGCGCGGGCGCTGGCGCTGAAGCCGGTCGAGCGGCCCGCAATCAAGGGCGAGTTTTCGGCCAAGGCGATGTCGATGCGCACCTATTGGAGCGCCGTCATCACCGACGAGAAGCTGGCGCTCAAACACTTCGCGAAGCACCCGGCGATCAGGTCGGCGGCGCTGGAGGCCATCGTAAAACTCGAGACGGCTCACGCGAAGAAGGTGAAGGACGCGACCCAGGCACCGCCCGGCGTGCGCTTCGACAAAGAGGAGCGGCCCGTATGACGCGGCGCTGCAAGTATTCCGGGTGCCAGCGACCGCTTCGCTTTCGGCCGAAGTGGGCGCGGTTCTGCAACGCAGATTGCCGGGCGCTAAGCTCGATCAAGCCGGCGGTGCGTGAGGGCGTCTGCGAATGGTGCGGCTGCCGATTTGAGCAGCGAGGCTCGGGCTCGCTGCGCAAGACTTGCGGCAAAGAACATCAGCAACTGCGCGCGGCTGCGCTCGGTGCGGTGCGCAAAAAGCGCTTCCGCGCGTCTTGGACGCCCGAAGAAAAACTGGCACGCCATCGTGCACAGGTGGCGCGGCGCTCGCCCGAGCAGGTCGAGCGCAATCGCCAGCGCAATAAAGAGCGCTACAGCAAAATCCACGGCGACCCGGAACTGCGTGCGCAAGTCCGCGCGGCTGCTCGGGCTTGGCACCTGAGGCGCAAAGCCGTGATGACGGAGGCTGAACACGAGGCGGCCCGCGAGCGTCGGCGCGACGCTCAGCGCCGCCGGGTGGCGAAAAGAACCGACGAACAGCGCGCCGCCAGGGCCGCGAGAAGCAGAGCCGCCCATCAAAAAAGGCGCGACGATGCTCGACGGTATCGCTTGCTGGTCGGTGCCACATGACGCGGCTTTGCCAACACGTGCTGTGCCAGCGGCCGATAGATCATCGGTGGCGCGAGGCGCTGTATTGCAACGAACGGTGTCGTAAGCGGGCGAAGGAAATGCGCCGCAGAGAGAGCCGGCCAAACGCGACCAACGCGACCAAACTAAAGTGGCGCGCGTGCGCAACGTGCGGAAGGCTGTTCGCCCAACGCGCCGCAGGCAATCCCAAGCTCACCTGCGCGCGCGCTTGCAAGGTGTTGCGCGAAGACATGATGAGGCCGCGCCGCATCACCGCGTCCAAGCCACCGCGCATACCGAAGCCGAAGTTTGTCTATCGAGACCTGCCGCCTCATGTGAAAGCCTACTTGGCCGCTCGGCGCAAAGCGCTCGACGCCGATCCAGTGCGACACGCCAGGAAGTTGGCCGGTCAACGTGAATATCGGCAGCGCAACGCCGAGAAAACGCGGGCGTCCAGCCGAGCACGCCGCCAGCGCGAAGTAGATGATGCTCGGCGCTACCGACTTTTGATCGAGGAGACGACTCATGGCATCGACGACAGAGCTTGTGGCCAGTGGCTCCAGCCGGCGTGGCGACGAAAGCATGCGGGCCTTTCTGGATGAACTGCGGCGCGAGCGGCCGCTGCTCTTCGTCGAGAGGCGCCTCGACGAGATCGTGAACGAGGTCGAAGACTATGCCGCGCGCGCCACCAAGCGCGACAGTTATCGGCTGGCGGTGCAAGCCTACCTCTCTGACGTCGCGCCTCAGGTTCGCCGCCCGGCGGTGCTGAGGCCGCGCGAGACACCAGGCGAGCGCGACGCACGGCTCACGAAAGACGTCGCCCGTGATCTGCGCCGGCTGCTCGGCTCGATTGGGCCGACTACAATCATCGGCGAGAAGCCGCTGGGCGATTGGAAGCTCGGAGAGCTTCGAAGCCTGGGCGGCGTCTTTTCGACAATTCTGGAAATCGCTGGTCCGGGCAACGACGAGCGCATGGTGCGCGAAGTGATGAAGGCAGGGCACTGGCGTCGGCTTCGCCGGCTACAGGCTGAGCCCCCAGCGAAGAAAGGCGAGTGAGCGATGGCGAAGGAAACCGATCTGCTCGACCCGGTCGAGGCGCTCGAAATGAAGACCGCGTTCGCTCAGCCGGCGACCGGCCAGGAGGTCGCCGTGCACCAGCCGACGACGGTCGACATCACCGAGGGCGTCATCACCGCGCGCAAGGTCGAGGTGCGGCGTGACGACGGCGCGGTGCTGCAGAAGATCGCCGCTCAGGCGGCAGCGGCCGGCGAGCATTGGTATTACGCGTTTCCGGTGCGAAAGAAGGGCGGTGGCACCGACACCATCGAAGGGCCGTCGATCAAGTGCGCCAACGCCGTCGCCCGGCTCTACGGCAACTGTCAGGTCGATTGCCGTGTGCTCGACGCCGGCAAGTCCTGGCTGATCTACGCGCGCTTCGTCGACTACGAGACGGGCTTCAGCCTCACGCGCCCGTTTCAACAGTCGAAGGCCGGCTCGCAACTCGGCGGCACGGATCAGGAGCGGCGCGAGCAGGCGTCGCTCAGCATCGGCGTCAGCAAAGCGGAGAGAAACGTGATCTGCAACGCCCTGGAGACCTTCACCGACTACGCGTTCGAGAGCGCGAAGGCGAACCTTGTGGCGCGCGTCGGCAAGAAGTTGAACGACTACAAGCAGCGCTGCGTCGACAGGCTGGGTGAGCTCGGCGTCGCCACGCTCCGCGCCGAGCGCAGCATCGGCAAGACCATCGATAGCTGGGTCGCGCGTGACGTCGCGCGGCTCATCGCCGAAATAAAATCGGTGCAGGACGGCATGGCCACCGCCGACGAGACTTGGCCGGTCGAGGCACCGCCTGAGCCCCGGCGCACTGACGTCGAGGATGCTACGGTAGCGGCGGGCTCGACCGCTGTATCTGATCGTCCGGCGGCCGAGACCGGGCCGGCGGCGGCCACCAACGGCTCTGCCGGGTCGCCGCCGGTTTCCGGCGAGCCCTCGCCATCACCCACGGAAACTTCCGCCCCGGCTGACAGCGCTGGTGGCGAACCGGCGGCCGACACAAAAGCCGCCTCGGGCTCTCCCCCTTCTACTGAAGACGGGGCGGGTCGGTCGCCGGATTTGTCTATGCCGCTCGAAAGCTGGCGCGTCGGTGATGACGTGCTCGGCCAGGAGCAGATCATCAAGCGGCTCGAACGCCTCATCGGCCTCGCCGAGACGCGGGCCGACGTCGACGCCATCCAGAACGAGAATGCCGAGCGGCTATCGAAGATCACGGGCAACAAGCGCGCGACGCTCAACAACGCGTTCCGCACCAAGAGGGAGAGCCTGTCATGACGGACCAGCCTGAGCCGATCCTGCAGTTTTTCGCCTACAGTCATCTTCGCGGCGACCTGCAGGATGCGTCGGAGCCCTTCCACCGGATGGCGCATTGGATCGTCGACACGCTACCGCGCAATCCTGAGCGCACGGTGGCGCTGCGCAAGTTGCTCGAAGCGAAGGACGCGGCGGTGCGCGCCGCGCTGTTCAAGTCATGATCACCGGCACCACCGACGCCACGCTGATCAAGGAGCTTCTCGCAATGGTGAAACTCGCCATCGAAATGCGGCGGCTGCAGCGCGTCTACTTTCGCGACCGCACGAGGGAACATCTCGACGCGGCGCGGGAGGCCGAGCGGTTGTTCGACCGCGAGGTGGCGGCGTTCAAGATGCCGAGCTTTCTATGAGCGCCCAGGCGATCCTGAGGGCCGTCGTCGATGATCCTGAGGCCCGGCCGCCGTTCCGCGTCGAGGCCGAGCAGACGCTCAGGCTGCTCGAATACCTGAAGATGGACGATGAGGGCGAGACGATCCTCTATCTGCTCGGCACGGTGGTCGCCTTGCAGGAGCGGATCGACTCCCTGGAGCGCTACATCGAGGCCAAGCGATGATCGCTGAAGGTCCCGGCCTGCGCTGCTGCGGTGGCAAGCTCGACGTCATCGATAGTCGCGCGTCGGGTTGGACGATCCGGCGGCGGCGGCGCTGCAAGCTCTGCGGCGCGAAGGTGACGACGTTCGAGCACATCTTGCCGCCGGCTCATCGCAACGCGGTGCTCAGGTTCGCGGCGTCGCTGGCCTTGCGTGATCACGGGGCACCACCGACAGCGGCCGGGCAACTGTCGCTCGATGCCGCGCTGGTCGGCTATGAGGCGGAGGAGGAGGCACCCTATGGCTGACTGGCTCACGCGCCAGGAGGCGGCCGAGTATCTCAAGGTCTCGCTCCGTCACCTGCATCGGCTGCCGATCCCGCGCTCGTTCGTGAACAGCAGCCCGCGCTACTCGCGCGCGGCCATCGACGAGTGGCTCGAAGCGCGCGCCGTCGAGCCGGCGGCTATCAAGGCGGCGGGCAAGCCGCCGCGCCGGGCCGCGCCCAGGCTCAGCGCCGCCGACTGGCCGAGCCGGCTGGCCGCCCTGAAGCGTGACCTGCTGAGCCCGCGCCGCCGCTGATCACTATGGGGACTTTTATGGGGACTCGGGGTCCTGACGGGGCACTTCTGGTCACTCCCGAGGCTCATATAGCCTAGCAAACACGGGCGTTTCGCCATGACCACTTTGCTGGAAGAAAACTCGAGGCAAGGTGGTCGCGGCGCGTTAAGTGCCGGCCGGTCGCTATTATAGCCGTTCCATGATACCACTATGGGGACTTGGTATGGGGACTTTCCCCGGAAACGGAGTGATCAGTGAGCATCTATAAGCAGGCGGGCTCGCCCTACTGGTATTGCGAGTTTGAGATCGGCGGCGAGCGGGTGAGGCAGAGCACCGGCAAGACCGGCAAGGCTGAGGCGAAGGCGGTCGAGGCCGATCTTCGCAAGCAACACAAGGCGCGTCGGGCGAACGGCTACTCGCGCATGACGCTGGGCGAGGCCCTCATCCGCTACGGCGCGACCGTGATCAAGCAAGGCCAGACCAACGGCCGGAATTACATCTACACCTCGAACCGGCTGGCGCTCGCCTTCGGCGCTGATACGCCGCTCGACCAACTCGGCGGCAAGGCGGGCACTCGGCGCATCGCTGATTGGCGCGACAAGATGCTGGCCGCCGGCAAGCGCGTGCCGGTCGCCGAGGGCAAGCGCGGCGCGCTCGCCGCCTCACGCAGCCAAGGGCTGAAGGCGGGCTCGATCAACTCCTACCTAAAAATCCTGCGCACGGTGCTGCGCAAGGCGCACGGTGACTGGCATACGCTGGAGCAGTTGCCGGCGATCACGCTCGTCAAAAACAAGCGGGCCGGCAAGGTGCGCTGGCTCAGTGAGGCCGAGGAGGCGCTGCTCATGACGGCGAGCCCGCTCTACCTCCGGCAGTTTCTGCAATTCCTCCTCGGCACCGGCGCGCGCAAGACCGAAGCCTACACGCTGGTCTGGGACAACGTCTCGGGGCTGATCAGCAACGCGCCCAACGCCGAGGTGATCTTCGAGCACGCGCCTGAGAAGGGCCGCAAGACCAAGTCGGGCATCTCGCGCACGGTGCCGCTGCCTCAGTCGGTGAGGGAGATGCTGGTGCGCGTGCGTGATGCTCAGCGCGCCAACGGCTACACAGGCGAGCGCGTCTTCCTCGGCCGCGATCAGGGCGGGCGCATGGTCGAGGTCGACTCGATGACGTCGGCCTTCGAGACCGCGCGTGACGCGGCCGGCCTGAGCGACGGCCAAGTCACGCTGCACACGATGCGGCATACCTATGCCAGCCGGCTGCGCATGAGGGGCGTCGACCTGCTCGATCTGCGTGACCTGCTCGGCCATACCGACATCGCGACCACGCAAATCTACGCCCACATCGGGCCGTCGAAGCTCAGCAACGCGGTCGCGCTGCTCGACCAGCCACTCGCAGCATGAGGAGGAGCCGATGACAAGATTTTCTGGGCCTGACGTGCCGTGCGTCGTCTGCGGAAAGGGTGTCGTGCGCCGGTATGAGCGTCACCGCTACTGCTCTCTCCGCTGCTGGAGCGCCGATCCAGCGAACGCCCGCTATGCCGTTGATCCGACGTCTATCACCAAGCCGCGCGGCGATGCCCGCCGGAAGGAGCGCCCATGACTGATCGACCGCAATTCGATGTGCCGCTGCCGCCCCGCATGAGGGGCCTGCGGCGTGATCCCCGAGGCTTCGTGATCCCCTACTTTGTCGCTTGGCTCGATGATCAGCAGCGCGAAGTCGACCCGCCCAACGGCAAGCCTGACTTCCGCATCCTGAGCCCGGCCCGCATGGCGCGCTGCAAGCGTGACCGGCTGTGCTGGCTGTGCGGCCAGCCGCTCGGCCGCTACCTCGTCTTCGCCATCGGCCCGATGTGCGCGGCGACCCGCACGACGATGGAGCCGCCCGGTCACTACGAGTGCGCGCGCTATGGCGTGATCGTCTGCCCCTTCCTGAGCCGGCCGCGCATGAGGCGCAACGAGGCCGACATGCCCGAGGGCCATTGGGCTCCGGGGCTCACCATCACCCGCAATCCTGGCGTGACGGCGCTGTGGGTGACGCGCGGCTATACGACCTTCAGCGCGGCGGCAGCCGGCGCGGGCACGGGTGAGCTCATCACCGTGGGCGAGCCCGAGCGCGTCGAGTGGTGGGCTGAGGGCCGGCTGGCGACGCGCGCTGAAGTCGACGCCTCGATCCAAAGCGGCCTGCCGATCCTGCGCGAGAGCGCCGACAAGCAGTCGGTCGAGGCGCGGCGTGATCTGGAGGAAGCCTACTTGCCCAGGCTCGCGTCGGTGCTGCCATGACCGGCTATGTTTTCGCGACGAGCGCCTGCGTCGGCTGCAGGCGCATCTTCAGCTATAACCCGATGCGCGTGCCGAGCCTCACCATCAACGGCTCGCGCGAGCCGATCTGTCAGGCATGCGTCGAGCGCGTAAACCCGGCGCGGATCAAAAACGGCCTGCCGCCGATTGTGCCGCTCCCCGACGCCTACGAAGCCTGCGACGAGAGTGAACTGCCATGATCGAGAGCAAGGATGATCTGCGCCGCTACATCGGACTGTTGCGCGAGGCGCTGCGTCCCTTTGTCAGTGACGCGACGCTGTTCGTTTCGGCAGAGGCTGATCAGCGCGCCACGCTGCGGCCGGCGATGTATTTTTCGATAGCCGACTACGACAGGGCGCGCGCGATCTTCGAGGCTACCAGGGACGTGGGAGGCCCGGCGTGAGCACGAAGCGCAAGTGCGGTGAGTGCCAACTCTGCTGCCGGCTGTTGCCGACTGAGGAGATCGCCAAGCCCGCCAACGAGCGGTGCCCGCACCAGAAGTCATACTGCGGCTGCGCCATCTATCCGCGCCGGCCGCTGTCATGCCAGTTGTGGAGTTGCCGCTGGCTGATCGACGACGACACCGCTGATCAGCCCCGGCCCGACCGCTCTCACATCGTTATCGACATGATGCCCGATGTGTTGCGCATGACGAACAGCGAGACGAGCGAGGAGCAGCACGTGCCGGCGATAGTGGCGTGGGTCGATCCGAAGTATCCCGACGCTGTGAAGTCCGAGGCGTTCGTGCGCTACGTCAAGCGGCAGAAGGTGATGGTGCTCATCCGCTACGGCAGCACGGAGAATGGCGGCGTGCTGTTTCCGCCAGCGGTGACGGGGCTCGATAAGGTCGCCTGGAAGGAGTCGAAGCTCGGCAGCGACATGCCGAAGACGCTGCGCGAGAAGGCTGAGGCGCTGGGCGCTACGCTGAGCGAGCGGCCGGGCTTCTACAACTATGGGGCGGTGACGATGACGATGCCTGACGGCAAGACGCACACGATTGCCGCCACCACCATTGTCGCCGATGACAAGCGATGAACGCGAGCGACACGCTGTGGGCCTGGGTGACGGAGACGCCCGATGGCAAAGTCTCGCTGGTCGGCGTCATGCTTCCGCCGGCCGGCCACACGCCGCTGATCAGTCACAGCGAGGCGAGCGTGCGGGTGATGGAGCCGCTCGCCCGAGCGCACGGCAAAGCCTCAGGGCAGAAGGTCTGGCTGCGGCGCTACGCGGTGCAGGAAGAGATCGGCCGCGCCTAGACTCACATTCTGTTATGAGTCAATCGGGAATTGTGCATGGTCTTGTGTGCAGTATTCGATTGTCCGACTTGTGTCCGATTTTGCTATGAGATCGCGCGAGGGGAAGAAGCCGAGTACGAAACACAAACATCCCGTTAGAGGAGCCGCAAAATAGGGGAGGGTTGAGTGTTGGCACAGCATAAGCGTGACGACCGCCCACCGCCGCCGCCGCTCTCCATCAGGGAGGCGGCGAACCAACTCCACATCGGTGAGACTTTGATGAAGCGGGCGGTTCGCTTCCAACTCGTCCGGTCGTTCGTCGTGGGGCGAGCGCGCCGGATACCAGCGGACGAGATCGAGCGCGTGAAGCGCGAAGGTTTGCCCCACGTGCCGAGCGATCATAAACCGGGCTCATCACCACCATGTCCGGTCTGCCGGCAGGCGACGAAGCCGAGGAAACGCTGACTGAGGGAGGGCCGGGGTTAAACTCCCGGCCCTTTCCGCGTCGCGGCCTTCCACGGTAAACTAACAGACCGTTAGTTGCGCACGCTCACCGCTTACCGCCTACCGCTTCAACAACCAGGGAGAGCCGATCTTGCCTCACATCACCAACAGGACCATCGCATGAAAAAAATAGACGGCGAGCCCGTCGCCAACGGGATGCAGCGCCTGCGCGTCGAAGTCACGCGCGCCGACATCGAGAAGGGCCAGCCCAAGGATCAGAACTCCTGCGCCATCGCGGTGGCCTGCGTTCGGCAATTGAAAAACGTGGTCGCCGCCAAGGTTCACAAGGGGCGGCTCTACCTCAAATTCGAGGGGCAAGCCCGGTGGCGACGCTGGACGGTGCCCGAGTATGCCACGCGCGAGATCGTGGCCTTTGATCGAGGCGGGCGCTTCGTGCCTCAGCAGATCGATTTCTCGCCGCCGCCGGTCACGGTGCTGGCGCGCTATCGGCCGCCGAAGCAGGTGCGCAGCGGCCCGCGCCGCAAGCGCGGTCGCATCCATCACACGGTCGACGTTCGTGATGACGCCCGCAAAGACGAACCACCAGCCAAGTAGGAGATCACACGATGCCAAGAGGAACACCCGCCGGAGCGCAGAGCGCGCAGACACAACGGCTGCTCGATGCGCTGGCCGAGATCGAGGAGCGGCTGAAGATCGAACGGAAACGAGACACCGGGCGAGCGCTGCTGCTGCGCTTCGTCGCCAAGCATCAACTCACCGCCGCCGACCTGCGCAACGCGGCGAAGGCGCTGGTCGACCGCAAGGTCGGCGATGCGCCCGTCGTCTCCAAGAACATCGGCAAGTCCCAGAAGCTCGCGGTGGCGCGCAAGCTCAGGGAGGCGCGCGTGGCCAAGGGACTGAGGGGCACCCAACTCGGCAAGATGATCGGCGCGAAGGGCACGGCGGCGGTGGCGCAGTGGGAGAAAGGCCTGATCCCGTCGAAGCAACAGTATCGGGATGGGCTGATCAAGCACCTCGACCTGCCGAAGGACTTTTTCGACGCGATGCCGCCGTCCAACCAGCGCGGCCTGAGGCGGAAGGCCAATGGTCACGCTCATGGCTAAGCCGTCGAACGGCACGCGGCCGGTGCAGACGGACGAGCGCCGCAACGTCATCCGCGAGATGCTGCAGGCCACGCCCCTCGACAGGCGGGCCGAGATCATCGTCGAGATCTTCCAAATCATCGCCCAGGAGTTTGCGGCGATGGTCTTGGAGAACGTGAAGCCTGAGCGTCGGACGGCGCGCCACCGGGAGTTTGTGTCGAAGGTCGAGTTTGTGTCGAAGGTCGGCGGCGGCTCGAAGCCGAAGCGGCGGCCTCGATGAGCCCGGCCGAAGCCGCCGTCGCGGCCAAGATCAGGGAAGCCATCGAGGCGGCTCACCGGCTGCCGCCCTCGGGCTTCGCCGCGTTCATCGACATCTCGCTGCGCGCCTCGCTCCAAATGGTCGAGGGCGGCCCGGCGCACTACGAGGCGCGGATCAGCCGGCTCGACTCCATCCACGGGGCTACCCCAGCAGCGTTTCGCCGCGCCAAGAAACGCTGACAGCCCTGTGAGCCCCGGCCCGCCGCCTTGTCCCCCAGACATGGCGGGCCGGGGTTTTCTTTGCCCCGGCTCAGGCCGCCCGGCTGGGCCGGGGAATTTGGCCGCCTGGAGTCACGGGCGTGGGCCGAGCCCCTGAGCCCCCGGCCCCGGCTCAGGCCCTCAGGCGGGCAGATTTCCGGCCCCTGCCGGCGGCCTGCATAGGGTCGGCATAACTTCCCCCCGAAACGCAAAAAAAGCCCGCCGGCCCGGTGAGGGGCGCGGCGGGCTCATCATAGGAGGCCGCTCAGCCGGCTGCGGGCTGAGCGGATGGCTGGGTCGAATTGGGCAGAACTATTTGGGCTGAGCGGTCGGTGGCAGGCCCTGATCGGGCGCGCCGCCGGGCGGCAGCGGCTCGGGCAGCACGATAGGCGGCGCGACGCCCGGCTTGACGCTGGCGTAATGCCACTTCCCATCGGGGCCGCGCACCAAGACGAGCGTGAAGCCGGGCAGCAGCGTCGGCGGCGGCACGCTCGGCAGCGAGTTGTCGGGGATGGCCGGGCGACCGGGCCGACCGGGCAGGCCCTGGTCGGGATGACCGGGCTCGCTCGGCAAGCCGTGATCAGGATGGCCGGGGTGGAAGATTGGACCGCCACCGACATGCGGCGGCCGGCCGCCGGGCAGGCCCTGATCGGGATGCTCGCCGCCGAGCGGCGTGAGCAGGACGAGGCCGTCGCCGACCATCTGGTAAGCATAGAGTTTCGACATTGATCTTCTCCTTCGAGAGGGTTGGGGCAGGTCTTCTTTACGCTCTCACCAGTGACGTTTCATCGACATATCGTGCGAGCGTCGACGGCGAACCGCGCGCCGCTTGTGCTTCGAGCGTTCGGGCATGGCAGACCTGCGGTGACGCTGGTGCCCGCCGATCAGGGCGCGGCCCTGGTCGAGCAGGCGCACGCGCTTCGCGCCGTCGACTTCGAGCCAGCCCTTCGCCTGGGCCTGAGCAATCGCGGCGCGCAGCGACATGGCGTCGAGCAACAGCCGGCGCTGCAGCGTGCGCACCAGCACCCAGCGGTCGTGCTGGCCAGCGCTGGCAGCATCCAACTCGAGAACCAGGCGCCTTCCGTTTCCCTCGTGCTGGTGATCGGTGAGCGCGACGCGAGGGCGCTCCGGTGTGCGCTGCTCGATCACGCGACGATGCCGTTGAACGTGCCGGCGCTGTTGATGGTGAGGCACTGCGCGCGGGGCTGGCTGCCGGGATTGGCGAGGCCGATGTGTACCCACGAACCGTTCTCGTAGATCAACTGGTCGACGCCCCACTCCGCGAGGTGAGGCTCGATGGCGCGGCAGGTGTCGATCACCGAGCCGAACGCCGGCACCGTGAAGTCGGCGGCGCAGCCATAGAGATGCGCGCTGTTCGACGCGCCGCCCACCGCCTGATTGAGCGCGCTGCAGCGGAAGCCGCTGGTCACGATCACCGGGTTGTCGCCGCAGAGCGCGCGGACATTTTCGAGCAACTCGCAAGTGCCGGTGAGATTGTCGGTCTCGTCTGCGTTGGGCGTGTTGTCGATGCCCCTCATCGCCGCCGTGTCGCTGGCGATCATCTCCTGCAGCGTGAAGTTGGGCGTGAGATAGCCCGGCGGCAATTCATCGGCGGGCGTCGGCGGCGCGGGCACGAGGTAGGCGAGCGCGGCGCGCGCCATGCCCTCGTTGTCACGGTCGAGCAGCACGAGGCCCTCCGCGAGGCCCTTCAGCCACATCGAAACCTGATCGCGCGTGATGTTGGTCGGCATGTCAGGGCTCCAGCCAGACGGTGGCACCGGCCGCGCCGCCCGTCACTTCGAGCGTGGTGTCGGCCCCCACAAGGTTAAACTGTGCGAGCGGTCGATTGGCGACCGTCACGGTAAATGCCTGATCGGCAATCGACGGCCAAGCGCCGCCTTCGATCTTCACCGTCACGCCGTCCACCACCGCCGCGTTCAAAGGCCGATCACCGGCCGCCAGCATCACCAGCGGGTCCACCGCGGAGTTGGCTGACTGGATCGTGCCCACCATCACGGGCGGCGCGGGCAACGCGTCGACGAAGTCGGCACCGGCGATGACATCGGCGGCCGAGGCGACCAGCAGCGAATGCAGGGCGATGACACCTTCGCACTCGATGATCTTCGAGGTTCGCGCGTGCGCAAGGACCAGCGCGGCGACCAGCGGGGCGGCCGGCGTTTCGCCCTGCACGAGAAAGCGCAAGTGATCGATATTCGGCGCGTCTTCGAAGACGAGCCGACGCTGCGATTGAATGTTGCCGCCGGTCTGGGTGATCGCGGCCATGCGCGCGGCGATGGCGCGGCACTCGATGGTGAACGGTGACGCTGGCATGGTTCACTCCCTTGGTGGTGGTGGCGGGCCGCCGCGCATCATGCCGCCGGCAAAGGCCAGCGCCGCCGACAGCGCCGCGCCGAGAAGCTCGAACAGGTGGCCATCGGCGTCGCACTTGTAGCCGGGCTCGCTGAGGCGAACGATGCAAGCGCCGACGCCGATCAGCACGACCACGATGTGGGCGACGAGCACCAGGGCGACGAGAAGGAATGCCGCCCGCACGACGTCGAAGGGCGGGCGGGGCATGGCATCACGCTCGACGGATGATGACGACCGCCGGCACGAATTGGATCGGCTGCGCATAGTAAGCCCACGCCGTGCCGGTCTGCGGCGCGTAGGCGACCGGGCCGGCGATGTGCATCGCGGCCGATTGGCCGCAAGCGAGAAGCGCTCCGACGATGCAGGACAGCATGATGGTCTCCTGGCTAGGGCTGGCGAGGCTGGAGACCATACTGCTCGGCCTGATATGGCGCGAGCAGCGGCAGTTGCTGGGTCGGTGGCGTGACGGTGGGTCCAGCGCCTACCGCCGGGCCGCCGGTCGCCGGGTTGATGACGATGCCCGAGCCCTGAGCGCCCGCGCTCGGATCACCGACGCCGTTGCCCGTGATCACTTCGCCCTCGGGCGTGGTGGTGTGCCAGTAGCCGTTGGCGCAGGCGATGGTGATGTTCGCGCCGTTCGGCACGTAGCGGCAGGGCACCTGCGCCATCGTCGCCGTCACCAGCAGCACGATCAGCGCCAGGGCGAGCGCGAAGCACAGGCCCTGGCGAAGCGTCATTCCGAAGCGCCGATCAGATGTAGCCGCACGAAGCGCCCGGTGTGCCGCTCGGAACCTCGCGGCCGCGAGCGTCCATGCAAGCGAACCGCCCGGCAGGCTGGAACGCGCTCGTCGTTCGCGTGACCGGCGGCGGCGGGCCGAGCGGCTGAGGGGCGACCGGGCCGGCGGCCGGCGTGCCATCGAACTGCGGGCGCGGATTGCACGGCGTCTGGGTGCCGCGAAAGGCGAGGTATGTCGCCTTGTCGTTGCACATCAACTCCTGAGCCGCCTTGGCGTATCCCGCGTTGTGGATCATCGCGATCTTCTGACGGTCGGCGCAGTCCTGATCCACGAAGGTGCCGCCAGCGGCAGCACCCCAGCCGATGACGCTCACGCCGCCCGAGACCGCGAGCGTGCACGGATTGCCGCCCGAGACCGGCGGCGCGTAGACGGTCGGCGTGGTGCGCACCGTGATGTCGGACTGCCCGTAGAAGGGCGCGCCGGTCGAGCCGCCCGGCGTGCTGCTGCCGCCGCCGCCCGCGCCGTTGGTGCCGGCTGCGCCCGCCGGGTCGTTGAACGTGATCGGCACGCTGGTGCTGTTGTTGGTCGTCGCGTTCTGCCGCGTGTTTTGCCGCTGCTGATTGGCCGAGGTGCCCGAGGTGGTCGATGCGCCTGAGCGGCTGCTGCTCGCCGAGGTAGAGCCTGAGCTCGAAGTCGACGTCGAACCGGAAACGGAGTCCTGCGCCTTGGCGGGCAGGCCCTGCAGCGCCAGCGCCGTGACGGCGAGGGCTGCGAAACTATAAAGGGCTTTCATGGTGGGTGATCCTGACGAGACCGAGTTGAAGTGGCCTTCGCTACGCGCCGCCCTCGCTTGGAACGAGGGCGGCGGCAGCACCCGATAGCCTGACGTGTCAGGCCGTCAGGCTTAGGGGAGCGGGCTGAGAACGATGGTGAAGAAGTTGCCGGTGGTGGCCGCGCCCGAGTTGCCGTTGGCGTTCGCCGCCGAGGCGCTGAAGTTGGCTGCGCCGCCGATGGCAAACGAGGCGTTGTTCGCCTGGGTCTGCGACGTGTTGGAGTGGTTCGAGGTGCCGGTCGTGCCGCCCGGCGTGGTCTGCGACGTGCCGGTCGCCGTGCCGACATTCTGCCCCGCACCCGACGTGGTGCCAGCGGTCACGCCGGCAATCGCGGTGACGCCGGCCGAGGCGCTGGCCGAGTTGGAAGCGCCCTGGCTGACAGTCTGCGAGGAACCGACTGCCAAGGTGAGCGAGGCCGCCTCTGCCATGCCGCCGGACAGGGCGAGCAGGGCGGCGAGGGCGACGGTAGCGAGAAGATGCTTGCGCAAGGTGAGATCTCCCAGAACGTGAGCGGGCCGCAAGACCATCCTGCGACCGGCGCGGCTACTTATCACGTTGCGCGCGAAATTAAGTGGCGATCAGCACAACCCGCCACAAAAAGTGATGGTCTACCGCAGCGGCGGGCCGAAGACCTGCCAGCCGAGCAGCGCGAACAGCAGGAACGGCACGACGGCGAAGCCAATGATCGCGCCGCCGAACAGCGCGAAATGCCACGCGAGCCCGAAGATCAACCAGATCAGCATCAGCACCCAGAACGCGAGACCTCTTGTCATGGCGAGCCTCCCTTTTGAAGTTTAAGCGCCGTGCTTGGGCGCTTCCGATGGCGGCAGCGCGAGGAACGCCGCAAGCTCGGGATCGTCGTCGATGATGGGCGTCGGGTCGAAGCCCTCGATGAACGAAGTGGCTGCCGAGACGATGATGCCGCCCTCGCGCAGCACATAGTAGGGGATGCCTTGAGCCATCAGTCGAACCTCCCGCGTGTGTCGATCCAGCCGTAAGTGTCGACATAGATCGTGTTGGTGGTGCCGCCGCCCGTGACGTAGCGCAGTTGCCCGAGCGCATCGGACATCACCGAGAAGAACGCCGACCCCTGCTGGCCGCTGGGCACGCCGATCACGCCGTTGTTCTGGCCGGTGGTGCCCGGCGTGAGCACGTCGATAAAGAACGGCCCCGACGCGTTGCTGGCGTTCATGCGGCCCTGCACCATCACCGGCAGCGGCGGCACGCTCATGCGCACGTTGATCGGGCTGGTGGCCGACAGGTTCATGTTGGAGATGTCGCGAATGGCGGTGAGCCACAGGCCGAGATCGCCGATCTGCAGGTAGGGGATGATCTGGCTCGAAGCGTTGGTCTTGATCGACCACAGGCGGCGGAAGACGCCCGCGCCGGCCGGCTTGTGGGACGCCAGCGGATCGGTGTCGAAGAACACATCGACCGCGCCCGCAATCGCCGTCGCGATGACGTGATACCAAGTGTTCGCCGCAACGGCGAGGCCCGGCCCCATGCCGCCCGCGCCGGTGCCGGCGGCCCACGCCACGTTGATCGACTTTCGCAACTGCGCCGGCAGATTGAGCATCGCGCCGTTCAGGTTGTCCGAGCACGAGCCCTTGTTGATGTCGAGCACGGTGAGCGGCGTCGTGCCGTCGTTGGCAGTCTGCAGGCCGCTGATCAGCCCCGGCACCAGGGCGGCCGAGGCGGCGTTCGATGACGAGATCGTGCCGTCGCGATTGAACTGCAGCCACTGCTGCTCGACGCCGGCATCGTTGTAGACGCTGAAGCGCAGCGCGCCCGTGGCGGCGGTGACGGTCGCCCGCCACGCCTTTTGATCGATCGGATTGCCGGTGGCGTTCCACCGCACGCTCGGATTGGCTGCCGCCTGGGCGAGCAGGTTCGAGGCGGTGAGCGTGCCGCCGCTCGACGCGCTGAAGGCGACCGCGCCGGTCGTGGTGTCGAGCGTGAACACCGGCACGTCGCCCACGGTCGGTGAGACATACCATTCCAAAATCCAGGCACTCGCGCCGCCGCTGTCGTTG
>Ga0210392_10000551_pt1 | contig 22474 bp, 18 predicted proteins | sample IncBWC30OmetaG_FD_161057 | JGI IMG/M metagenome (GOLD analysis project Ga0210392, IMG submission 161057) | Forest soil microbial communities from Barre Woods Harvard Forest LTER site, Petersham, Massachusetts, United States - Inc-BW-C-30-O ...
CCGAGCTGGCCACTTCCCGTCCGTAAAAAAATCCCCAGTTCCCTGATCCGTTTTTGGCTGGTATTTCGCATTACCAGATGACACCGGACTGGCTGCGCATGCAGCCGGACCGGCAACCCGGGAAAAACCTATGAAAAGCATACGATTCATTGCGGCCGGCTTCGCCGTTCTGTTCACCATCGCAGCCCACGGCAATACCCTGACCTGGTCAGGCAGCGGGGCGAACGCCTTCTGGAGCAACAGCGCGAACTGGGGCGGCGTTGGCACCCCAGGCAACGGGGACACGCTCATTTTCAAGGGCGCGGCCAATGTGCTGAACACCAATAACATCGCGGGCCTCACATTGAGCCAGATCTTTTTCGGCGGCAGCAGCGGGTTTCACCTGCGCGGGAGCGCCTTCGCCGTGAGCAACAGCATCACCGCCACCAACAGCGCGGTGACCAACATCATTGAAAACAACATCACCCTGACCAACAACAATGTCCTGCTGGTCGTGAGCAGCAACGTCACCCTGACCTTGGAAGGAATCATCGATGGTGTCGTGGGCGTGAACAAGACCGGCATGGGCACGTTGATCTATCAATGTCCGAACACCAATCCCTACACGGGCACCACGCTGGTCACCGATGGCACCTTGCAGTTGAATGTGGCGGGCTACAGCGCCTTCAACGGACCGCTGGTGATCGGTGGCGATACGTTCGGGCCCCTTCCCACGGTGCAAAACCTTCAACCCGAGGAAATCCCCGAGACCGTGCCCATCACCATCTATGAAGATGGTGCCCTGGATCTTAACAACTGGACCGAAACCATCGGCCCAAACCTGACCTTGGATGGCGGCTCAATCTACACCGGCACCGGCCTCCTGCTGTTGTCGCCCAACACCACGATCACGGTCACCAACGCCAGCGGCGAAGGTGCCAGCATTTACGGCAACCTCAATACCGGCAGCGGCACCCTGACCTTGCGGGGGAACGGCGACCCGCTGCAAGTAAATGGTTATCCCGGCCTCAGCATGTGGGCAAATGTGAGCGGTAACGCGAACATCGTGCAGCACTCCACCGCCACCTTCTTCGGCGTCTTTTGGGAAGCTGCAAACACCTACACCGGCAATTATGTCGTCGATGACATCTGCTCGATCTACATGGAAAATTCACAGGCGCTCGGGAACATCAACAACACCCTCACGATCAACAATCAGGGCCAGATCGCCCTCGGCAAAAATATCAACCTCACCAACCAGTCCGTGACCGTCAACGGCGGCAATACCGGCGGCGCGTTTTTTGTGTATGGCCCTTCCACCAACACCTGGCGGGCCAATTTCAACTTCAATTCCGCCGGCGCGTTTGCCATTGAAACCAACACCGTGCTTAATCTGATCGGGCCGATCGGCGGGTCCGGCGGGCTGGTCAAGGACGGTCCCGGAACACTGACCTTTTCGGGCCTGACCGCCAACACCTACAGCGGCACGACGACGGTGACCAACGGCATCTTGCTGCTGAACAAACCTTTCCAAACCCCCGCCATTCCAGGCCCGCTGGTCCTGAACACCAACACCACGGTTCGTCTGCTTAACCATTTCCAAATATACAATGGTACGATCCCGATCACGCTGGCTGATTCCAGCCGTTTTGATCTGGCCGGGTTTGATGAATGGGTCGGGCCGATCAGCCTGAAGGGTGCGCAAATCACCGCCGGGGCCGGCTTTTTATATTTCAGCGGCAACATCACGGTCAATGCCAGCACCAAGGCGCAGTCCGTGATCAGCGGGAACGCCATCATTTACAACGGAACCTATGTCATCACCAACTCCGGCCATCATTTTTCACCGGACATGGTTTTCAGCGCCAATCTTGCCAACAGCGGCGGTGGCGGCGGTTTGATCAAGGACGGTGCCGGCGAGGTCGCCCTCCTGGGCAACAATTCGTTCACCGGCCCGGTCACGGTGAATGCCGGCAATTTATGGGCGGAGACCTCGACGGCGCTGGGCAACACGAACACCCCGCTGACCGTCAGCAACGGCGCAACGCTTTTTCTGGACGGCAACGGCCTGGACTTCGGATTGAAACCGCTGGTCTTGAATGGCACCGGTTACTCCTTTGGCGCGTTGTCCTGCAGCGGCAGCAGTTCCTGGGGCGGCGGCATCACTTTGGGCAGCGACAGCACAATCAATCAGTTCACCGGCTCCTCCCTGACCTTGACCGGCGCGATCAGCGGCGTCGGCGGCTACATAAAAGTCGGCCCGGGAACCAACATGCTGTCCGGCACGCAGGCGAACACTTACGCCGGAACCACCACCGCGAGCGCCGGCACGTTGATCTTGGGCAAAGCCTACGGCATTGCGGCGGTGCCGGGCAACCTTGTCATCAACAGCGGTTCAACCGTGCGCCTGACAAACTCGCTACAGACGGCCAATACGGCCGACATCCTGGTCAACAGCGGCGGGTTGTTTGATTTTTCAACTTTCCCGACCTACACGGACACCTTGCGCGGCACCGGCACGGTGAACTTTGGCGTGGACGGCTGGATCTATCTCGGCTTGAACAACGGCAGCAGCGAGTTTGACGGCCTCTTCACCGGCAGCGGCTACCTCGGCGGCTTTACCGTGGGCAAAACCGGCAGCGGCACCTTCACGATCGGCGGCAACAGCACTTACACCGCGGGCATCACGCATGTGTTCAGCGGCAAGGTCGTCGTCAACGGTTCCCAACCGCTGATTCCCGTTGCCGTGGAAGCCGGGGCGGTGCTGGCCGGTTCCGGCACCGTCGGTGCCATCACCGGCAACGGCGTGGTTGCCCCCGGTAACAGCCCCGGCATCCTCACCGGCGGCGATGTGAATTTCAGCGCGTCCGGCAGTTTGGCGGTCATCATCAACGGTACCAACGCCGGCACCGGCTACAGCCAGTTGAACGTGGATGGGACCGTCAACCTTGGCGGTGCCGCCCTGCAGCTTTCGCTGGGGACGGCGGGCGCGGTGAACAACCAGTATGTCATCATCACCAACGATGCGGCCGACGTGGTCGTCGGCACGTTTGCGGGATTGCCGGAAGGCTCGGCCGTGGTGGCGAACAACGGCACGCATCTGACCATCAGCTATCACGGCGGCTCGGGCAACGATGTGGTGCTGACCCAGACGAACCTGCCGACGCAACCGGTATTGGCCGGCGCCCAGACGCTCGGTGACGGTTCCATCCAGATCAACGGCAGCGGCATCACCAACCAGACTTACACCGTTCTGGCCACGACAAACTTGCTGATAACGAACTGGGATACCATCGGCACCGTCACTGCTCCCGCCCTCACCAATGCCCTCCAGTTTGTGGATCTGAACGCCACGAACTACCCGCAGCGGTTTTACCGGTTCTCCTGGCCTTGAGGGATGTGTTTATGCCGTCGCCAGATTGTCTTCGAGCACCTTGGAGTGCGCCGGATTATCCGTGCCCTCGTTGGCGGGGAGATTTTCCAGCACCTTGAGCGGTTCGTAGAACGTGTTTCGCTGCACGGGCGTGCGGCCGACTTCGCGGATGGCCTTGATCATGTCCGCCTCGGTTTGCAATTGCGGCGACGTCGCTCCCGCCATGTGGAAGATGTGTTCCTCGATGATGGTGCCGTGGATGTCGTCCGCGCCGTAGCTCAGGGCGACCTGCGCGAGCTTCATGCCGAGACCCACCCAGTACGCGGTGAGGTGCGGGAAATTGTCGAGATAGATGCGGCTGACGGCGATGGTGCGGAGCGAATCGAAGCCGGTTGGCGGCGTCTCCACCGGGATGTCATTGTCATCCGGCTGGTACGCGAGCGGGATGAGCGCGGTGAAACCGTTCGTCTCATCCTGCAACGCGCGCAACTGGCGCAGATGGTCCACACGGTCGGCCAGGCTCTCGACGTGGCCGTAGAGCATCGTGCACGTGCTGCGGCCGCCGAGCTTGTGCCAGGTGCGGTGAACATCGAGATATTCCTCGGCGGATTCCTTGCCCTTGGCGATGGCGCTGCGGACTTCCTTGCGGAAAATTTCCGCGCCGCCGCCGGTCAGCGATTCCAGGCCGGCTTCCTTGAGTTCAATCAACGTCTGCTCGACGGATTTTTTCGCGAGCCAGGCGAGGTGCAGGATTTCGATGGCGGTGAAACATTTCAACTGCAGCCGCGCATCCAGCGTCTTCAACGCCTTGAGCATGTCCGTGTAATAGCTGAACGGCAGCGACGGATGCAGCCCGCCGACGATGTGCAGTTCGGTGATGCCCAGCTTCAGGGCCTGGCGCGCCTTCTCCACGATCTCCTCGACGGAAAATTGAAAGCCGTCGGCATCACGTTTCTTGCGGGCGAAGGAGCAGAACTGGCAGGAGAGGATGCAGTAGTTCGAGTAGTTGATGTACCGGTTGATGATGTAGCTGGCGCGGTTGCCGTTCTTTTTCGCGCGGACGAAATCGGCGATGGCGCCGAGGGCGTTGAGGTCGCGGGTCTCGAACAGGCGCAGGGCGTCGGCCTCGGTAATGCGTTCACCGGCGACGACCTTGTCGTAGATGTCACGGAGCTCGCTGCGTTGGACGAAAAAATTCACGCCTTAGGATGCCCAAAAAGGGCGGGTTTGGCAAATTCGGGTTTGGGGGAGAAGATGACTTCGGAGCGCGGGCGGCCCGCCCGCGTGTTCAATGTCGTTCGGTCTCATAAAAAAAGTGGTTTGATTTACCTTGATTCTCTTCGTCCGCATCCCAGACGCCAGACGCGAGACCCCATGCCGGCCCGTGCGGCACGCTCTGACTGTTTTTGCCTGTTAATCACTGTTATTGGCTGTTTTTTCCAGCCCCTCCCGCATGCTCGCAAAGGTGGTAGGGACATTGCGCTGCGATGTCCCCGCCCGCGCTTTCCAGTTTTGGCGGGCGGTCCGGTCTCGATCCAACCCCCCGGACCTTGGACTCTTCCGGTATTCGCATCCCGTTTCCCGCCCCCATTCGTCATTCGTGCTTCGTCATTCATTAGTGATTATGGTTTAGTCATTCGTCATTTCCGCATCCCATCCTACCCCCAACCCGAACAACCTTCATTCCGAATAGATTCCGATTCATTCCGACCTCCATTCTCGCCCGCCACGATGGGGCCCGCCGCTCCGCGCGCCCTCCGCATCTTGCATCTCGCATTTCGCATCGGCTTTGTAATTCTACATTCTTCATTTTTCCTTCAACTTTACCGCCCTCGCTTGGACAAAGGCTGTCCAACCTAAAAATACTTCGGGAGTAGGTAGATAGCGCAAATTGGAGATGTCTGGAAAAATGGTTGTTTTTGAAAACGGGCGATCGTGTTGATTGCAGCGCCGGCAAAATGGGGCAACCAGGTAAGGCCAGTTGCCGCTTTTGACCTGATTTGCGTTATCTACCTACTCCCGAAAACTTCAAAAAATGAAAATGGGGAAACACGCCCGCTCCATTCGTCATTGATTGCAGGACGGAGCGGGAGGAGACGGCTCGTCCCTAGGAATACAATGCAATTTTCCACCATCCTCCGTTTTTTGGATTGCGTAGGAACGCTCTTAATTTGTTGATCCCGTCAAACTTTCTTTCCCGGGCCAGGCTTTCAAGGCATCCCGCGCCACGGCCCGGAGTTCCGCCGGCGTGGCACCGTCCAATGACAACAACTGGATCGCGCCCAGAATACCTTGATAATATCTCGCCAGCCTCGCGGTGTCCGTGGCTTCCGGCAGCTCACCCGTCGCGACCGCATTCTGGAAACGTTCCCGGAGGTTGTTAAAAACAATCTTGCGAATCGATTTCAACAACGAAGAAGGCACCGCCGTGTGATCGGCTGAATTGATGGCCCCGAAACTGACCAGGCAGCCATGGGGATTTTTCCCGGACGCAACCAGGTCCGCAGAATTGTAAAGCACCTGCTCGATGGCTTTGCGCGCCGTGCCAGCCGATTTCAGGGGAGCGAACACCTTGGCGCCATATTGCCGGTTGTAATGGCCCACCGCTTCCTGGAAAAGCCGTTCCTTGTTCCCGAACGCCATGTAGAGGCTGGGGGCGGTTAAACCCAAGGCCTTCAGCAACATGCTCATGGAGGTCGCCTCGTAGCCATGCCGCCAGAACAGCTCCATGGCGGTGGTCAGCGCGGCCTCCCGGTCAAACTGCCGCCGGGTTTTCCGGGTCGTTTCTGGCACCTTCACGTTACTCATATAACAATCATTATATTTGTTGTTGACAGGAAGTCAATCTCGCGTAATATAACAATCGTTATAGATAAACAGCCCGCGGTGCGGGGTGTGAAACAAAAACAACAATCAAACAAACGAAAATAAAATTATGAACTCATTCGCCATCCATACTCCTACCCGCATCTTCTTTGGTGCGGATCAACTCAACAACTTCGCGGCCGCCGCGTCCCGCCTGGGCAAGCATGCCTTCGTGGTGACCGGTGGCGGCACCGTCAAGCGTCTTGGCATCCTCGATCAGGTCACCGGCGCGCTGGCGGCGGCGGGCGTCAAGGTGTCGCTCTTCAGCGGCATCGAACCTAACCCGGAAGCCGAGACGATCAATCGCGGCGCGGTCGAACTGCGGGCGGCCAAGGCCGACTTCGTGGTGGCCGTTGGCGGCGGTTCGGTGATCGATGCCTCCAAGGCGATCGCCGCCCTCGCTCCAACCTCCGAGGCCGACATCTGGCCTTTTGTGGTCGGCGAGCCGCGTGCGTTCCAATTACAGGGCGCGCTGCCGGTCGCGGCCGTGACCACCACCGCGGCCACCGCGTCCGAGGTCACGCCGTTCGCGGTCATTTCCAACCGGCGCGTGGGCGGAAAATCCATCCTCATGGCCGACTTCCTCAAGCCGCAGGCGGCCTGGCTCAACCCCGCTTTCACCGCCAGCCTCTCGCGCACGACGACGCAGGATGGTGCCGCCGACATCCTCAGCCACGTCCTGGAGAATTACCTGCTGGGCGGCAACGCCTCGCCGCTCGCCGACCGTTATGCCGAGGGTGTTTTTGCCACCGTGCTGGAAACCCTGCCGCGACTGCTGGCCAATCCGGGCGACCTGGATGCCCGCGGCAACCTGTTATGGGCGTCCACCCTGGCGCTGAACGATTATCAGAATGCCGGGCGCACACCGTCACACTACGTCTTGCACTATATCGAACACGCCCTGAGCGCCTCGAAGGCCGAACTGGCGCACGGCCGCGGCCTGGCCACGCTGTATCCAGCCTATTTCCGCTGGCTGCTGGCCGAGGGGCGCGCCATCGACCGGCTCGCACAGCTCGGAACCCGTTTGTTCGGCGCGACCGGAACCGAGGGGCAGCGCGCCGAGGGTTTCATCAATGGCCTGGTGCGTTGGCTGAAGGAAAACGGACTGCTGCAATCCCTGGAAGACCTCGGTTTCGCTGCGAATGATTTTGCCAAAGTCGCCGGCTACGCGGTCCGCACCTATGGTGACGGCAAGCAACTCGAAGCCCTGGGATCGCTGACGGCGGCGCAAATTGCCTCGATCCTGCGGGACACCAAGCACAATGCGGCCGAGTCATCGCCGGTCCCGGCCAGCCACCAAACGGAGGAGGTTTTCCAAAGTTAAAAAAGGGATTTAGCGGGCTGGTCGTCGCAAGCGCTCCGGCTCCTGAAAAAAGCAAACCAAACAAACCAACAAACAAGAAACGAAAGAAAAACAAACTATGAATGCAACCATAACGAAACCAACCGGACCCAGCACCCCGGCTTTGCCCGTGAAAGTGCTGTACACCGCCAAGACACACACCGTGGGCGGCCGGGATGGCGGTGTCGCCCGCAGCTCCGATGGCCGCTTGGACATCAAACTCTCGGTTCCCGGCACCCCGGGCAACGGCACCAATCCCGAACAGTTGTTTGCCGCCGGCTGGTCGGCCTGCTTTGAGGGAGCACTGGGATTGGTGGCCGGCAAAATGAAAATCCCGCTGCCCGCCCAAACGGCCATCGATGCCGAGGTGGGCTTGTGCACCGACGGCGCTGGCTTTCACCTTCAAGCCCGCCTCAACGTCAGCCTGCCAGGATTGGCACCTGATGTCGCCCGGACCTTGGTGGACACCGCGCACCAGACGTGTCCGTATTCCAAGGCCATCCGCGGAAACGTCAAGGTTGCCATCAACCTGGTATGACCCTCCCCGCAGTCCGGCCCGCCGGCATTGCGCCGGCCGGCCGGTCTGATTGCTAAAAAATCACCCGATTTATGAAATCGATCCAATTGCTCGAGATGCTCGAAGGAATAAACTACAGCCGACGCGATTTTTTGGGCGAGATAACCATAAGCCTTGCCGCCGCCGGGTTCGGTGTGTTCGGTGCCACAAACACGCAAACCAGCAATGCGCCCCCGATGGATGCAACCAAGATCAAACCGGGGACCAGTCCATCATCCGGCCAACTGAAAGAGATCGCTGCCGGCGTCCTTAATGAAAGGATCGGCACTGGAAAAATGACATTCTGATTTTCAACGCCGGCTGCCTGCCCCCGCCCTGAGCCATTCGCGTCAATTCGTGTCACGTCTTTCCGCCCCCTTCGTTCCCTTCTGTAAAAAGTTCCGCCCCTTTTCGTGTGGTTTGTGTTTTTCGTGGTTAAAAACTTTCTTGCCGCGTTGCGGTTGAGCCGTTATCAAACCGCATGGATTCCCGGGAAGCGCTTGTCGCGTTGAACATGATCGAAGGGGTCGGGCCGGTGCGCGCCGCTCCACATTTCCCAAATGACGGTGGACGGCCACTGTCAGTAGAAGTGCCAGTAATTAGGCAAGTGCTTAAACAACTCGCCAAAACTGGCGTTCACAAAAAACCTTTGCTGAAGGAAAACGGTTCTCAAAACTGCGCGGTGAAATAGATCTTCAGCGTCGCGGACCGCCCTGGACCAAGATCGGGAAGGAATATGTTTTCGACGGGCCGGCTGGCTAGGCGACGCTTGCCGATCTGTTCAGCGGCAAGCGCCAGCTCATCACTATCACTTCATGTTCGGACCGGGTTGGGCAAGGTCGCGCGCATCAAGCCGAAAAGGACCTGATCGGGAAGCAGACTTGCTTGTTGACTTTATTGTGACCTGTGATGCAATGCCTGCATGGGCCAACCACTGCATCGGGATGAGGCAACGGTGTGAAACTGCCACGGCCAGACTTTTCCCACGCCTAAATCAACGCCATTGCCGGTCCGGGAAAGCAGATACGCAAACGCCATCATTCCGGAAATATTTTTTACTGCCGCCCGCCAAGCTGTTTGAAACAAAAACGAAGTCACATGCCAGGGTGACGGAGCGGGGGCAAAAGTGGAAACAGTTTCATGAGCAGTGTTTTGGTCACAGTTACAACAAATCAACGCGGACAATTAGTGAACCCTCAGAATACGGATCATACCCATATGAAAATATTTTCATTGAAGTTTCTGGCTTGTGCCAGCCTGTGGCTGGCCCCGGTCATTTCCATGATGGCGCAGTCCTACACTTTTTCCACGCTGGCTGGAACCGCTGGGATTCAAGGTGGCGCCGATGGAAACGGAGCAGCAGCCAGTTTTAACAATCCTTACGGCATTGCCATCGACAATGCAGGAAATGTCTATGTCGCCGATACCGGTAATAATATTATACGGAAAATAGCGATTAGCGGTGGAGTCGGAGCCGTCTCCACCTTGGCCGGAACGGCGGGAGTCTCTGGCACAAATGATGGGATGGGCGGCCAGGCTCAATTTAATCAGCCGGCCGGTATCGCGGCCGATAGCATGGGCAATCTTTATGTCGCCGACACGGGAAATCATACCATACGGAAGATAGTGATCAGCAGCCGGATGGTCAGCACGTTAGCCGGAAAACCGGGAGAATCTGACTACCCGAATATGGGCCCTCCCATCTTTCCGAATCTGGGCCCGGCCGTCCCCGGTAGTGACGCAAGATTTGGGCATCCTCACGGCGTTGCGTGCGATGGCGCAGGCAATGTTTATGTCGCGGATACTGAGAATCATGCGATAAGGAAAATAACCAACAATCCCGTGACTGGGCTGGGCATGGTCACAACCGTGGCTGGTGGTCTGCCTGGGGGTGCAAGCAGTCAAAATTCAAACGACGGCGTAGGCACTAACGCGGGATTTAACGCTCCTTATGGCATCGCGGTTGATGGCTTGGGCACTTTATACGTCGCCGATGAATTACACGGTTTGATCCGGAAAATAATCATTGATCCCGCGACCGGGCTGGGCACGGTCACCACTTTGGCCGGAAAAGGATTGCTTGCAAACCCTGCTGCCGTAGCGGTGGATGGTATGGGCAATGTTTATGTGGCCGATCAAGGCAACTCGGTGATTCGGAAAATAAGCAACGGGCAGGTCACGACGGTGGCTGGCACTCTGGGACAAGGCGGTAGCACGGATGGCGTGGGCACTGATGCGCTGTTTGCAAGTCCCTACGGCATTGCGGTGGATGGCTCGGGTAATCTCTATGTCGCCGATACCCGTAACAACACAATCCGGCTGGGAAAGCCGCTGTTCACTTTGACGACCAGCAATGCGACGATTGACGGCTGCGGTTCGACCTGCTGCCCCACGAATGTTGTGATGTTCACGACAGATCCAAATTATAGCTGGACGGCGGTTTCGGACAGCAGTTGGCTGCATGTTCTTGACCCGTCCGGCACCGGTTCGGGCACTGTCCACTATTCAGTTGATCCGAATACGACGATGGGTCCGCGGACGGGCACGATAACCATTGCCGGCCAGACTTTCACGGTGACCCAGGTTATCATGCATTGCTCCTTCTTGTTGCAACCGTTGACTTTTAGCATTCATCCCCCGCTCCCACCGTCAGATTTCGCACAAAGCACCATCGGATGCGATGGAACGCCTGTCGCCGTAAAAGTGGTCACGCGGGAGGACACTGACAGTTGCTGTCCTTGGACTGCGATAGTGACCACCGGCGGAACCTGGCTTCGTATCTTATATGGCACACAAAGTGGCCAGGGTAACGGTATCTTTGTGGCTTACGCCTACCCCAACACCACCGGCACCAACCGGACCGGAACCATAACCGTGGGCAATGTTCAATTCGTGGTGACAGAAGAGGGCTGCCACTGTAGTTACAAGATTTCTCCATCAGGAATAACACACAATCGGGGTGCATTCGATACCTGGTTCCATGTTGAGGCGTCATGCGGTTGCAATTGGACGGCGGTTGCGTCCGATCCTTGGATTCATCTTGCGAACAGCAGTGGAACGGGAAATGACCTGGTCGAATTCGGAGTTGACGCGGCCATGCAGGATCGCTCCGGCACGATCACGGTCGAAGGCCAGACCTTTAAAATAAACCAGGCGAAGGGGACATCTTCGGGCACCGGTGGCACCACCGGTGGCGGCGGTGGCGTCAGCAGATATTTTTATCCGGTCCTGGAAATTTCCGGTCCTGTGTCCCATTGGAACAACGGTGACACAAGGCATGATTAGTGAAAGGGTCGGTACTGGAAAACTGACATTCTAATTTTCAGAGCCGGCCCTCCCCTGTCGCGTCGTAGCCTTGGCGAAGACGGATGCCCCTGAGTCATTCGCGTTAATCCGTGTCATTCGCGTCGAACCCTGCCCCTCTGCGGGTCTCTTGTATGTTGTTTTTTATCTTCCTTGTTTGGCGTTAGCCAAACCGGAAGATGAGGCTGCGCTCCCCCGGCCGGGGGAGCGCAGCGGCGCGGGTGTGATCGTTCGTCTCTCGGATCTTTTGAATCCGGAACGCAGCCAGATCCATCCGCGCTTTTGCGTCCCGAACTCGAACCGTTGCCAGAGCGGCGTCGCAAACACGCCAGCTCGAATCCGCAAGAATGAGTCAGAACACAACCGCAATTATGAATGATAAAAACACCTCCGTCTATGCCGGTCTGGATATGGCCAAAGCTTCGCTCCAACTCCACCTCCAAAGCAAATCCTATGACCTGCCCAACACCGCCGATGGCCATGCCCAACTGAGCAAACGCCTCGCCGCCATCCCCGGTGTTCACGTGGTCTGTGAAGCCACCGGCGGTTACGAACGCGCCGTCGGCGGCGCGCTGCATGCCGCCGCCCTGCCCGTCAGTGTCCTCAACCCCGCCCGCGTCCGGCAGTTTGCCCGCGCCGCCGGAAAACTCGCCAAGACGGATCCCATTGACGCCGCCCAGCTCACGGCCTTCGGCCAGGCCTTCGCGCCCGCCCTGACGCCGCCGCGCACGGCCACCGAACTCAAACTGGCCGCGCTGGTCACGCGCCGGATGCAACTGCTCGAACTGCGGGTCGCCGAAGCCCAGCGCGCCGACACCTGTGCCGACCTGGATTTGCGCAAGCTCTTCACCCCCTGGCTGGCCCAGCTGGAAAAACAAATCGCCAAAGTGGAAGCCCTCATCGAAGCCCTGTTGCAGGAACAAGCGCCGCTGGCGGCCCAAGTGCAACGGCTGGATGACATCATGGGCGTGGGCCGCCTTACCGCCGTGATGGTGCTGGCCACCATGCCCGAACTGGGAACCCTCAACCGGCGGCAGGCCGCCGCGTTGGCCGGCCTCTGTCCGTATAATCGGGACAGCGGCCAATGGGCGGGCAAACGCCGTATCAGTGGCGGCCGGGCGGAAGTGCGCCGGGCGCTTTACATGGCGGCACTGTCGGCCAGCCGGAGCAATCACCTGCTCAAACCGTTTTATGCCCGGCTCATCGCGGCCGGCAAGCCCGCCAAAGTCGCCCTCACGGCGGTTATGCGGAAGTTGATCGTCCTGATGAATCATTTGCTCAAAAATCCAAACTTTTCCCTTGCTCACTAAACACCGTTGCTGCGTTTATCGGCCAGGGGTAAAAAGTTGCTTGCCGCACCGCACGCGACTGGCTATCAAACCACATGGATTCCCGGGAAGCGCTTGTCGCGTTGAACATGATCGAAGGGGTCGGGCCGGTGCGCGCCCGGTCGCTGATCGAATTTTTCGGCGAGGCGCCCAAAATCCTCTCCGCCTCCAAAAACGAGCTGCTGCGCGTCCGCAACATCGGCGAGGACACGGCGGAGAAGATCGCCACGTGGGAAAAGTCCGTGGACCTCGCCGGGGAATTGCAGCGCATCAAGGATTACGGCTGCCACATCGTCATTTCTGCGGATGAAAATTATCCGGCCTCGCTCCGCGAAATTTATGACCCGCCGCTGGTGTTGTACGTCAAAGGCGAGCTGACGGCGAAGGACAAGAACAGCGTCGCCATGGTCGGCTCGCGGATGACGACGCATTACGGCATCGAGACGGCGCGGAAGCTGGCGTACCAGCTCGCGTACGTGGGCGTGACCGTGGTGAGCGGCGGCGCGCGCGGTATCGATACGGCGGCGCACCAGGGCGCGCTGAGCGGCAAGGGCCGGACGATCGCGGTGCTGGGCACGGGCATCAATCTGGTTTTTCCGGTGGAGAACGCGGAGCTGTTCGAGCGCATCGCGGCGAACGGCGCGGTGATGACGCAGTTCCCGTTCAACCGGCCGGCGGACAAGCAGTCGTTCCCCATCCGCAACCGAATCGTGGCCGGCATGACGCTGGGCACGGTGGTGGTGGAGGCGAACCTCACAAGCGGTTCGCTCATCACGGCAAATTTTGCGACGGAATACGGGCGGCAGATCTTCGCCGTGCCGGGACGGATCGATTCGCCGCGCAGCAAGGGCTGCCATGACCTCATCAAAAAGGGCGCGAAACTGTGCGAAGGCGTGGAAGACATCCTGAGCGAGTTTGAATATCTGTTCCCGAGCAGCAACCGGTCGGCCACCGCGAACGAGACCGGGGTGCTCCCGGCGCTGGATCTAAATCCTAATGAGCAGGCCGTTTTCACGGCGGTGAAACTTGAGGAAGAATCGAGCATCGACGAGATTATCCGGGCGAGCGGCCTGCCCAGTTCGGCGGTGAACGTGGCGCTGTTCAGCCTGGAGATGAAGCGGCTGGTGCGGCAGTTGCCGGGCAAGCTGTTTGTGCGTAGCAAGTAACGCCAATTCCGACATATCCTTTAAAAAAGCACTTGACGAAAACAGCCTGAGCTGTCAACATACCAACCAGTTGGTATGAAAACTTTGAATCAAACAAACGAAATGCCGGAAACCAAACGCAAGTTGGTGGATGCGGGTGTGGCCTTGATGCGCAAGCAGGGGTTCAACGCCACCACGGTGGATGATATTTGCTCTGCGGCGGGCGTCACCAAAGGCAGCTTTTTTCATTATTTCAAGACCAAGCAGGAAGTGGCCGAGGCGGTGCTGACCAGCTTCCGCGAGGGCAAGATCCGGGATTATGCGAACGCGCCCTTCCGCAAATTGACCGACCCGCTGGACCGGATTTTCGGGCGGCTGGATTTTGCGATTGCATCGGTCGGCGATGGGACGGGCCTGACGAAAGGTTGTCTGATCGGCGTGTTTGCACAGGAGTTATCGTTCACCAATCCCGAACTGCGCGGTGCGTGCCAAGCGGCGTTTTTATCGACGGCAGGCGATCTGGAAAAAGATCTCACCGAAGCCAAGTCGCTGCATGCTCCCAAGGCGGATTTTGATCCCAAAAAAGTTTCCCTGTTTTACGTCTCGATGATTCAGGGCGGTTTGCTCATGGCCAAGGCCGGTGAAAACAACGCCGTGCTGCTGGATAACATCGAACAATTTCGCGGCTACGTAAAAGGCCTGTTTGACGTTGCGAGCCAGCAACGCCCGGCAACGACCGCCTGGACTTCCACCTCAAATTCTTAAGTTTTTAATCCTATGAAAAATCGACTCTATTTGCTTGTTATGAAAACATACCAACTGGTCGGTATCTACTTCATATAATCAATTATTCCACCTTAACCTCACCTCAAAACCATGAAAACAACCCATAATACCGTGCTTATCAGTGGTGGTACCGCCGGCATTGGCTTGGAAATCGCCAAGCTGCTGTCCGCCCAAGGAAATAAGATCATCATCACCGGGCGCAACCAGGCCCGGCTCGACCAGGCGCTGGCCCAGTTAAAGAACGCGACGGGCATCGTCAGCGACGTCAGCAAAGAAGCTGACGTTGAATTGCTGGTCGCGACGGTGAAAGCAAATTTCCCCGGCCTGAACCTCGTGATCAACAACGCCGGCCGGGCCGAACTCTATGACATCGCCAACAGCAATGGCGCTTTCGAAACGGCGGCGGACGAGATGCTGACCAACTACCTCTCAGTGATCCGGCTGAATGAAAAATTGCTACCAGTGCTCAAGCAGCAACCCGCGGCGGCCATCGTCAATGTCTCGTCCGTCGTGGCCATCGTGCCTGGCAGTTTGCCGACGTATTCCGCCAGCAAAGCCGCGCTTCACTCGTACACGCAGTCGTTGCGCATCGCGTTGGGCCGCTCAAGCAAAGTGAAGGTATTCGAACTGATGCCGCCGCTGGTGGACACGGAATTCTCGGCGATCATCAACGGCAAAAACGGCATCCCGCCGGCGAAGGTCGCGGAAGATTTCGTGACCGCGCTGAAAAATGACGTCTATGAAATCCGTGTCGGCCGGACGCAGGCCATCTACGAACTCTATCTGAAATCGCCGGCCGAAGCGTTGTTGGCGATGAACCCGGAACCAAAACCCACCACATAAGCGGCCAACCCGAGGAGACACCATGAACACAGCCACCCTGCCCGTCCTGCCCCGCGTCAACGCGCCGGGCAATGTCCCGGCGATTCCCGCATTATCGCCCGGTCGTGAAAACATCAATGGCCACGGTGGCAAAAACGGCGAAACCGGCCCGGTCACGCCCGGGAAAAATCGCATGGCGATCTCCAAACGTACCCTGCTCAAGGCCGCAGGCGCATTAGTGACCGTTGGCGCCGTGTGGTTCGCCTATGATTGGTGGACGGTCGGACGTTTCATTGAAAGCACGGACGACGCGTACATCGGCGGTGACGTGACGACGATTGCGCCGAAGGTTCCGGGCTTCATCGCGAAGCTGTCCGTGACCGACAACCAGCCGGTGCAGGCGGGTGACCTGCTGGTGAAGTTGGACGACCGCGATTATCGCGCCGCACTGGCAAAGGCCGAGGCGGCGGTCGCCCTGCAGCAGGCTTCGCTGGAAAATCTGGAGGCGACCCGGCACCTGCAAGAATCCATCGTCGCGCAGGCGCAGGCGGAGATCAGCGCGACGGATGCGGAAACGGTCCGCACGCATGATGACCAGGGCCGGTACCAAAAATTGCTGCAAACCGGCGCGGTCTCCGCGCAAAGTTCGCAGCAGGCGGACACTAGCTTCAAACAGGCGCAGGCGGCGGGACAAAAAGCCGGCGCCGCTCTTGATGCCGCGAAACGCCAGCTGGACGTGATCGGCACGCAAAAACTCCAGACGCAGGCGGCGTTGGAGTCAGCCGTGGCCGAACGCGACCTGGCGCGGCTCAACCTGAGCTACACCGAACTGCGCGCGCCGGCGGATGGCATCGTGGGCAACCGCAGCGCGCAGACCGGCGCGTATGCGACGACCGGTTCGCAACTCATCTCGCTTGTGCCGGCGCACGGCTTGTGGATCGATGCCAACTTCAAGGAAAGCCAGCTCGCGCGGATGCATCCCGGTTCGCCTGCCACGCTCGAAATCGATTCGTTGCCGGGGAAAGTGTTGCGCGGACACGTCGTGAGCATCGCACCGGCGACGGGCGCGCAGTTCAGCGTGTTGCCGCCGGAAAACGCCACGGGCAATTTCACCAAGATCGTGCAGCGCGTGACCGTGCGCATCGTGCTGGATGACGAGGCGTCAGCGGCGGGCCGGTTGCGTCCCGGGCTTTCGGTGACGGCGAAGGTCAATGGCAAATCCGGTCTATGAGCGCCGCGGCCGCAACATCTCCCACCGCGACGGGCGAACTGTCCATGGGCGCGAAGGTGCTCGCGTTCGGGGTGATGTGCGTGGGCTTCTTCATCGCGTTGCTGGACATCCAGATCGTGTCCGCTTCGCTCAAGGAGATCGGCGGCGGGTTGTCCGCCAGCCCGGATGAAGTGGCGTGGGTGCAGACCAGTTATCTCATCGCCGAGATCATCGTGATCCCGATTTCGGGCTGGCTCTCGCGGGTGATGTCCACACGGTGGCTGTTCGCGTTTTCCGCGATCGGTTTCACGATCACGAGCTTGTTGTGCGGTTGGGCGTGGGACATCCGGAGCATGATCATTTTCCGCGCGCTACAGGGTTTTCTGGGCGGCTCGATGATTCCCACGGTGTATACCACGGCGTTCTTTTATTTTCAGGGGCAGCAACGCATCATCGCCGCGGCAGTGGTCGGCGCGCTGGCGTCGCTGGCCCCGACGTTTGGGCCGACCATCGGCGGCTGGATCACGGATCATTATTCGTGGCACTGGCTGTTCTTCATCAACCTCGTGCCCGGCGCTTTTGTGGCGATCCTGGTGCCCTTGCTCGTCAAGATCGACAAGGCGGATTTCTCGGTGCTGCGCGGCGCGGATTACCTGGGGATGCTTTTGATGGGGGTGTCGCTCGGCTGTCTGGAATACACCTTGGAAGAAGGCCCGCGGTGGAATTGGTTTGAGGATAATGTGATTTTGACGACGGCCTGGATCTCCGCCGTGACCGGCATCGCGTTCATCTGGCGCAGCCTCGCCTACAAGAATCCATTCGTGGACCTGCGGGCGTTGAAGAACCTGAATTTCGCGCTCGGCTGCTTTTTCTCGTTCATCACGGGCATCGGCATTTTCGCGACGATTTATCTCACGCCGCTATTTCTCGGCCGCGTGCGCGGGTACAGCGCGCTGGAAACCGGCGAAGCGATCTTTTCGACCGGCATCTTCCAGATGCTGGCGATTCCGTTCTACACCTATTTTGCGCGGAAAATCGACCTGCGGTGGCTGATGATGTTCGGGCTCACCTGCTTCACGCTGGGCCTCTGGGAATTCACGGGCATCACGCATGACTGGAGCTGGCGCGAACTGCTGCTGCCGCAGGCGCTGCGTGGTTTCGCGCAACAATTCACCGTCGCCCCCATCGTGACGCTGACGCTGGGCGGGCTGGCGCCGTCGCGGCTGAAATCCGCCTCCGGCCTGTTCAACCTGATGCGGAACCTCGGCGGGGCCATCGGCATCGCGGCGTGCGGGACGATCTTGAACGACCGCGCGAACCTGCATTTTCTGCGGCTGGCGGAACATCTCAATGCGACCAATGTGGCCATGCAGGGATGGCTCCAAAAAGCCGGCGCGCACTTCGCGGCGATCCAGGGCGGCGACCTGGTGCACGGCCAGGCGGCGGCGGTCAAGCAGCTCTGGTCGCTGACGTGGCGCGAGGCGCAGGTACAAACGTATGCGGATGCGTTTCTGGCTATCGCGGCCTGTTTGGCGCTGGCCACGGTGATGGTGCCATTGTTGCGGAAAGTGGTGCCGCCGAGTGCGCCGCCGGCGGATGCGCATTGAGGGCTTGTGGGCGTGGCGGGACGGGCGGTGTTTAATGCAACAAAGGCAAAATTTAGTCTCAGGTATCATTGATATCGGCCCCTCACCTCGCTCCTCTCCCCGTTAGGCGGGGAGAGGAAGTCCATACACGCGCCATCATATTTTCACGCGCAGGTTGCAAGCGGCGCGCTGCGAGTTGGGACAACTCGCGGTCCGGGAAGAACCAAGCGAAGATGGGGATTTGCCAAAATAAATTCAGCCTTGCCGCGCCTTTTTTTGGAACATTTGGCTTGGTGAAGCATCTTGTTTGTATTGGCCGGGCTGAGTCCGGAACAAATATCATGTCAAATCACGTCACGCACATACAACGGCGCAAGCGGAGCCTGTCACTGCATCAAAAGCAGATGCGGTTCTTTACCGCTTTGGCGATCGTGGGGTGCGGGCTGCTGACCGGCGGGTTGTTCTGGCTTTTGAACCAGTTCGGGACGCGGTAATTGTTGCCACAGAGGCACAGAGACGCAGAGGGGGCAAAAGGGGAATGTTCATAGAGCCCCACCATGTTTTAGTGCGGAGGTTTCAAGAGATGTGCTGCGAGTTGGGACAACTCGCGCTCCAAGCGCCGCCCTACCACACACCCCTGCCCTTCACTCCTTCGGCTTCAAAAATTTCTCTTCGCAGTCGGGGCAGATGCCGTGGGTGATCTTCGTGGCGGAATTCGCGGTGATGTATTTCTCGATCTGATACCAGTAGCCGCTGTCGTTGCGGACTTTTTTGCACCACGCACACACGGGCAGCAAACTTTGCAGGGTCTCGATCTGGCTGGTCAACTGGCGCGTGCGGCGCAACGTGGCGAGGGCATCCGCGCTCATGCCGAGCAACATGGAGAGCAGGCTGAAAGCGACTTCCTGCGCGGGCGCAACCTCGCGGCGCAGCAACCCGCCGAACATGCCGACGACCTGGCTGGAGATGGCGAGCGAATGCAGCACGCCGCGCTCGGTCTGCGGCTCCAGGCCGAGCGCGAAAAATACCGGCGCGCTCTGGCGCAGGGCAAAGGCGAAGCGGCCGGTCTTGATCTGGCCGTCCACGATGGTTTGCAGTACCACGCCATCCGCCTCGTTCGCGGCGAGGGCCAGCTCGAAATTAAAATCCTTCGTGTTCACGGTCCAAAAACCGCTTTTGGCGAAGAGGTTCAGGCCGTCGATGTAGCTCTGGCTCACGCGGAGGATGCCTTTGACACACGTCTGCGTGTGGAGATCACGCCGGTAATGCTCCAGCGCGGCGAAGAGCGCGGGGAGTTCGCTCTGCGCATCCAGGCGGCCCAACTTCTCCAGGCCGGTGCGGAGGAAATCCGGGTAGACGGAATCAAAGGCGTCACTCATGCGCGGCTCACTTTTTGAGGAACGCCTCTTCGACGGCCAGAATCTGTTCATCCACGGTCTCGACGAGACGGCCAAGGATTTCCGTCCCGAGACCGAGCACGGCCCACGCTTTTTCATCGAGCGGCGAGACGTATTGTTCGCCGGAACTGCCGATGCCCATCGCGTTGACCAGGTGATCGGCGATATGGACCACCGCGGCGTCCATCTTGGCGACGCCGCTGTTCGGCGCGTGATGAAAGGCGACCGCCTGCACGAGCGCGGCGGGATAGCTCCAGCTTTGCAACAGCTCCGCGGCGATCTGCTGATGGTCGTACCCGAGGATTTTTTTCTCGGCGTCACGCAACAGGATTTTTTCCGACGCATAGCACGCGAACACCTTTTCCGCCCAGTCAGCGGATTGCGAGAAGATCACGAGGCGGCCGACATCGTGCAGCAGACCGGCCACGAAAAATTTATCCGGCTTGGGCAGGCGGCGCTCCATGGCGAGCCAGCGCGCGGTGAGGCCCACGGCGAGGCTGTGGCGCCAGAACGATTCCTGGTTCACCAGCTGGCCGGGCACGCCCGCAAACTGTTCAAGCACGCTGGACGCGACGATCATGTCCTGGATCTGCTGCACGCCGAGCAGGCTGACGGCCTCCGCGACGGTGCTCAGGCGGTTGGCGAAACCGAAGAATGGACTGTTCGCGAGGCGCAACAGGCGGGCGGTGAGGTCCGGATCCTTCTGGATGGCGTCGCCGATGGTGTTGAGGCTGCACTGCGGCGATTGCAGCGCGGCTTCGATCTCATCGAGCACGGGACCGTAGGAGCCGAGGCTGCGCGAGACGGCCGCGACCATGGCCTTGATGGAGGGAGGGTTCATGGGGTGGTGGGCGCGGGGCGTTTGGGAGGTAGGGACAGCGCGCTGCGCTGTCCCCGCCCGCAGCGGAGCGAAGGGCGGAATCCCGCGCGTGCGGCATTACTAAGGACACACGTCTTGGCCGTTCGATTCCGTCGTCTGACGCTGCGCTCGACGACGGGGACGCCGCAGCGCGGCGTCCCTACCAATAAATGAGAACAAGTTTTCATTTCGGTTGTTGGAGGGCGCGTTTGGCCTGGCGCAGGAGCATGAGCTTGAAAATTTCCGCGGGCACGGGGCCGAAATCGTCCGGCTTCCAAAACCGGGCGCGCAGGTCCGCGGTGATTTTGGTGAGGACCTCGGGCGGCAGTTGCGCGAGCGGGTCGCGGGCCTGGGCCACCTCGGCGGTGGCCTCAATATCGATCTCCTCGACACCCCAGGCCTGGAGAATGCCGATCTGGCGTTCGCTCAATTCGCAGCCGGAGGGCGCGAGCAACATCCCGTCGAGGTTTTTGACTTCGCGGGCGACAATCATGCCGGGTTGCAATTCCTCTGATTTGACACGGATCACGCCCATCCATCGGTGGAAATGAGGCCAAACTTTAGGAAATTGAGGGTGGCGGGGGGAATCATGAGGGAAATGACTAAGTGCTAAATCCTAATGACTAAAGAATGAGGGAAATGACGAATGGTGATTGCGGATGGCTTAGTCGAGTTTTGGGCATTTGACAGCAGGCGCAATCCGGCTTTGATTGAGGCTTAACAGGTACGGCATTTGTTTCACCGTACTTCAACCAGGTACAAGACTATGAAAACACAAATTGACCTAAAGAGCGTACTTCTGGGACTTGTGACAGGGGTCGGAATCATGTTCACCGTTGGCGCCGGCACAGTTCCAAAAGAGGTGGGAAGGTATCAAGTGGCGGGAGGCCAGCTTGGGGCGGTGATCATTGACACCAAAACCGGACAGGCATGGGGATATACCCCATCCAGCACACAACAAAACCGAATCGATGACACTTTTTGGGATGCAAAATAATTATCCGTGGCAACAGTGAAGTGACGCGCTGACAGCGCTTTTGATGTCTGGCGGCGATGACCCGGGCCTTCAGCCCCCTTTGTGATGGGCGGTCGTGGCGGAGTTGGGTGCATCGGTTATAAACGACGCGCTGCGGCTGATCCCGCTGTGCGGGACACAGCCGCGCTCCGGGGGAAATGGGCATGCGCATTGAAATATTGCCGTGGGCTGGTTGCCAGAGATGCGCTGCGAGTTGGGACAACTCGCGGTCCGAGGCACTGGCAAGCACCACCCTGCCACAGAAGGGTGGAATTCTCTGAAAAACGGGGAAAATGGGTGTCCCCAGCGCGTCCCCAGCTTGTCCCCAACACTGGTGACAAGCCAAAAAATGGGGATGTGGTAAGCTTTTGGTGTTGGAAGTAGTGACTCCAACAAAATATTTAGAACGTTGTTCTTATTGAGCCCGGAGTAGTGTCCGGGCTCTTTTCTTTTGTGGTAGCGTACGGCCACCAGACCAAAGGGTCAAAAAGGCCGATGATCGGCACCGCTCGCCAAAAGCCAAAAATCCTCGCTCCCTGAAAAATCCTCGCTCCCCCGGGTCACATGCTTTATCAATTCTCTCATCGACCATGAAACAACGCATTCCGATTGATGGTGGAAATCCGCTAGTTCAGAAGCCTTTTGACGTCCTTTCCAGCGCGGGGTTGCCGGCAGCGGGTCCGGCGCCGGAGGCTTTGCCTGCGGCCGTGCCGTCACCGGTGGTGCAAGCCAAGGTGAAAAATCGCGGACGGGTGGACATCGTCCGGCAGACGGCGGGGCGCGGCGGGAAGACGGTGACGGTGGTGAAGAATTTCGTCGGTATCGGGCTGCCGGAAAAGGAGCGGCTGGCCAAGGCGATGCAAAAGGCCTGCGGCACGGGCGGCACGGTGAAGGATGGCCAGATCGAG
>Ga0210392_10000552_pt1 | contig 22471 bp, 19 predicted proteins | sample IncBWC30OmetaG_FD_161057 | JGI IMG/M metagenome (GOLD analysis project Ga0210392, IMG submission 161057) | Forest soil microbial communities from Barre Woods Harvard Forest LTER site, Petersham, Massachusetts, United States - Inc-BW-C-30-O ...
TGCAGGCTGCCGGCGAGACCGCCTACACCGCCTTTCTCCGCGCGGCCAAGGCGCTCGTGCAAATGCAGTACGACGACGTCTCCAACGACCCCGACGAAATCATCGCCGAGTTCAAGGAACGTTTCTTCGACACGCAGATTTTCTTCGATCCGTTCGTCGGGCCGAAATTCGCCAACGACCTCTTTGCCGCGCACACGGCGCGCGGGGAGAAGTTCACCGCCGACACCGCGCACCAGCGCATCACCGAGGCCCAGCTTTTCATCGAGGCCGTCCACAACTGTTATAACAAGCTGCGCTCCACCGCGCCGGCCCTGCCGACTAAGGCCTGATTCCCAACCGCCATGGAACTCCAATATCTTGTCGCAAAAATTTACGTTGAGGGCGATCTGAAGATCGATCCGGCCAGCGTCGTGAATGTTTTTCACCGCTGGGTCGCGGCACAATCGCTGCCCGGGATGCTGGTGGACGTGGCCGAACTGCTGCACGTCCCGGCGGGGCCGGGAGTGATCCTGGTCGGCGTCGAGGCCGACTATGCGCTCGACTACACGGGACATCGCTGGGGGCTGCTCTATCGCCGCAAGTCGCCGCTGGCCGGCACCAACACGGACCGGCTTGGCCAGGCGCTGCGTTCAGCCGCTCATGTCGCCCAGCTTTTGGAAGCGGAATTTACCGGCCAGCTCAAATTCAGCCGCCGCGAATTCTCCGTCGTCGTCAACGACCGTGCCCTGGCGCAGAATACGCCGGAGGCCTTCGCGGCCGCCAAACCCGAGCTGGACGCTTTCCTGAAAAGCTGGACCGGCCGCAGTGATTCGACGCTGGCGCCGCTAGATACCGATCGCCGCCGCCGCTTCGGCGTGCTGGTGAAAACCGCCAGCCCGTTCGAGCTCACGGCGAATTGAAGGTGTATATTTTCCCGCGGATAACGCTGATCGTCGCGGATAGGTAACTAGATAGGGTAGGGCGCGACCGCCGGGCGCGCCGTATTTAATGTCATTCCGAGCCGTGCGAGGAATCTCGGCAAAAGCCCGCCTTCGTTTCACTTCGTCGTGGCAGTTTGGCCTGCCAGGTCGTAGCCCGCACAAGAGTAGTAGCCCGTCTTCGCTCGCTATTTGCGAGCTTCGACGTGGCAGTCTTCACCCTTGCTTCGCGGCGGGCGAAGACTGGCGGAGGGAGGGGGATTCGAACCCCCGGTACGGTTTTACCCGTACAACGGTTTAGCAAACCGTCCCTTTCGGCCACTCAGGCACCCCTCCGAAAGCAGAACACAGAGCAGAAACGCGCTCATCACCGAGCGCAAGGCGGTTTTTAGGTTTTACGTTTCTGGTAGGGCCCGCTCCCCGAGCGGGCCGCGGCGCGTTGAGGGCAACGCGCCCTACCTTATCTAATTACCTATCCGCGTCGATCCGCGCCATCCGCGGAAAAACATCACCCACTTCAATTCGCCGTCAGCTCGAACGGGCTCGATGTTTTCACCAGCACGCCGAAGCGGCGGCGGCGATCGGTATCGAGCGGCGCCAGAGTGGAATCGCCACGACCGGTCCAGCTTTTCAGGAATGCGTCCAACTCGGGTTTGGCGGCAGCGAAAGCCTCCGGCGTATTCTGCGCCAGGGCGCGGTCGTTGACGACGACGGAGAATTCACGACGGCTGAATTTGAGCTGGCCGGGAAATTCCGCTTCCAAAAGCTGGGCGACGTGGGCGGCCGAGCGCAGCGCCTGCCCGAGCCGGTCCGTGTTGGTGCCGGCCAGCGGCGACTTGCGACGATAGAGCAGGCCCCAGCGATGTCCGGTGTAGTCGAGCGCGTAATCGGCCTCGACGCCGACCAGGATCACCCCGGGTCCGGCCGGGACGTGCAGCAGCTCGGCCACGTCGACCAACATCCCGGGCAGGGATTGCGACGCGACCCAACGGTGAAAAACATTCACGACGCTGGCCGGGTCGATCTTCAGATCGCCCTCGACGTAAATTTTTGCGACAAGATATTGGAGTTCCATGGTGGGGAATCAGGCTTTGGTCGGCAGGGCCGGTGTGGTGGAGCGCAGCTTGTTATAACAGTTGTGCACGGCCTCGATGAAAAGCTGGGCCTCGGTGATGCGCTGGTGCGCGGTGTCGGCGGTGAACTTTTCCCCGCGCGCGGTGTGCGCGGCGAAGAGATCGTTGGCGAATTTCGGCCCGACGAACGGATCGAAGAAAATCTGCGTGTCGAAGAAGCGCTCCTTGAACTCCGCAATGATTTCGTCGGGGTCGTTGGAGACATCGTCGTACTGCATTTGCACGAGCGCCTTGGCCGCGCGAAGAAAGGCCGTGTAGGCGGTCTCGCCGGCGGGCTGCAGTTCGCCGCGGTCGAGGTGCAGGCCGGCTTCGAACACGAGGCGTTCGGCCGAGGTCATCTCGAATTGGTAGCGTGTGACAACTTCGCCCGCGCATTCGCCGATGCCGATGTCGCCAATGCTGTACTGGCGCGGATCGCCCCAGTCGGAATAGAAGCTGGGATCGGCGTCGTGCGACGGAAAATCCTGGTTGAGCGGCTCAAGCAGCTCGCGCACCGGGCTTTTGCCGACGCGCTTCACGAAGGCGTGAAACCGTTCGTCCTTCTCGCGATTTTTCACGTAGTACTCGGTGACGCGATCAACCGCATCGGGCGCGCGCTTGGAAGGAATGGCGATGATCGGCAGGCCGTACGAACCGGCGTTATTCTCCCACTGGCCGCCAAGCAACACCTGGAAATGCGGAACTTTGTAGCCGTTGATCGTGCGGCTGACGCCGTAGAAGCCGAGGTCGGCCACATGATGGCCGCCGCAGGAATTGAAACAGCCGCTGACCTTGATGTGCAGGCCCTTGATCGCCTCATCGAGCTGATAGCTTTTTTGGAGCAGGCGGTTGCGCAGCTCGCCGCCAAGTCCGCGCGAGGACGAAATGCCGAGTTTGCACGTGTCGGTGCCGGGGCACGCGGTGACGTCGACGATGCTGCTCGAGCCCGGCTGGGCGAGCTCGACGGCGTCGAGATCGGCAAACAGCGCCGGAACGTCGGCTTTGCTGACCCAGCGGATGAGGAAATTTTGTTCGACCGTCGTGCGGATCGTGCCGCGCGTGAATTTGGCGATGATGTCGGCGAGGGCGCGGAGCTGGTCGCCGGTGATATCGCCGAGCGGCAGCGTCACGGCTGCGGTGACATAGCCCGCCTGGCGCTGGTCGCGCACGTTGCCCTTGATCCACTGGCGAAGCTTGTCGTTGCCGTTGATCGCGGGGAATTCGCCCGGCGGATGCAGCGGGCCCTCGGCGGCGTCTTCGGCGCCCTTGAGCATGCTGAGCCAGCGCGGGTCCTCGCGCAGTTCCTTGCGGGTGGCGAAAACCTCCTCGCGGAATTTATCGATACCCCATTTGTCCACGAGGAATTTGATGCGCGCGGAATTGCGGTTCTTCTTTTCGCCGTTTTTGCCGAACACGCGACAGACCGCCTGCGTGAGCGGAAGCATTTCCTCGACGGGGGCAAATTCCGTCAGCGTGCGCGCCTGGCGCGGCACCGGGCCGAGCCCGCCGCCAACGACAATCTTGAAACCGCGCTGGAGCTTGCCATCGACCTCGCGGACCGCGGCGACGTAGCCGATGTCGTGCATCTGGACGATGCCGCAGGCGTGCTGCGCGCAACCGCTGAAGGCCGGCTTGAATTTCCGCCCGAACTCCATCGTGTCCGGGTGGCCCATGAGGAACCACGCCAGCGCGTGCGAATACGGTGTGACGTCAAAGGCTTCGTCGTGGCACACGCCGGCAATCGGGCAGGCGGTGACATTGCGGACGGCGTTGCCGCAGGCCTCGCGCGTCGTGATCCCGACCGCCGCGAGCCGGCGCATGATCGTCGGCGTGTTCTCGATGTGGATGAAATGGAGCTGAAAATCCTGCCGCGTGGTGACGTGCGCGATGCCGTCGGAATATTCCTCGGCCAGTTCGGCCATGACCACGAGCTGCTGCGGGTTCAGTCCGCCGAACGGAACCTTGATGCGCAGCATGCCGGGGGCGTCCCAAATTGTGCCGGGACCCTTGGTGGGTTTGTCGGCGAAGGGCAGCTTGCGGCTTTCGGTGCCGTCATAGCGCTGGCCGTTGTCGTAGCGCTGGCCGTACGCGCCGCGGCGAAGGCGGGTCTCGGCGAAAACCTTTTCCTCGATCTTTCCCTGCTTGCGCAGCTCGATCTCGGTTTCAAACTGGTCGATCTCCTGGGCAAGCTGCTCCGGCAGTTTGCCTTTGAGGGCCTCTTTCCAAAGTTTATCACTGGTTTTCATGCGGGGATATCTTCTAGAAATAAAATCCTTCCAAAATTATTCGCCAACCAAATCTTTAGTAATCACGGTGAATTGCTCGCACTTGACCGATAAGTTACTTTCACGTTGCGACCTACGCATCCAAAAACATGCCTAACGATCATGCGAGCAGAGTTTATGACTCGATCCTCGGTCTCTTGTCCAGCGAAGAGAACCCCACCCCGCTGGTGCGGATTAACAAGGTCACGCCGTTCAAGCACGCCCAGGTTTATGCCAAGCTGGAATGGTACAATCCCTTCGGCGCGGTGAAGGACCGCGTGGCCGCGAACCTAGTGCGCGATGCGGAAGAGCACGGCGTGCTCGTGCCCGGCAAAAAACTCGTCGAGGCGACCTCCGGCAACACCGGGCTCGGCCTCGCCATGATCGGAAACGCCAAGGGTTACACGCTCGAAACCCCACTTTCCGCCGCAATTCCCCTCGAAAAGCGGACCATCCTGCGCTTTTTCGGGACGAAGGTCGTCGAGCTCGACGATTCGCTCTGCCCGGCCCCCGGCGCACCGGAAGGCGCCATCGCCACTGCGCGCGAGACGGCCGCCAAGCCCGGCTACATTTTGCTCGATCAATATTCGAACGAGGCGAACCCGGATGCCCATTACCGCACGACCGGCCCGGAAATCTGGCGGCAGACGCAGGGCAAAGTCACCCATTTCATCGCCGGCCTGGGCACCTGCGGCACGATCACGGGAACCGGCCGGTTCCTGAAGGAAAAGCTCGGCAGCGTCAAAGTGCTCGGCGTCTATCCCGAGGACGGCCACGACATCCCCGGTGTGCGAAGCAAGCGCCAGCTTGCGCAGACCAAACTGTACCGACCCAAGGAATACGACGGCGAGGTCGAGGTGGCCGACCGCGAGGCTTTCGAGCTCTGCCTGCGCCTGAACCGAGAGGAGAGCATCATCGCCGGGCCCAGCTCGGGCATGGCGCTCGCCGGGGCGTTCAAGCTCATCCCGGACGAACCCGGGGTCATCGCCGTGGTGATTTTTCCTGACAATATTTTCAAGTACGCCTCGTCGGTCTGCCGGCATTTCCCCGATCTGTGCCCGCCGGCCGACGCCAAGGCGACCGAAGCCGCCCCCGGCAAGCACGACCAGTTCGTGGAATCGATGGTCGAGAACCTGAAGAATCCCTACGACTCCGTCGCGCCGACGGCGCTCAGCGAGGAGCTCGCCTCAGCCGGCAAACCGCTGGTTGTCGACGTGCGCCCGGCCGGGCAATTCGCCGACGTGCATATCCCCGGTTCGATCAATATTCCGCAATCGGACCTCGCCGCGCGCGCCGCCGAATTGCCGCCGGACCGCTCCTCCCCGATCGTGATGGTTTGCGGCATCGGCAAATTTTCCAAGTACACCACGCTTTATCTGAAATCGATGGGCTACCGGAACGTCCGTAGCATGAAAGGCGGCATCAACGAGTGGGTGCGCAAAAACCAGCCGGTCGAACCGCCGGCGGCAAAACCGGTGTGAGGTTTGGGCGCGAAGGAACGCAAAGAGCACAGGAGACAAATTTGTATTAAGGTGGAGCGCGGCGTCCCGACGCGCTCAAAGGATTGGTGAGATGAATTTCTTTACGCCTTAGCAAAGGGGGCCAGACACGCTTAAAGCGCGTCGGGACGCCGCGCTCCACCTCGAAACCCAACTATCCGTGTCCATCCGCGCAATCCGCGGTTAAAAACTCCTACCCTCAAATCGTGCACGCGCTGGCTGCACCTGCAGCTTCCACCGCGGCGGCCCTGGCCGCCGAAGCCTCGGCGAAGGCAGCCGCATCTTTTTCGGCCAGCACGGTGCGCAGGCAGAAATCGCCGAAGCGTTCGCCTTCGCTGCGCTCGGTCGCGTAGCGCTTGATGATCGGCGTGAGTTGCGCGACCACCTCGTCGAGCGTCAGGCTCGGCGCGAAAAGTTTGTTCAACCGGCGACCGTTGTAATCGGCGCCGAGGTAGAGCGCATATTTGTTCGGCGCCCGGCCCACGAGGCCGATCTCGGCGATGTAGGGCCGCGCGCAGCCGTTGGGGCAGCCGGTCATGCGGATGCTGATGGCGTCGTTGCGCAGGCCGGCTTCGTCGATGACGGTCTCGAGCTTGTCCAAGAATTGCGGCATCACACGTTCGCTCTCGGCCAATGCGAGTCCACAGGTCGGCAGCGCGACGCAGGAGAGCGCATTGAGCCGCAGCGCGGATTGCTGGTTCTGTTTATCCAGGCCGTGGCGCGCAAGGATCTGTTCGATCTCAACTTTCTTCGCGTCGCTCACGCCGCTGAGGGAAACGTTCTGGCTCGGGGTGAGACGGAAATCGCCATCGTGAATCTGCGCGATCTCGCGCAGCGCCGTTTTCATCGGCCAGCCGGGCGCATCCTTGATCCGGCCGCTGAGCACAAAGAGCATGAAGAACCACGTGCCGTCCGCCGCGCGGTGCCAGCCGTAATCGTCGGCGATGGTGGTGAACTCGTACGGGCGCGCGGGCGCAAACTGCCAGCCAAGGCGGCGCTCAACCTCGGCCTTGAACCACTCGATGCCGCGGTCCTCGATCGTGTATTTGAGGCGTGCGTGCTTGCGGTTCGTGCGATCGCCGAAATCGCGCTGCGTGGTGATGACCGCATGGCCGACCTCGTTGACCTTATCGGGTGTGATAAAACCGATCACGTCGGCCAGGCGCGGAAACGTCTCGGCGTTGCCGTGGCTCATGCCGAGGCCGCCGCCGACGCAGACGTTGAAGCCCGCAAGCTTCCCATTCTCGACGATGGCGATTAAACCGAGATCCTGCGAAAATACATCGACGTCGTTCGACGGCGGAACGGCAAAGCCGACCTTAAATTTCCGCGGCAGGTAGGTTTTGCCGTACATGGGCTCGTCCTCGGCCGGTTTCGGTTCGCCGCCGGCGACGAGTTCATCCTCGATCCAGATTTCGTGATAGGCGTGCGTTTTCGGCAGCGCGAATTCGCTGAAGGCGCGCGCGCGCTCGTAAACCTGCTGGTGCACGGGCGAGCGCTCGGGATTCGGCGCGGCCATGACGTTGCGGTTCACGTCGCCGCACGCCGCGATGCTGTCGAGCAGTTCGGTGTGCATGCCCTGGATCATCGGGCGCAGGTTGCCCTTGAGGATGCCGTGAAACTGGAACGTCTGCCGCGTGGTCAGGCGCAGCGAGCCATTCGCGCGCTCATCAACCAGGCGGTCAAGCAGGAGCCACTGCTTCGCCGTGCAACGCCCGCCGGGCAGGCGCAGGCGCAGCATGAACGAAAAGGCTTTTTCCTTGCCGGCTTTTTTCAACGTGAGGCGCTGGTCGCGGTCGTCCTGCAGATAAAGGCCGGAAAATTTGGTCAGCTCCGCGTTCTCGTGGGCGATCGCACCGGTGGAGGTGTCCTTCAAGTCGCGCGCGATGGTTCCGCGGAGAAAATTCGAGGCGGTCTTGATCGCTTCGTTGGGACTCAGTGGCTTGGGCGTGCTGGGCGCGGAAGGCTCGGAACTCATGTAATCATGACAAAGGACACTAACTTGGTCATAATTGCGAGCGAAAGAGATATAATTCTATAACTTACATAATATAAACAGCTAACAACCGCGAAGAGAAATCAGAACCAGATATTTAACCGCGAATGAACGCGAATAGACGCGAATAAGGTAAGGCGCGCTATCCTTAGCGCGCCGTCGGATATTCTGGTTTCGCGGAAGTGCAGCAGACACGAAGCTTGGGTGGCGGGTTAGGGATAACCCGCCCCTACTTTCAGAAAGCATTCGCGTTCATTCGCGGTTAAAAAAATCACCACCCAATCATCCGTTCGCGAACAAAGGGCCCGGACCAGAACGGCTGCACATCGATCACCACGAAGGTGAGGATGACAACCGAAGCGAAAGCCACGAGCGACAGCCCGCAACGCTCGGCGGCAGGACTCCGCCAGAATGCTCGGCTGACGATGGCAAACATGATCAGTGAACCGACGGCCGGAAAAATATCAGAGCTCATGGAAAGGAACGGGCCGGGGACCGTTCGCGAGCTGGTCACGAGAAGAAAGGCCGAGAGCGCAATCTGCGCCGCACAGACCCAAAGGAATGGCGACATCCGGACCGGCGAGAAACAAAATCGCACCAAAAGATTGAGCAAGGCCAGGGCCAGAATTTCCGGCAGAAGCACAAGCATAAGAAACAAAGCAGAAGCAGTAATATCCATGGCAAACGGGGTAGAGCTGACTGAACTGACGGGGTAGAAAGCAGACTGAAGGGTAAACGATCTTGACAGACCACACTCCATCACGAATCAGATTCAATGGCAAAGACTCTGCGACAATCACGGCGATATTCACACCGTGTTGACCGTGAAACCTGATTTTTGATTTAACCGCGAATGAACTCGAATAGACGCGAATAAATTTTTCGCAGAAGAGACAGGCGTTGTAGGTCGGGCTTTATGCCCGACACTTGTCGCCGCAATTTTGTGAGGGCTAATGTCGGGGATAAACCCCGACCTACAAAATTGCATGGGACAAACACTCTCTTGCGAAATCACCTTGGCGCTCTTTGCGACCTTGGTGTGAAAAATCCGGGTAGCCTTGCCTACCCTACCGGCGTGCAGAGCTCAACGAGATGGCCGGAATTATCCCGGAGATACGCCACGGTCTGGCCCCACGGCTTGACCTCGGGTTCCCTCACCACCGTCGCCCCGGCTTTCACCGCCCGGGCGAACGCCACCGGCAAATTTTTCGTGACCAGGGCGATCTCCACCGCCAGCGGCGCCTTGTCGAGGGAAGCCGCTACGACCTCTCGTTTCAAATGCTCCGCGGCCTGATTGAGGCTGGCAAAGGCCAGGCGCGTCGCCCCGGTGTCCACCTCTCCGTAGGCTTTCTTGCCGTCCACATGGAAAAAGCGCCGGGTCAGGCCGAAGGCTTCGGTGTAGAAGCAGAGGCTCGCCGAGACATCGGCCACATACAGGATCACATAACCGAGCGAAACGGTTGCCGGCTCGATGGTCTTTTCGATGAGAGCCATGATTATTGGGGGAGATAAAGCCTATTTCGCGCCAGAATCATGACGATACAATTCCGCCAACCTGTGGCGGAAACCGCCCCATGAACATTCAACGTTCAACATCCAACATCCAACGTTCAACGTTTACACGGATGGACACGGATAAACCGCGACTAATCCGTGGTCAAAAATCTTCGGACTTGGCGCCTTTCACAGCCCGAACTCGCGCATGCCGCGAAACACGCCGCTTCCATCAACGGCATCGGCAAGATGTTCGAAGCCCATGAAAGCCATCGAAAGCGTGGTTTCAATCTTCTCAACGGCCGATGGAATCGCCCGGAATTCCCGTCCAAGGCTGCTTCGCAGGTCCACGATGAGCACGGGATGGTCCGGATCCAAAATGGCCCTTTCGTCCACAATCACCACGAAGCTGTGCGTGCAGCTCGCGCGGACCAAGCCCAGCAGTTGACCCTTGGTGGCGCCTTTATAGTCCGTGTCATCCACGATGACGACCTTGGAATCGAAATTGCCAATCGGCGCCCCGAGGATGCCGCGGATTTTCTCCCAGGCTTCCTGGTTGGAAAAGTCCGTGCGAATGACCATCTGGCCTTTTGTCAGGGGAATCTCTGCCATGGGATGAAGAAGGCTGTGCCTCCGGTTTAAGTTTTCCGATCCATGCGGTTTTTTGGGGCGCGATGCGACCCCGGCGATAACGGATAGATTATTTTTTATTCGTTGTAAACGACGGTCCCAATTTTTGGCCGTTATCGCCATTTATTGACCATACAAAATGCTGGGGTTTTCGAAAAAATCGGCCTAATGATGAAAACCATGAGCTTCACTAAATATTCCATCGTTGCCGCAATGACACTCATGCTGGCGGGTTGTGTCGTTCCTCAAGGCAGCCGCGTATCCACCTTCGACCTGCAGAAACGGCAACAGGCGATGGCCGCGTCGGATCGTCTCATTGTTCCCGGCGAGCGAATTGGGCCCATTTACCTCGGCATGGGGATGGATCAAGTGGTCGCAACCTTGGGGCGGCCGGACTATGTGGTCGAGCCTCCCCCTCGCACCGGGCTACAATTGTGGAAATACGACAATCTCAACCTGGGCATCTATTGCTATGGAAACTCGTCGGCTCCCAGCGTCACTTCGATTGAAACGGTCGCCTGGAACGACACCGGAAAAAACCTTGGCCAGTCGACCTGGGCGGATGTCATCCCGGTCGCCACCGTATTTCAGACGAACAATGGGATTGGACTCGGAGCATCCACTTACGACGTAAGGCGGGCGTATAGTGACTACGGTTACCAGGACAGTGGCTATGGCATGAACTATACGCAGCTGGGAGTATATTTTGGCATGCAAAGTGATCGCCGGATCTCCGTGATTACCGTAAGCTCGCGCCGGTGATAGTAACTTCACCACAAAGACACAAAGCGCTCAAAGGTTCGAATAAGGCCAGGAATCAGAAAGCGGATTACTTTGGATCGAGCTTCGTGTTCTTTGAGTCTTTGTGGTGAATATTCATTCCGCCGCTGTGGCTCTAAACCCGATCCGTTTTCAGCCTCTTACTTTGAAAGAAAATACCGGCCCAACAACAGGGTGGCCCCGACAATCACAATCACTGAAACTTTAATCAGCAGCCGCTTGCGCCACTTTGCGTGGGCCCGTTTTTCCAGTTCACGGTTGGCCGCCACATGCTTGGGCGACTTGGGCTTTTCCCCGGTGAGGACGCCCATCAGCCAGTCGTTGGATTTCTTGCTGTAATCGTATTCTTCCACGGGGCATGGCTAGTAGCCGCGGATTCGCAGGGGAAGAAAAATCGGAAACGATTTTTTTAACCGCGAATGGACACGAATCGACGCGAATAAATACATCAAACAACAGATTGTATTCTTGTGGGCGGGGTGCCCTCACCCCGCAAAAGACGGTGGAGCGCGGCGTCCCGACGCGCTTTTAGTTTAAAGACTAGCAGGAGCAAAAAACGTGCACAGGCCGGCGGAAAACAGGTCGGGCATGACGTTGTAGTGGTCGCGGCCGGGGAATTTCACCGAGGTGATCTGCAGTCCCTCAAACGGCCGCTCGGCCAGCTGCTTTTCCATCAGCGCAAGGTCGCCGAGCATCGATACCGTTTCCTCCGTGCCAACGCCAAGAAATAGCTGCGCGGGCAGCGTCGCCTGCTGGTCGCGAAAACGCTTCATGAGCGTGAGAAAGCTGCGGTTGTCCCACCAGATCGAAGGTGCGCCGGCCAGCACCCGGCGGAAAAACGGACGAGGTTGAAAGAGCGCATGCAACGCCAACAAACTGCTGAGCGAATGGCCGGCGAGCACCGATGATTCCTGGTGCAGCGGGTAGCGACGGACCAGTTCAGTCCAAAGCGGGCCGGTCAGGTGCGCGAGGAAGCGATCCGCTCCACCGCTAGTCGGCTCCTCGGGCGCAGCCGTCGGGGTGTAGTCGCGCCCGCGACGATTACCGGGGTCATTGAACGGCTTGGCATAGCCCACGGCCACGACCACCGCCGGAGGAATGGCCCCCACTTCGCGCAAGGAACGATACACTTCAACGGCACCATCGAACGAGTAGTCACCGTCGAGAAAGATCAACGCCGGCCACGGCCCCGCCGAAGCCTCGGGCGCGCGGACATAAACGGCATAGTCGGTATCGAGCTCGTCCGAGCGCGAAATGAACGCGGGTGCCTCTCGTGTGGTCGACAAGGTCATGACACGGGAGCGAATGCATCAATGCCGACAAGGCAAGACGACGGGGAACTTTTAGCCTCTTTGCCACAAAAGAGCACAAGGATCACAAAGGAGTTGTCTCTCGCGAAGGGTACAAAGGCCGCGAAGGAAAACCTGACCCAGATAAGCGCGTCGGGACGCCGCGCTCCACCCCGGCTTGTCTCGCCGTAGCTCGGCGAAGGCGGGCCCGGCCTCAGCGAGGCTGGCTACATCAGACAACACAGAGTTTTCTCTGCGTCCTCTGCGTTCCCTTTGCGATCTTTGCGTTAAAATCCGAGCCTAAGCGCGTCGGGACGCCGCGCTCCACCTTAATACCGATAATGCTCCGGCTTATACGGGCCTTCGACGGGGACGCCGAGATAAGCCGCCTGCTCTTTCGTGAGCTTGGTTAGTTTCACGCCGATTTTTTCCAGGTGCAGGCGCGCGACTTCTTCGTCGAGGTACTTCGGCAGGCGATAAACCCCCACCTTGTAGGTGTCCTTGTTCTTCCAGAGGTCGAGTTGCGCGAGGGTCTGGTTAGTGAAGCTGTTCGACATCACGAACGAGGGATGCCCGGTCGCGCAGCCGAGGTTCACGAGGCGGCCTTCGGCGAGCATATAGATGCTGCGGCCGCTAGGAAACGTGTACATGTCGTACTGCGGCTTCACGTTGATGCGTTTCGCGCCGGAGGTGTTGAGGCGGTCCACCTGGATCTCGTTGTCGAAATGGCCGATGTTGCAGACGATGGCCTGGTCTTTCATCTGCTGCATGTGTTCCAGAGTGATAATGTCCTTGTTGCCGGTCGTCGTCACGTAGATGTCGGCAATGCCGAGCGTGCTTTCGATGGTGTTGACCTCGAAGCCTTCCATCGCGGCCTGGAGCGCGTTGATGGGATCGATCTCGGTCACGATGACGCGGGCGCCGAAGCCCTTGAGCGAATGCGAGGAGCCCTTGCCCACGTCGCCGTAGCCGCACACGCAGGCGACCTTGCCGGCGATCATGACGTCGGTGGAACGCTTGAGCCCGTCGGCGAGCGATTCGCGGCAGCCGTAAAGATTATCGAACTTCGACTTGGTGACCGAGTCGTTGACGTTGATGGCGGGCACGCGGAGTTTGCCCTTCTCGAGCATCTGGTAGAGGCGGTGGACGCCGGTGGTCGTCTCTTCGGAGACGCCGCGCCATTCCTTGGCGATGGACGTCCAGCGGAGCGGGTCTTCCTTGTGGACGCGCTTGAGGGTATCCTTGATGACCTGCTCCTCGTGCGAGCCGGAAGGTGAATCGACCCACTTGTCGCCCTCTTCGAGCTCGCAGCCCTTGTGGATGAGGAGCGTGACGTCGCCGCCGTCATCGACAACGAGCTGCGGGCCCTTGCCGTGAGGGAACGAAATGGCCTTGAGCGTGAGATCCCAGTATTCCTCGAGCGTCTCGCCCTTCCAGGCGAAGACGGGCACGCCGGCTTTGGCGATGGCCGCGGCGGCGTGGTCCTGGGTGGAGAAAATATTGCACGAGGCCCAGCGCACGTCGGCGCCGAGCTCGACCAGCGTCTCGATCAGCACCGCGGTCTGGATCGTCATGTGGAGCGAGCCGGTGATGCGGACGCCCTTGAGCGGCTTGGACGGACCGAATTTCTTGCGGACGGACATCAGGCCGGGCATCTCGTGCTCGGCGACGGAAATTTCCTTGCGGCCCCATTCGGCGAGCGTGAGGTCGCGAACTTGGAAGTCTTCGCCGGATTTGGTTTGGGCAGTAGTTGACATAGAGTTGAAAGGTGAAAGTTGAGAGTGAAAGACCGGGTCGGAAATTGAGAGACAAGAGTCCAGAGCTGACAGGTTCAGTCCCTCATACTTGGGCGTTGGATGTTCAATGTTGAATGTTGGGCGTTCGCGGCGCGACCGCCTCACTTGAGCGCCGCAATGAGTTCCTTGGTCTTGTTGGTCTTTTCCCAGGGGAGCTCGGCTTTGCCGAAGTGGCCGTAGTTGGTCGTCGAGCGGTAAATCGGGCGGAGCAGGTTGAGCTGCTTGACGATTTCCGCGGGCTTGAAGCCGAAGACTTTCTTGACGGCCTTGGCGATTTTCTCGTCGGAGACCTTGCCGGTGCCCATCGTGTCGACGTAAACGCTGACCGGGTCGGGATAGCCGATGGCGTAGGCGACCTGAAGCTCGACGCATTTGGCGAGGCCGGCGGCCACGATGTTTTTCGCGACCCAGCGGCACATGTAGGCGGCCGAGCGATCAACCTTCGAGGGATCCTTGCCGGAAAACGCGCCGCCGCCGTGACGGCCCCAGCCGCCGTAGGTGTCGACGATGATCTTGCGGCCGGTGAGGCCGGAGTCGCCCTGCGGGCCGCCGACGACGAAACGCCCGGTCGGGTTGATGAGAAATTGCGTGCGCTTCGTCAGCATGCGCTTGGGGAGAACCTTCTTGATGACGTTCTCGATCAGGTAGCGCTCGATCTGCGCGTGCGGGACGTCGGCGGTGTGCTGCGTGGAGATGACGACGTTGACGACCTCGATGGGCTTGCCGTCCACGTAGCGGATGGAAACCTGCGATTTGGCGTCGGGGCGCAGCCAGTGGACCTTGCCGCTTTTGCGAACCTTGGTCAGCTCGCGGCCGAGGCGGTGGGCAAACATGATCGGCGTGGGCATGAGCTCGCGCGTCTCATCGCAGGCGTAGCCGAACATCAGGCCCTGGTCGCCGGCGCCCTGCTCCGCCTTTTTCTTGCCCTTGGCCTTCACCGCATCGACGCCCTGCGAAATGTCGGGCGACTGCCTGGTGAGGAGATTGGTGACGAAAATCTGGTCGGCGTGAAACACGTCGTCAGAATTCACGTAACCGATGTCGCGGACGGCGGCGCGCACGATGGCCTCATAGTTGAGCTTGGCGCGCGTGGTGATTTCGCCGGCGATGACGACCTGGTTGGACTTGACCATCGTCTCGCAAGCGACACGGCTGAACTTGTCCTGCGCGAGGCAGGCGTCGAGCACGCTGTCGGAGATAAGATCGGCAACTTTATCGGGATGGCCCTCGCCGACCGACTCGGAGGAAAAAACAAAGGTTTTGGACATAAATGGGTGTCTGGAAAAAAGCATCCGGCATGGCGGCATGCAAGTTCAATATCAACGTATGCGGATTCCTTGATATGAAAAATGCACGTCGTCAAATATCCGGCAAACACCCTAGCTGATGGGTTAGCGGTTGAAGTTTGTGGGCGCTTCGTAAATACTTCACTCAATGGAGAGTTCCGCGTCGAACGCCCCCGACCTCAAGGGCCGCAAAATTCTCATCGTGGATGATGACCGTCTTAACCTGCGCATCCTCACGGGCATCCTTCGCCCCGCCGGTTACACCCTGGCCGAGGCCGACTCGGGCGAGCGCGCCCTCGAGGTTTATGCCCAGTTCCGTCCCGACCTCGTGCTGCTCGACGTCATGCTGCCCGGTCTCAACGGCTTTGAAACCTGCCGGACGCTGCACAAGACCTACGGCGACGAAACCGCGCCCGTGATTTTCATCACGGCAAAAAGCGAGTCCGACGACGTTGTGGAAGGCCTCACGGCCGGCGGCATCGATTACCTGCCGAAGCCCTTTCGCCCGAAGGAGGCCCTGGCGCGCATCCGCACGCACATGCACAACCGCCTCCTGGTCGAACAGCAACGCCTGCTCGTCGACCAGCTCAACAAGGCCGATGCGGCCAAGAACCGGTTTCTCGGCATGGCCGCGCATGACCTGCGCAATCCCCTCGCCTCCATCCGCGCCCTTTCCGAGTTCCTGCAGGACGTCACGTTCGGTTCGCTCAACGCCGAACAACTCGACCTCATCAAGACCATCCATACGGCCAGCCAGCAAATGCTCGACCTCGTGAACGAGCTCCTCGACGTCGCCACGATCGAATCCGGCGAAATGAAATTGAAGCTGGAACCGCACAATCTCGCCGACGTCATCAGCAAATCCGTCGAGCTGACCAACATTGAGGCCGTGAAGAAAAAAACCCGTGTCACCTTCGAGAACGAGCTCCCACCCATCCTGGTCAAGTTCGATGCCGACAAGATGAAGCAGGTTGTCGACAACCTGCTGAGCAACGCCGTAAAATATTCGCCTCCCGGCTCGCAGATCACCGTCCTGCTCAACGCCGACGACACCGGCTGCAGCTTTGCCGTGCGCGACCAGGGGCCCGGCATTCCCGAGAACGAACGCGACAAGCTCTTCAAGGACTTCGGCCGCCTCTCCGTCAAACCCACCGGCGGCGAAAAAAGCGTCGGGCTCGGGCTCGCCATCTGCCGAAAAATCGTCGAGGCTCACGGCGGGACCATCACCGCGGTAAATCTTCCCGCCCCCGCCCACGGCTGCGAATTTCGCGTCATTCTCTCCGCAACCTGATTCCCATTCACCACCATGCCTTTCGACGGAAAAATTCTCCTCGCCGACGACGAAGCCCACATCCGCAAGTTCATGGGCCTGCTCCTCCGCCAGCTCGGTTCGCCCACCATCATCGAGGCCGTCAACGGCGCGCAAGCCGTCGAGCTGTACCAAAGCGAGCGCCCCGACCTTGTCCTCCTCGATGTCAACATGCCCGAGGTGGACGGACTGCAGGCGCTGGAAAAAATCCACGCCCTCGATCCCGACTGCGCCGTCATCATGCTCACCTCGCTCACCACCCGCAATGTCATCGAACGCGCCGCGGAACTCGGGGCGGTGAACTACATCCGCAAAGACACGCCCAAGGAGGAAATCCTCACCACGCTCCGCCAGATCCTCGACACCCTGTTCGAGCCTGATGGCGAAACCAACAACGCCTGAATCCATGCCTGACGACCAACCCGCCTCCCCGCCATCCGTCCTGGCTGCCGCCGTCGTGCGCTATTCGCTCCCCGCCATGCTCGCCGAGCTGGAGCTCGAACGCACCGCCGGTGGCTTTGCCCAGGAAAAGATCGCCCAAGCCGAGATCAACAAACTCTTCGCCTCCACCCCCCGCCGCCGTGCAAAAAACAAAAAATAGCCGCTTCGTCGAACTCGTTCGCAAGTTTCCGCACTTCGACTCCGAAAAGGAGATCGATGCGCTGGTCGGGCGCCACGGCAGCGGGTTCGACCTGCTGCATGGCGTCATCGACGAAAAGCTCCTGCCCAAAGACGACGCCTGCCGACTCTGGGCCGATAGCCTCGGCATCGCTTATGTGGATCCCTTCTCCTCGGTCGTCACCGACGAGGCCATTGCCAAGCTCCCGGCCGAGATCGCCAGGAAAACGCACGTGCTCCCGCTTTATGTCCTCGGCGAAGGCCTCACCGTGGCCACCGCCACACCCGACGATGCCGACCTCATCAAACGCCTCAGCCAGATCACCCAGCTGACGGTCAGCCCGGTTTTTGCCCTGCCGCGCGACATCGACGACTCCATCTCCATTTACTATTCCTCGGAGGCCAAGCTGGCGGAAAACTTCGCCGAACTCGAGCACTCCACCGCCTTCGACAACCCCAACCTGGCCGGTGAAAAACTGGCCCAACTGGCCGAGGATGAGGCGGTGATCAAACTTCTCGACGGCATCATTTACTATGCCATCCGCGAACGCGCGACCGACATCCATATTGAACCGCAGGAGACCACCTCGCGCATCCGCTTCCGCGTGGACGGCATGCTGCGGGAGATGCTCACCTACTCGCGCAAGATCCACCGTTCCATCGTCTGTCGTCTCAAAATTCTTTGCAGCCTCAACATCGCCGAGGCGCGCTTCCCGCAGGACGGCCGCTTTTCGCTCCCCATCGGCAGCGGGGGAACAGGTTTCCGCATCTCGTGCATTCCCTCGCAATACGGCGAGAAAATCGTCGTCCGCATTCTCGCCAGCACCGGGAAAAAATCGATGCTCACACTTGAGAAGATGCTGATCTCGCAGTCCATCATGCAGCCGTTCAAGAGCCTCATCCAGAATCCCAACGGCATCATTTTTGTCACCGGCCCCACCGGCTCGGGCAAGACCACCACCCTTTACGCCGCGCTCCACGAAATCAACCAACCCGGCATCAACATCAGCACGATCGAGGATCCCATTGAAATCCAGCTCGCCGGCGTCACCCAAAGCCAGGTCAACACCCACATCGACCTGAAGTTTCCCATCCTACTGCGCTCGTTGTTGCGCCAGGATCCCGACATCATCCTCGTCGGTGAAATCCGCGACCTTGAAACGGCCAAGATCGCCTCGGAAGCTGCCCTCACCGGCCACCTGGTCTTTGCCACGCTGCACACCAACACCGCGCCCCAGGCCATCATCCGCCTGCAGGAAATCGGCGTTGAGCCCTACATGATCGCCCCCTCCATCGTCGCCGTGCTCGCCCAGCGCCTCGCCGCCCGCATCTGTGAAAATTGCAAGGAAGTCTACTATCCCCCGCGCGAGACGCTCCTGAAATATTTCGAGGAGGAAGGCCTCCAAGAGGTGCCCTTTTATCGCGGCCGCGGCTGCACCCAATGCCGTCACACGGGTTATCGCGGCCGGGTCGCCTTCCACGAGCTCGTCATCATCACCGAGGAAATCCGCACCCTCATCAGCGAACGCCGCAGCGCGCAGGAAATCACCCGGGCCGCCGCCAAAGTCGGCTACCGGCCGCTGCGCTACGATGGCCTCAAGAAAGTCCTGCTCGGTCTCACCACGATCGAGGAGATCGAACAGAACACCACGGTCGAATGGGCCACGTGAGTGGGTGCATAAAGATTGCGTCGCGATTTTAAAACCGTTGTCTTCGCTCCCTTTTAATCCACCCGCCAGCACGATTCACCTGCTTCATGCCTTCTCCCATCCTCGACCAGGAAGCCATTGACAACCTCCGCGCGCTCGATCCCGACGGCGGCGACACGTTTCTCCGTGAAATTATCGGCATTTTTGTCGAAGACACGCCTCTGCGCATCGCGGAGATCGATAAAAGCCTCGCCGCCGGCGACGCCCCCACGTTCATTCGCGCCGCGCACACCATCAAGGGTGCCTCGTCCAACGTCGGCGCGTCCGCGCTCCGGGCCGTCGCCGAACAACTCGAGCAACACGCCAAAAAAGACGGCCTGGTGAATGTCACGGCCCTCATCGCCGAACTCAAAACCGCATTTTCCAGCGCGCAGGTGGCGCTGAACGGGCTCCTCAAGTAACAAGTATCAGGTTCCAAGTTCCAAGATTCGCGAGCGCTGCGCGTTAGGGTTCAAGGTTCCAAGTTCAAGGTTCTGAGCTCTTGTTACTTGTTACCTGTCACTTGTTACTTTTTCTCTATGTCTTTTGAACCACCCGGCGATTGTCCCATTTGCGGCGAACCTGTCCCGGCCGGCCGAAAATCCTGCGCCCATTGCGGTTCCGACGAGCGCAGCGGCTGGAGCGATGAAACCGCCTCGGACGCCCTCGACCTGCCTGGCGAAGATTTCAATTACCGGGAATTTGTGGAAAAAGAATTCGGCCCCGGTGGTCGCCGCACCCGGCCGGCGTTGCTTTGGTGGATCGTCGGCCTCGTCCTGGTCGCGGTGCTGATTTGGCAGTTGGTAGTCCGTAGTTGGTAGTTGGAAATTCGCAATCGATCACTCGTCATTCGCCATTCGGCTTTCGTCATTCGATTTCGTCGCTCCGCGCCGGATTCGCTGCTACTATGGAGGCAACATCGCGCATGAACGACTCCCTCCCCTTCCTGGAAAACCGCCTCAAGACCCTGGCCACGGGCGAACGCCCGCAGGAGCGGCTGGAAAAACTCGGCCCCGCCGCGCTGAGCGACACCGAGCTACTCGCCATGCTGCTGCGCAGCGGCACCCGCGGAAACGACGTACTCACGCTCGCCACGCGCCTCATTGCCGAGGCCGGTTCGCTCGCCGGGCTCATCGCCTGGCGCGAGGCGGATTTTAGGAAACTCAACGGCATCGGCCGCGTGAAGGCGCTCCAACTCGTGACCGTTATGGAAATGGCCCGCCGCGTCGTCGGCCAGCAGGCGGGCGACGCACCACTGCTCAACCGCGCTGATCTCGTCGCCGCGCACCTCGCGCCCATCGTGGCGGGACTCGAGGTCGAGAAATTTTGGGTGCTCTGTCTCAATCGAAAAAACCGCCTGCTCAAACGCATCGAAGTTACCTCCGGCACCGCGGCCAACACCCTCGTCCACCCGCGCGAAGTTTTCCGCGCCGCCATCCGCGAAGGCGCGACCGCCGTCATCTGCGCACATAACCATCCGTCGGGCGACCCGGCGCCGAGCGCGGCCGACATCCAGGTCACGCGCCAGCTCCGGGAGGCGGCCAAGATCGTGGACATCATCCTGATCGACCACGTCGTCATCGGCCGCGCCGCCGCCGACCCGGCCGGCGTGGGCTACTACAGCTTTCGGACGACGGGGTTGCTGTGAAAAACCGGCCGGCGTTTTCTGTCATGAACTGTAGGAGCCTGCTTGCAGGCGATCTCAATTTCGCCTGCAAGCAGGCTCCTACAAGGGCGTGAAATCCGCCCGCAAAAAACCCGCGGCCTTTTTCTCGGGTCCGCGGGTTTTTGTAAACGGCGGGTAGCCGTTGTGTTTTTTTATGGCGCCACACCGGTATCGGTGGCGGGCGTTTTTTGTTTAAAGATAAGCCGTTCCCCGTCGCGCACGATGAGCACGGGTTCGCCATCCTTGATTTCGCCGCGCAGGATGGCCTCGGCAAACGGATCCTCAAGGAAATGCTCGACCGCGCGGCGCAGCGGGCGCGCGCCGAACTTCTCGTCGTAGCCTTTCTCGAGGAGGAGCGTTTTCGCCTCGGGCGTGAACTCGAGCGTGATTTTCCGCTCGGTGAGACGCTTGGCAAACTTCGCGGTCTCGAGGTCGACGATCTTGATCAGGTCGGGCTTGTCGAGCATCCGGAAGAAAATGATGTCGGAAATACGGTTGAGAAACTCAGGCTTGAAGACGCGCTTGGCCTCCTCGAGCACTTTCTCGCGCATTTTCTCGAGGTCGTTGAATTTCCCGGCGGCCGCGGCAAAGCCCATCGAGGTCTGGCGCTGCAGGAGCGACGCGCCGACGTTCGAGGTCATGATGATGATGGTGTTTCGAAAATCGACGGTACGGCCGAGCGAGTCGGTGAGCCGGCCGTCCTCGAGGATCTGCAGCAGGAGCTGGATGACATCGGGGTGAGCCTTCTCGATTTCGTCGAACAGGATGACGGCATAGGGCTTGCGGCGGACGGCCTCGGTGAGCTGGCCGCCCTCCTCGTAGCCGACGTAGCCGGGAGGCGAGCCGACGAGGCGCGACACGGAAAATTTCTCCATGTATTCGCTCATGTCGATCTGGATGAGCGCGTCCTGGTTGCCGAACATCTGCGCGGCCAGCTGCTTGGCGGTCTCGGTCTTGCCCACGCCGGTCGGGCCGACGAACATGAACGAGCCGATCGGGCGGCGCGGATCCTTCAAATCGGTGCGCGAGCGGCGCAGGGCGCGGGCAATGGCGCCGGCGGCGAGTTCCTGGCCGATGACGGTCTTCTGGATCTCGGATTCAAGCGCGAGAAGCTTCTCGTTGTCCTTTTTCTCCATGCGGCTGAGCGGAATGCCGGTCCAGTCGGCCGTGACCTGCATCATGAGGTCCTCGTCGATGGTGACGCGCTTTTCTTCGCGCGCCTTTTTCCATTGTTCCGTGATCAGCTCCTGCTTCGCGCGGAGATGCTTCTCGGTGTCGCGATGCCGGGCCGCTTCTTCAAAGTGTTGCTTGCTGATGGCCTCTTCCTTGAGCGCGCAGACGGTCTCGATTTCCTTGGCCAGCGCCTCGATGTCGGGCGGGCGGTTGAGCGCGGCGATGCGGGCGCGCGAGCCGGCCTCGTCCATGACGTCGATGGCTTTGTCGGGCAGGAAGCGCCCGGTGATGTAACGGTCGGAGAGCTTGGCCGCGGCCTCGAGGGCCTTGTCGGTAAAGATGGCCTTGTGGTGATCCTCGTATTTGCTGCGGATGCCCTTGAGGATGAGGATGGTGTCGTCGACCGAGGGCGCCTCGACCTTCACGGACTGGAAGCGGCGGTCGAGGGCGCTGTCCTTCTCGATGTACTTGCGGTACTCGTTGAGGGTGGTCGCGCCGATGCACTGGAGCTCGCCACGCGAGAGGGCGGGCTTGAAGATGTTGGACGCGTCCATCGCGCCCTCGGCGGCGCCGGCGCCGACGATGGTGTGGAGCTCGTCGATGAAGAGAATGATGTTCTTGGCGCGCTTGATTTCATCCATCACGGCCTTGATGCGCTCCTCGAACTGGCCGCGGTACTTGGTGCCGGCGACCATGAGGGCGAGGTCGAGGGTGATGACCTTCCGGTCGATCAGGATCTCGGGCACGATGCCGCTGGCGATTTCCTGCGCGAGGCCCTCGACGATGGCGGTCTTGCCCACGCCGGCCTCGCCGATGAGCACGGGATTGTTCTTGGTGCGGCGGCAGAGAATCTGGACGACACGGCGGATCTCGGTCTTGCGGCCGACCACAGGATCGAGTTCGCCGCGGCGGGCGAGCTCGGTGAGGTCGCGGCCAAAGGCCTTGAGCGCGGGC
>Ga0210392_10000554_pt1 | contig 22436 bp, 42 predicted proteins | sample IncBWC30OmetaG_FD_161057 | JGI IMG/M metagenome (GOLD analysis project Ga0210392, IMG submission 161057) | Forest soil microbial communities from Barre Woods Harvard Forest LTER site, Petersham, Massachusetts, United States - Inc-BW-C-30-O ...
TGGTGTTAGGTAGTTTTCCACAGATGGCTCTTGACTCTCGCTCTGCTCTGTGGTTTATTCTCTCACTCGCTGGCCTTGACTTACGTGCTCGCGTGTGGTTTGTTGTGTTCGCGTGTGTGTTGACTTGGGCCCGGGGTTCATGGTTGCGACCGACTTGACTCATACACTCTACCATGCTTGTCAAGTAGCGCGCCCGATCTCATCGCCTCGCGCGCGAATACCACATATTTTTAGCTTGCGGGATGCCATACCACACTATTTTCCCAATTTTGTGGTATACTACCCCAGTAGCACAATTCAGGGGCTCGCAGGGCGAGCGCCACAACCCGACAGGAGAACACCTAGTATGCGTACCATTCGCACCGCCAACACCCCCAACCTAGAACTACTCGAAGAGTACAAAGGGTATTCAATCGAGCGCAACGGCAACGGAATCATTGTTGTTACCCGCATCGAATTCGTATCCTTCCCCTTCGTCGCCAAGAGTGTCGAACAGGCCAAGCGTGTCATCGACGTACTTTCTGAGGAGATCGCCTAATGCCATCCCCCATCATTGGTCAAACTGTCGTATGCAACCCCGGAATCTGCATAACCCTGCGCGCATACAAAACAGCGTAACTACACAACCCCGGGGGCGCGCGAGCGTCGCCACAACCCAGCAACACGGAGATCATCAAATGAACTGCACACAGTCAATCGTCGCCGCGTCCAAAGGCAAAGCCCCAATCGTAGCTATACCCGTAGAAGGTCATGCGCCCGCGTGCGTCAATCGCAAGCGTCTTGCCACATGGTCTAAGGGCGTCACCATAACTAGCGCTGAAGTTGTTCAGGAGCCCAGCACAACCCATTTTGAAACGGTGATGATGCACTCGCGGTGGTGTGAAGCTACCCAGCGTCGTAGAGACGTTGAAGGCCCGCGCGAGCGCACGGAGGTCACTGTACCGGGCTCGCGATACCTGCTAGTCGCTGGGCGCGCTGGCAACGTCAAGACGCGCGCAAAGTTCGCCCTGATAGATCGCCGCACAGCCGTCAAGGAATTGGGCGTGTGGACTGCTCGCGAGCGCGCCAAGCATGAGAAGAAAATTTTGCTCGGCGTGCTCAGTCGCGACGAACAACGGGCCCTCAAACTCGCCAAACTTGGCGACGCGGGCGCGGATATGGTGTCCGTCTTCGTCACACTGGGCGAAGGTCAGACGCGCGTAAAAACGATGGGCGCGCCCGTCAAGCTGGCAGCGCTCGCAGAGTATGAATTCGTCGCCCATCGCGCTATCAACGCGCAGGGCGAACCGGGCGACACTTGGCGCGTAACTGAGCGCATCAGCGGCATGGCAGCAGGTAGCGGCACCACCGCTCAGGATGCCATCGCGAGCGCCCGTAAAGCCTCCTCTACAGCGTCGCCAGCTTCACTCGCAGGGATACGCGCCAAGATTGAATCCATGCGGCCATCCGTCGCCGCGTAACTACAACCCGGGGGGCGCGCGAGCGCTTCCCACAACCCGCACCACAGGAGAGTTATGAGCGAGTACACAGAACAAGCTGAGACGTTTCTAAAGCGTCACCACCTGACCTTTTCAGCAGCCTATGTAGGCTTTGATGAATATTTCCCCGATGACAAGGAACCCCGCAGCATCTACACCCTCACCCTCACGTCTACCACAGATCGTCGCCGCAGCTACTCAACCCGCTTCGGCGCGTCAATCAACATGACGAATGAAGGTACGGAACCCGAGGCATACGATTTGCTCACCTGCATAACGAAGTCCGACCCCGGCACGTTCGGGGATTTCTGCGACGAATACGGGTACAGCAACGACAGTATCAGCGCCTCCAAAACGTATCGCGCCGTGCGTCGCGACTGGATGAAGGTACGCAGATTTTTCACCGATCAACAGATAACCGAACTTCACCTAATCAACTAACCCCGAGGAGCCCCATGACTTTCACGATGACAATCGAACTAGGTAACGATGCAATGCAGACATACGCCGATCTCGCCACCGCAACCCGTCGCATATTCTCAGACTTTGCGCGCCAACATGAACCCGTAGAAGACAACGCTGGCCGCATCTACGACGCCAACGGCAACAAGGTCGGCACTTGGAGCATCGACTAATAACCGCAAACCCGGGGGGCGCGCGAGCGCTCCCCACAACCCGCACCACACACAGGAGAGTACCTTCATGGATTTCACCGTTACCGTCACCACCACCATCACCGCCCAGCGCATCTCTGACCTTCTCTGCTCTGCATTCGAGGGCGGCTCGAACTACTGGTACACCATCAAGGAATACCACGCGCCCGCGAAGCTCGAATTTCGCAGCAGCCCCGATGTCATCTTCCGCCATCTCGACTACCCGCTCAATGAGGGCGGCGGGCTCACCATCGGCGACATTGAAGACCCCGAGAACGTCTTCATTCGCCCCGTCCTGAATCGCGAGTCTATCGCCCTCGGGTTGCAGATCATGGCTGACAAGTACCCCAAGCACTTCGGAGATTTCACCGCCGAGAACGACGACGCCGAGACGGGCGACGTGTTCCTGCAATGCTGCCTGATGGGAGAGATCGTCTATGGCTAAGACTCTCGGTGTTCCTGTCGTACCAGATGGGCGCTCGCATGGCGGGCGCGTCGAGAAGGCGCAGGAGTTGGGCGGCTCGGTCACTTGGGCTAATCCAGTCTGGATGATCGCCACCTTCCCCACCTATGCGAGCGCAATTCTGTTTGCAGATTGGTGCCAATGGAGCCAGATTCGCGGCTACTACAACGGCAGCGACGGTCAGACGCTCGCGGGCTCCACTTCGTTCTACGTCGCGCTTCACTACTGCGGCTAAACTCCCAACCCCGGGGGGCGCGCGAGCGCTCCCCACAACCCAGCACCACAGGAGATTTCACCCATGAATCAAACCGCAGCTAACCGCGTGAGCGATACCATCGCCCGCCTCGACAAGAAACCCGCGCCGCGCAAATGGCGCGTCACACAGGGGCCCTCGACAGGTACGATAGTCGCCCCCACCTATGAAGACGCGAAGCAGCGCGCCGCTCAGATCGGTTTCAAGACGCCAGATTCTATCGTTCTCATCGAAGACAACCCGCCCTCCCACATCACCTGCAAGAACGAACACGAAGCCCTCGGCATGGCCCTCGGGATGCTTGAACGCATCGCGGAAGGCCGCAGCTACGACGCGAGCGAGTACCACACCCGCCTCGGCGAACTGAAGCGCCATTACGACCGTGAGCAGCACCTAATTGAGATTGATATTTACAACCCAAAGAATCGGAGGTAACTGCATGGAGTACCAACACGCGCTAAACATAATGATTGAGGCTCGCATTCACCTGCCCGCCATCGTCAAGTTCGGCGACACCTTCCACGTCTTCCGGCGCACCGATCTGCTCGGCTCCGGCCCAACCATCGAAGCGGCTATGCGCGCGGCGAAGCTCTTTCCACCGCCCGACACTAAACCTGTCCGGCTTTACGTCAACGTTGGCTCCGATGTTTTGCAGCACGGCGAGTCTGTCTGTGTCGCCCGCAACCCGAATACGGCCGTTCGCATTGTGAACGCTCTTAACCGCTACAAACCCAGCCCAAAAGGATTCTAAAAACTATGAAGACGACAGACATCAAAATGCTCAACGCCTCTATCGCTGAAGCTGAAGCGATCATCGAAAAAATCACCCGCCTTCGCGACACGCTCCAAGAGCAGTACGACAACAAAAGCGAGAAGTGGCAGGAGTCCGAAAAGGGCGAAGCCGCGAACACCGCCATCGAGGAATTGACGGGCGCGCTCGACAACCTCGAATCCGCGAAGGATTCACTCGGCAACGTGGTATCGGAAGCGGAGGGCCAATGACGTACGGCGAACTATGCAAAGCAATCAGGGCTCACCGTGGCAAGGTCTTCGCGTGCGTGAACGCGGCGGGTTGCCAGTTCCACATCGAGGCCAAGAAGGGCGAGATGCTGCGGTACTTTCAGGGGCACGTCGCGCAATATGGCGTCGAGGCCGAATCCGATCTCGAAGTCTCCCCGCGCGAGGACGGGCTTTACCTCGATACGGTGGTGCCCGAATGAAACTCGGAACAAACCAGCAGGGCGTATTGAGTTCACTTGCGCGGGTCGGCAAGTGGGCGCGCGGCTGCGGATGGACGTGGAGCACCCCATCCGCAACCACGGCCATCATGGAGAGCCTTGTAAAGCACGGGCTGGTCGCCCGGGGGCCCGTCACCGTGATGGGCCGCGAGGTAGACGGCTACACCATCACCGAAGCAGGAAGGAAGGCTATTCAATGAAGCGCTGGACACCTTGGAAAATCGAGGAGGTCACTGTCTTGGGCCAGCGGCAACTCCTCTTCAGCAACAATCGCTACCACGTCTTTCTGCGCAAGGATGCTCCGGTTGCGCCGTGCCCGCATGAGTTGGTGTGGCTCTCGATTCGGAACAATGATCGCTCGCCCCGGCGCGACTGGCGAGACTTCCAGCGAATCAAGAACGAGATCGTTGGGGCTGAGGTCGAGATGGTCGAACTGTACCCGCAGGAGTCGCACAAGGTTGATACCAGCAACCAGTACCACCTGTGGGGTTACAACACCACCGAACCCGTGTTCACCAACGCGGGGCTCGGCTGGCAGGAGGGCCGGAAGGTGTGGGATGGCAAGACGCCCCACGCCCTCCCCGGCGCGGAGAAGGCGAAGCAGCGCCCAACCGATGAGGAGAGCACCGTATGAGGCGCGGGCGCAAGACGGCGCGCTGCGCGGTCTGTGGCAAGGCGACATGGTACTGCGCCAAGCATGGATGCAACCCTAAACCAGCCCCGGCGAAGTAGGCTGGGCGGCAAAACAAAGCCCCGGGATGCCATCTCCCGGGGCTTTCTCCGTCTCGGTGGTGGGTTAGCCTGTTCGGGGCTTCCCCGCCGCGTCTACGGCCCTCTCAGGCTTGTCGTCTAGCTCTACCAGTACGCAGGTCGATACCCTCTGCATCGGCATCCCCTTGCCGCACCTCGGACAATCGAAGTACACCTGTAAGTTCTGGTCTTCAATCCTCAGCAATGCGGCCACTGTCTCGGCTACGGTCATGGCTATGAGTCACCCGTCAAAATAAACTCGCTCACCTGCACTTGGGCGAACGGGTCGAAGTTGCCAGAATCCGGGTACAGGTAGGCTCTCAGCGTGAACAAGATCACCGGGTCAACTCCCGCCAGCAGACTCATGTTTTCGGAGTTGATGAGATTCACCGGGGCTTGATAGCTATCGGCTATGTTGCAGTAAAACTCCCCCTGCAACTTTCCGCTCGCTATTGCGGCGGATGGGAGTTGTGCGGTGAATGGGTCGGGCGTTCGATTCAAAAAGTAAAGCAGGTTTTGGCCCTGCAACATCCACTGGGTTCGGGTCGGGTCGCCGCTCTGTCCTATCGTCTCCGGCGTACCCCATCCGAGATAAGTCCATCCGACCGAATCATTGATACCGGGCGGGGGCGTGTTGGGGATGTAGGCTTGGGCTAAAAGCCCGACTTGAAAGTGGCCGGATTGATTCGGCTGCACCCATCCTGTAGCGGTCACGTTTAGCTTTTTCAGTTCCAGACTGGCGGCTCCCGGCACAGTCAGGATTAAGGGCGTTCCCGGCTTCCCTGCGGGTTCGGGTATTCCGTGGCTCGTTGTGGTGAGGGTCAGCAGCGCGGCTTGTGGTGCTCTTGCGATGATTGACATAGCGGCTCCTCTCTTGCGGGTGGGGGGCGATTAGGGCCGTTACGGGGGGGCGTCGGGGCCACTGACAACGATGATGGTGTCAAGGTCGCAAAAACGGATGATGTTGTCCAGCGATCTTTTCAGGTGCATCGGCCCCTTCGGGTAGGTTTCGCGGATGTAGGTGAATAACTCCATCGTCGCCGCAGCTTCATCCTTGATGGTGCCAACGGTCTGCTCGGTGACGCAGCGAGCTACAAGGGTGGCGATGGCAATGAGTTGCTGTAGCTCCTGCTGCTGCTCCTCGGTGAACCCGGCCTTATTGGTCATATCCAAACCTCGACGATCTGCGGCTCATCGTTCGGGTGGCGGCGGATGCAATGGAGACAGAGCGGCGCAATTTTGGCTCGAACCTCTTCCAACGTCTCGCCGAGAAAGAACCACTCAGAGTCGGGCAGAGGGCCGATTCTCGACGTTACCCAGCGGCGCACCACAAACTTATCCGGGTAGTCGGTGGGGTGGTGGTAGACAACGAACATCTCCATCATTTCGGCAGCAGCCTCATCGCTTCTGCGATCTGCGTCTCCAAGATCATCGAGCCCTGCGGCCCGTCCAGCTTCATCGAGGTTTCCCGCAAGATCGGCAACCCGCTCTCGACGGCCAACAGAACCTCGTCGCGGCTGGCGCGCCGTCCGTGCGAGTACCACTCGGTCAGGAACGGCTTGCCCAGCCTGAAGAGAATCCCCGGCGCGGCGATACCCGGCTTCCCCGGCACACTCAGCAGTTCATGGCGGCGGGTGTAGTACAGCAGCGTCACGCCCGGGTTGCGCGCCACCATGATTCCGGCAGAGGGCTTCTTCGCAGCGTTGAAGTTCTCATCCTCGCGGCGAACCATGTGCGGCTTCGACAGGAACGGGCAGTTGATCGCCGAATATTGCGCGCATTCCCGGTGGGCCGGGGGCTCGGAAGAGATGCGGTTCACAAGGCACATCGGGCCGATGGTGAAGATCTCTTCCCCGAAAAGTTTGTTGCCGCACACCCAGCAGCGGCGGTCGTTGATGGCGATCTTGAACTTGCGCATATCCATCGCGCGAAACTCCGGCACGCCACCTATCCAATCGACAAACCACGGCACCGGGTAGCCCCTGAAGATCGGAAGCTCCTGCATGAACTTCGGCGGCTCGGCGATGTCGGGTCGTAGCTCAGTGAGGCTCATGGTTTAGCTGCTCCTTCATCTGGTCAATGATCGCATCCACGAATGCGGGGTCATCGGGGAAGCGCTGGGTTAGCTCGGCCCTCACCGCTTCGTCCATGTTGTCGAGGGTATTACGTAGCTCCTGCCGCCACTTTTCGAGACGTTTCTTTTCGCGCCACAGGAGATACCACGATGCAGCGGCGGCGATCACCGCTAGACCCGACTGCACAGGCTCCGCGATGCGTTTGGGCGCGAAGATGTAGAGCGCCGCCGCAACGTTTCCCCCCACCACAAACCCGCAGTTGGCAACAACGATCATCATCCTGCGGTGGCTGTTGGGAGGTTGTAGCCCCGGCCCTGACATCTTGAACACTGCTTCGACAATTTCGCGTCCCATCCGGCTCCTCCACACGTCAAACATGCAGCTACGAATCCCTGCCCCTTGCACTTCTTGCAACTCCGGCTCGGCTTGCCGTCCTTCGTGCGGTTATGACAGCTACAGCGCCCCACTCCCCGGGGATTCACGGCGGCGGCGGCGATGTCGCTAGTGTCCATTCAGTTGAACCCCACAATCCAGCGGCGTAGCTCCTCGCGGTTACTGGCCCATCCCGGTACTAACAGGAATCCCGCGCCTATCAAAAGCCCCGGGTGGTCTTCTAGCTCCGGGTGTTTCCTCACATCGCTGCACATGGATGTGAACGCATTAGCCAGTTCGCCCGCGTCCAGATATTCGAGCGCCCGCTTCTTGGCCCATTCGAGATGTTCATCGCGGGGCATCATTGCTTGGAGCCCTCCGGGGGCGTCTGTCGTTCGATAAATTCGAGCAGTACCTTCAGCATGTCGGCGCGCTGCGCGTCGGAGATATAGAAGCACGCCCCCTCCTCTCCAAACTCGAAGAGAAAGAGGGCGAAGCCCATTTTACGTTTGTATCTGCCAGCTTCAAGCGCGCCATGAATGCGATTGCCGAGGTCGCGCATCTGCTCGATCACCGGGCCATCTTTTACCTCGAATGTGTCCTTCAATTCGTCCTCCGTTGCTTGGCTATGTGCTCCTCGTACTTTCGATACTTCTCCGGCCCCAGTCTCTCCAACATCCGCGCCGGAACATCGGATAAGACTTCCGGCTCTCCGGCAATTATCCATTCGGTTATTAGCCGGGTGGCCTCTGGGAATTTGTGGAGGCCGGGATAGGTCGCAAACAGGGCGTGGAATGTGAGCAGCATCCGCATGTAATCCTGCGGCGTGTTCTTGAACATATCTCTTATCGTTTGGGCGGTGGCTGTCGCCTCTCTAACCAGCGTCGTCACGCGCTCCTGAAGCTCCGGCAAGTCAAACTCGGTAAATTCGTCGTCGCTCAATGTTGCACCCCGTAGCGTTGTTTTAGGCGCATTGGAATATCCGCCATCTTGTCCGGCTTCCCGGCTGCTATCCACTCGACTAGCGCCCCGGCAAATTCATCTCCCGCTACCGTGTTGAAGCACCCGGGATAGGCGCGGTGGATGCAATCGAGCGCGGCCATGAAGACGAACATCCCCCGGTCGTCGTTCGGGGCAATTTGCCGCCACTTTTCCGCCATCTCCCGGCCCTCTCGGGCGATGGCGTTGCACTCATTCTGCTCCTCTTTGCTCAATGCGTAATCAACTACGCGAACGATCTCCCGCGCCATCAGAGCGTCACCCTTCCCTTCTCATGTTTTTTTACCCTCGGTTTTATCTCGTCACTCAGGATGGTCGCATCGGCGGCGAAGAGGATGGTGCGGCTCCCATACGGATTGTGAGTGGTGATGTAGACCCCGCCCCCGGCGCACCGATCTTTTAGCTCCTGCATAGACACCCCCGCCCACGCTGCTCTTTTGCGCAGGGTGGGCAGGGGGGCGTTGATCGTGTCCTTCATGTTCATAGCGTGATCTTGCCTCTCACATGGGTCACGCCTCGATGCGCGGTCATCTCGTGGAACGCGAGCCAGCGCCAGCGGTTTCGATGGGGAATATCGCGCGGGGGCTTCTCCCCGCAGGGGCAGACAATCGGCACGCCGAGGTATCTACCGTAGCGTCGTGGCGTATATAAGCCTTGCGAGCCCTGCGGTAAAAGTCCTTGCAGGGAGATCGTGCTCAAACGCAAAGCGCGCTGAAAATTCTTGGAATCTGCCGAGGGCAAGGGCAAGAGTGGCCTCGGGGATAACGTCTGCGCGAGGCTGGGCGTGCCCGTTCGCATGGGAATGATCTTGGCCTTCTTCGACGTGGCCGTTGAGGGTGATGGCTTGCGTTGCGCGCTTGACAAGTGATTTCTCCTTTTTGTTCTTCGGGTATTTTTTGAATGAGTGGACGATTCCGTGCTGCGCCCGTAGGTGCCAGCTGTAGCCCGCCCTGTTCGTAGTGGTGAAGGGGCACTGCGGGCACTTCAGCGCATCGCCGGGGGCCGGGGTGGGGGATGCAGCTACGTCAGAGTGGGCGCTGTTAAGGTGCTTGGTGAGCCCGCCCTTCCACTTCGCTACGAATTCGCAGTGTGGGCACTGCTGCGGGTCGTGGTTGCGGGGGGTGCTGGGTTTATCCACTCCACGTTTCGCTGCCAGTTTCCTCCGCTTCAGCGCTGCTTCCGATGAGCCGATTATGCCGTGGATGCGGGCCTTGTGGCTCCCTAGTACCTGCGGGTGCTCGGTGGTGTAGCCGCAGAGGTCGCACTTCAGTTCGTTCTTTTTCTTCGTTGTCAATTCTTCTCCTTTTGTTGACGCTTTACGGCAGCGTCGGCCTCCGCGAGCCGAAGGGCTTGCTCCGGCGTCGGGTGGGTTCGGCCCCATACGGGGTGTTCTGTGTCGAATAGCTGCATCACTTTGTCGCCGTGTTCATGGCTCAAAAACGTGGTCGAAAATCCTATCGCTTCAAGTAGATTTCTGCGGGCCTCCTTCGCTTTCAATCCGGCAATGTTCATGCGGGCGGTGACTTCTTCCTCTAAGATCGCGGTGGCTTGGGCCTTGGTGGTCACGACACCATCGACGACTAGATTTAGAATCTCGCTTATGCTCCGCATGATTTTTCTCCTTGCCGTGTGGGTTATCTTCGCGGCGTTTGTCTTCCGGTCGCTGCTGCCGTCGAGCGGCTGGCCGCTTCCGGTACGAATAGCTCTAGGCGTCGCTTTTCTTCTTGGGCTGCTCGCCGGAGGGCGGCGCGGGCGGCGCGGAACTCGATGATGGCGGCAAACGGGAAGACGAAGACGGCGAGGGTGAGAAAAGCGACTCCTGCGTAGTTGAATCCGGGTAGATGGGGGTGCATCGGTGGGGTGCCTTTCTGAATTGGTTGGCGTTGGGACAGTGGATGAAGTGGCTCACCGCTTCACTGTCAGGGTTGGGCATCAGTTCGTAGGGTACGGAGCGCTCGGACGGCGTGAACCACCACTCGATAGGCTGGTAGCAGCCCGTGCATCTGCCGTAGTTTGTGCGCTTGTATCCAAGCTCCTGTAGCTGGTCGCGGGTCATGGGATGCCGTCCCGCGTTCATCCATACCACGTTCCCGTCCTCGGTGGTGTCTCCGGCCTTCTCTGCCCAGTCTGGTTCGTCCTTGCCCGTTGTAGCGCTCATCGTTTGCTCCTCTCTCAGATCGGGGAGGGGGGTTTGTGGGGCGGCGCACTAGTAAGCGCATCCCTCTCCCCCTCCCTTCTCTATCCAGCGCGCCGGAACTGCCGGGTAACGGTGGCGCTGTCCCTCCGGCAGCGTCTTAAGCCGATGCCGGAATCTTGTTGCCCGTGAACCTGCCCCCGCTACTTCTCTCCTTCGGGGTACTGTGACCATCTCCGCGCTCCCGATGTAATCGCTTGTGGTCGGGGCCGCATAGCCAGTTCACATCTAGGGGCTTGTCGTAGTCCTCATGGTGCGCCTCAACCTTCAACGCCCCGCATCTCTCGCATGGCTGCTTCGTGAGTATCCCACCCCTTAGCGCCATCCTGACAATCTGCCTTGCTGCTACTCTCTTCGCGTTGTGCAGCTTTTGATTCGCGTCCGCTACCCGCCTCGCTTCCTTTCCCCGCTCCGTCTGCGTATAAGCCTTGGTCTTCGCGATGATCTGTTCAGCGTTCTCGGCGTAATAGGCTTTGTAATATGCCCGTTGCTGCTCCGGGTTTGCATTCTTTTTGTGCCACTCCTTCATCTTTTGCAGGGCCGCTTTCCGTCTGCACCTGCCGCAATATTTGTGCTGGCTATGTGTTCTCGTGAATGTTCGCGGGCAAAGAGCACACGTCAATGTCACGGGGATAATCGCGAACCGAATTCTAGGCTTGTACTTTTGTCCTTTTCTTGCTGGCACTCGGTTTCTTCTCCTCCTTCTTGGCATCATTCAACGGCTCCGGGTTGATGGCCGTAACTTCACCGTCTTCGAGGTACACGCCCACCTTGCCGGATGTATCAACACACTCTAAAAACACTTGGAAGTCGTGCGCCTCGGCCATCTCAGCGAGTACCTTCATCGCGTCTTCGTCGAGCAGTGAACCATCCTTGATACGCATCACGCGAAGCTCCGGGTTCGACGCCATCCCGATAGCCACGCTGCATCTGATCTGCTCGGCGTTCGAGATTTGCCCGAACGGAAACCCGTTGTAGATCACTTCGTCTTCGCCGAACGCGAGCCCCTGCACCGGGAATTCCGCCTTCGCCATCGCCTCGGCCTTCACCCGCTCGCGGTCGTCGAGCGCTTCGCTGAGGTTGTCGATCTCGACGCTCAGAACATCGGCCTCGTTCTGGTATCCGTCGCGCATGGCGCGGCGGTCGATGCCTTGGTTGACGGTGCGAGCCTTGGTGATCTCCTCGGCGAGCGCGGCGGCGTCGCGAAGCTCCGGCAGCGGCTTCCACTTCTGCCTTTCTCTCACATTCTTTTCGTGCGTCTCAAACCAACCGTCCGCCTCTTCCTCCAACCTGTCAGCTTCGGCACGAAGTTCGGCAATCTTCGCTCGCTGGTCGTCTATGTCGCGGGCTAGGATGGCAATGTTTTCGTTGTAGTCATCGCGCTCGCGCTGTAGCCGTTCGATGTTGGCGTTGAAGCTGCTGGCCTCGGTTAGCTGCTGTACCAGTACGGCTTCATCCACCTTGTCTTTCGGCAGGTCGGGCGCGACGTAGACGGCATCGCGGCGCGTCTCCACCGCCAGCTTCTCCTTCTTCGCCTCGCGGCGGCGCAGGTAGTCAGCCTGATATGCCTTGTCCAGTTCGTCAAGGTCGATCTCTAGCTTCACCAGCGAGCGCAGCACCATCGACTGCTGCTCCGGCTTCATGCGCAGGAATTCGAGCGGGTCGAAGCTGATCTTGCCCATGAACTTGTCGAGCATGTCCTGCGGGCTCTTGAAGGTACTGCGGTCGCTCTTGGATTCGACGATGAGCGAACCGTTGCGCGGGCCTCCCTCGGTGAAGCGCCGGGTCACGATGATGTCGCCGAGATCAAGCTGGATGAGGGCGCGGCCAGCGCCTTTACGCACGGGCTGCTTGGGTACGGTGCTGGTTCCGGTCAGGGCCCACTCGATAGAGTCGAGCGCGCTGGTTTTACCGGAGCCGTTGCCCCCGCTGATGCGGTTGATGTGGTCGTTGGGGTTGAGATCAATCGCCTTCAGGCGCTTGATGTTTTCTGCAACTAGTCGTGTGATTCTCAATGTTTGTTCTCTTTCTGTTTTGCAATTTTTTTGTCTAATTTCGCCAACGCTTTATCCCAGCAGGAGCGGTGAACGATGATGCAGTTACGTTCGTAGCCGCCAAACTTCAGGCGCATACTCGTATAGATGGACAGCATGGGTGTATCGTCGCGCTCCCGGCAGATGTCGCATATCATTGGCGGCGATGTGTCAAGGCTGAAGCTCAAAGTTTGTTCTCTTTCTCGGTGCTGGGTTCAACGTCTTTGAGTCGGGCGAGGACGAGGTTCTTTTGGATGGCGTTGCCCTCTGCGAGTTGTGCCGCTATCTCGCCCAAAATAATGATGAGTTCGGCTGTTCCGCCCGCTACCCTTTCTTCCTCATGCTCTGCGGTGCGCTGGGAGGCGGCGGCTACCCATGCTCTGATCTGGTCGGGTGTCAATTCGTTTGCTCCTCCCCGCGCTGGCGCTCTAATCGCTCGATGCGTTTGTCGATTGCCAGTTCGCGCATGACGGCATCGAATCGTCTGTCGATTGCGGCGAACCGCATCTCGTCTATCTTCTCCATCGCATCGAGTCGGGCGTTGACGGCTTTGAGATCGCCTTTGATCTCCTTAATGTCAGGGGCGAGCAGGTCTTGCAGGGCTTTTTTGATGTCGTCGTAAACACTCAACGCGCACCTGCCTTCTTCTTCGTTGCGGTTCTCGGCTCTTGGTGGCCGTTCGAGTAATGCTTTTCGATGATCTCGTTGATGATGTAGCTGCGGTCGCGACGATCTTTCTCGGCGTCGGCTATCAGCTTATCGTTGAAGACCTTTGGGATGCGGAGGGTTACGTGTACTTTTTCCATCCCTACACGGTAACACAACGCAACATGGGGTGATAGAGAAAAACACGCTCGTTGCAATTTGTGGGCGGGTGTGTTATACTGTGTGCAGGGGCTTCCCCTAATATCACACTCAGGAGTTCGCATTGGATAACCAGATCACCAAGTACGACAGGCTGTACGGCAACCTCATCGACGTATCGCTCACCACCAAACCCTCGACGGTGAAGGTGGTGCAAACCCTCACCGGGCGGTCGGAGACTTTCATCATCCAGACCTTCCGCCATGACGACAACGGCGACTACATCTTCATCGAGTGCGCCGATGAGAACGGGTTGGTGCGGCTGGCGCTCCCGCCCAAGGTGGCAAGTGCGATAGCCTCGCAGCGTGAGTCGTTGACGAAGCGGCGGCGCTCGATAGCCAGCCGGGTCGCCATGAAGAATCGCATCGCCGGGGGCGAGGTTATCAATTTCAAAAGGAAGGTGGCAGGAAAATGAGAGCAGCAATAGCACCCGCAGAGAAGTTCATTACGATGGCCCCGCACACTTGGGGCAAGGGCCGCACCATCGAAGAGTCGATCAAGTTCTGTCGCCAGCAATACGGGCGCGGGATGAAGGACTATGACGTGTACCGCGTCCACCCCGAGACATCGGTTGATGGCAGCGGGGCCTTCACCTACCCCTACGGCAGCGACGAAGAGCCCACCAAGCACCGCCCCGTCCTCGTCCTCAGTGTCCGCAAAGGCAAAGAGCAAAAAAAAGAGCCGGAGACTTCTGCGGCTCCGGCCTGTTGAAAGAAATAAAGGTTAGCAGCCGCAGTATAACGCAAAAAAATCCGGGGCGCTGAAAGCCGCCCCGGTTCCAATTCTGGTTATGTTTGTTTCTCTGGTTAGTTCAAACCGTACACGTCTTGGGCATCACCCCCCTTCGTGCGGCTTCTCCTGATAGAGCCTGTCGTACTCTGCCTTGCGCTGGCACTTGTCACACTTAGGATTCGAGCCATAGATGTGACCACACTTTTTGCAAATTACTTCCGTCATGCCCGCATTGTATTCGCTAGCGGGTCATCCTCCAAAGGTATCGGTGGCACCGTTGCCGAAGGCGAATACTCGTACCACTGTGACCATGCGTTCGTGAAGTCGCTGTAGAACCGCTGGTAATAAACCCCAAGATCGAGGGCGTTGGTGGCGGCGGGGGTAAGACGTTGAATGACGGCGGTGCCGTTTGCGTAATTCATCACTTCCAAAAACTGATAGGACGTTGAGTTCGTCGGGCGGTTCCCCCACGCCTGACACCAGTAGGTTCCGGCTGTCGTCATCGTGTTCGCATCGGTCAGCACGGGGAAGACGATCTCCATCCCCCTTGTCATCCCTTTAGCCGCCGTCATCTGTCCGGTTGCGGCGATGTCGCCGCTGCTGTTGCTCTGCACCACAAAGGCCGGGTTGATCGGCGTTGTCCACCCGTTCCCATTCGAGACTGCGACTCCTGCCGGGGGATAGACCATCGCGCCGGGGGAGTTGTCGAAGGTACGGACGGGTGAGCCGCCAACCTCGCAGGTGTTGAACGTTGCATCGGGCGCGCTGAGTTCGCCCGTGATGATGACTTGCTCCGGCATCTGAATGCGCGGCTGATGATTCGCGTCTTCGTCGCAGCGAAGGTAGGTGTAGACCGTTCCATCCTCGCTCATCAGTTCGATGTTGAAGCCCGGTCTACCCGTGTTCGGGTTTGCAGCTACGATGAGGTTGCCGCTGCCGTTGCCGCTAGTTCCCCCGGGGTTGAACATGAGCGAGATGCAGCCCAGCGGAGTCGCCGAGGTTCCGGTCGCGATGAAGCCCGCAAGCTGGGTGAAGCTGGCGGAAACATACTCCCCCTGCCCCGTCCACACGTAAGCCTGTGCTTCGCTCCCGCGCTGGTCGATGAGCAGTACGTTCGCGCTGCCGTTGGTCACTGCGGCGATGGAGTCGGATGCGCTATAGCCGAAGGGGATGACGACCATGAAGCTGCCGCCATCTGCGAGGGCGTAGCCGATTGCGGCCTGTATGTTGGCGACGCCGATCTCGCCCACATAGAGAACTTGGTTGATGCGCGTCTCGCGGATGGGGCCTATGGATGTCGGTGCGGTTGACATGGCTGCTCCTTTTTCTAAATCCAAGCTGCGGGGGCGCTGGCAGCGATGATTCCGTCTCCGGCCCCTATAAAATTCACCACGGTTTTTCCGTCCGGCTGCGTGTTGATCTGCGGCGGATTGATGCAGTTACTCGGCCATCGGAAGGTGTGGCCCCCGACTCCATCCTGAATGATGACGATGGTGTAGAGCACTCCCGGCGCAACGTACCTTACCAGCGCATCGCTCACGGAACTTGTCATCTCCACAATCCAGCACACCGCTTCGGTTCCATCGAAGATGGGGAAGTTTGAACCTAGAACTTTGGTGGGGCGGCTCATCAGTACCACGTCCCTGCGGAGATGGGGAAGAGCGGCCCGCCGTTTGCGATTGCAACAAAAGTTTGGACAGTGAGTCCTCCCGACTTCGGGTTGACGGGCATGGGGTCTAAGACATTGTTCGGCCACTTGAACTTCCAGCTTCCGCCCCCGCCCTGCGTGATGATGAAGGTGTAGAGGTTCCCCTGCACAACCCCGCTGATCGTGCTAGAGGTCACATCCATCGTCATGCTCAGACCCCATGCGGTGTACTGATCGCCGGGGAAGTTGGGGGTTGCGCTGGGCGGGATAATCAAAAGCTGGTTGTAGATGAGCGGCGGCAGCGGCGACGGCGGCAGGGTGGGGTCGAAGGGTTTTTCAAAGTCGAGGTCGTAGTTGCCATGACTCTCTAGGAACATGTACGCGTTGCATTGCACGATGTCGCCGTTGGCGTTCTTGATGGTGACGGCGTAGTAGGTGCCGGGTGGGTCGATCACATCGTTGCCTACGAGTTGCACGCTGAAGCTCCCGCCCTCATCGCCCGCAACCTCTTCAGACTCCACTTCGCAGATGCTCCCCACGTCCGCGCCCTCTCCGATACCGCGCGGGAACTGACCACCATAGCCGCATAGCGTGAACTTGACAGTTCCGTTCGGCTGCTCCGGGTCAATCGCGATCAACTTCCCTTCGACAATCGGCATGGCAGTTACCTCATCCGAAAAATGTGAGCGGCCCCACGGTGGCGAGTCGTGGATGTCTGTCTTGCTGGCTGGTGATGTTGTCGATAAACCACTGGCGGTCGATGTTGTGAAGCTCGGCGTAGTAGAGCGCGGGCGTCTTGCCCCGGTCGTCTTCGATGTTCACGTTCGAGTCGTCGGCGGTGCCGTGATAGATGTCGTCGATTCTCCCCAGCAGATGCCGGAAGCTGATGTCGCGCTTGTCGATCACAGCGGGCGATTGCACGGTTCCGATGTAGTCAGGAGCGGTGCGTAGTATGGCATCCCAGTCGCCCCAGCCAGCCGCGACGCGGTTGGCGAGTACCTGAGCCACCGCCAGCATCCCCTCGGCCCCTCCGTGCCTGTGGGCCTCGCTCGCCGCGAAGTCCACGATCTTTGCCTTGATGTAGTTTTCGTAGGTCACTTGCGCAGCCCCTTTCTGATCTCCTCTAGCTCGGCAAGCTGCTGGTAGTAGAAGTCGCTCGCGGGGCCCACGGTCGGCTCCCCGAATGCCTTGTTGACTTCCTCGACGGTGAGCACGCCATCCATCATCAGTTTGAGCAGCGCCGTGCGCCAGCCGCGATACTTCTCACAGGTCGGCACGTCATATTCGTTGAAGCGCATCACGCTCCACTCCGGCCCCGGCACCTGCATGTAAGTGATGTACTTCGCGACGCGCTCGCCGTCCTGCCACACCCACGCGCTGATGCCCACACACTGCTGAATGATTACGTCATGCAGCCAGAAGCGCGCGCCTCCGGCCCGGGTACGCGAGCACAACACGGATAGCCCGCTCTTGGGGTCGATGTCCCATACCTTCGTCACCTGCGGCTCGATGCTGCAATTTATCCCGGCGTCCTTCATCTTCTGAAAGATCGCGTGCGGGTGCAGGATGTTCACTAGCCGCATCTCCTCGTTCTCGCGGCCCATCCATCGCTCCTGTCCCTCCCAGCGCTGCGCGTGCGCGGCGGCATAGTTATCCTCGAACGCTCTGCGCTCGGCCTCCATCAGTTCGGTGCTGCTCTCTTCGGTGTACGGCAGCGGGTTCGTAACTACAGGTGTCGGCAGATCGGCATCGTAGTCGGTCGGGCTGCGCTTCAGGTTCGAGCGAATCTCACTGAGGACTTCCGGCATTGGGCGCTCCTTGTGATGGGGTTACTACGGGTAGAGTGACAGGCTGCACGCCGCGCGAAGCATCCGGGGCGACTACCTGCTTGTTCTGGATGGTGGGAGGCTGCGGCTCGTTCAACCCCATCGCCTTGATGATCGGCATCGCCAGCAACGGCCCTGCGAGTCGGGGGCCTACTCGGTTCTTAGTCGCATAGATGAATTTTTGGGCAAACTCCGGGTCGGTAGTAATGCGGTCTGCGATATGGGAGATGTAGCCCGTAACGCCAGCCGCAACCCCGGCACCCGCCATCTCCTTAACTCCCAGCCCCGCCATGTGCGCTACCGCCAGCGCCGGAGTTCCCACTGACGCGATGCCGACTTTGTGCCGCCAGAACGCGCTCCTTACGGCTTCGAGAATCGGCTTGGTCGCTTTCTGCTCCTCGGGGTTCTCGAAGAGTTGCACCACCTTCTTCAGATTCGTAATGTGATCGTCGCCGATGGTGCGCTGCAAGATTTCGCCGTTCGTAGCGTTGCGCCCCGGCGCGGTTTTATCGAGGAAGGAGTCGAACGCGGATGTGCCTGACTGCCCGGGCCGGAACACGCGGGTCAGCCCCTTCCCTGCGTCGTCTCGCGTGATGCCATTGAATCTTTGCTCGAAGAAGTCATGCAGATCGCTGAGGGTCTGCCCATCTTCCAACCCCTCGCGATGCATCTGTACTTCGCCGGGGTTCATGTTGGCGCTGTTGCGGTCGAAGAAGTCGAGTTGCGCTTTTTGGTTGTCGGTGAGCCGCTGTTGAAGTTCGTTGGCCTTGTCAACAGTCATCGGGTCGTTGACCTTGCCGCGCAGGAACGTCTCTTCGTTGCGGAGTTTCGGCAGCAGTCCATCCTCGGCTGTGGTTGCGCCTTGCAGCGCGAAGCCGTGCGAGTCTTGCAGCATCCGCCCTGCGGTGGCGAGGCTATCGGTGTTGGCTACCATGTCGCCCGTATCCGGTCGCTGGTTGGTCTTGAATTCATCCCAGCGCCCAAGCTGCTCGCGAAGATCGTGCGCCTTGAATAGAAGGTCTTCGTGATCGGCGCTGCTCATCCCCTTCACTGCCGCGCGATCTGCTAGTAGCCTGTCATACCGCGCGGATGCAGCGCGCGCCTCGGCCTCGCTCATCGGCCCCGTGCTGGCAAGGATGGGCTTACCCCCTACCTGCACGTCAGGCACGTTGATGGCGTTCGCGTTGGTGCGGTCAATAGAGCCCCTAATCCCATCCTGCGCTATGTTGCGCTGCGCCTTCTCAACGGCGGTGGTCGCGGCCTCCGGCGTTCCCGGCTTCGGTGGCCTGATCTTCAGTTGGCCCTCGGGCGTAACTTCAAAATCGGCTCCGGCAATGGGCTCAGTCAGAAGGTTCCGCTTGGCGAAGTCGCTCACGACTCCGGCCCCGGCCCGCGCAGCGCCGATAACCGTACCCAAGCCAACATGCGCGATTGCCCCAATCGTCGCCGCCTCTTTCGCCTTCTCCGGGTCGCCCCCGCTCTCAACGAATCCTTGCGTGCCCGTCTTTGCTGCGGTTTCAGCGGCTCCTACGCCCAGCGACGCGGCATTCAACCCCAGCTTTTCGGCTCCGGCGCGAATAACTTTTATCAGCCCCGGGTTCTTTTCGAGCACCTTCGCATTCTTCGCCATCGCTGCGAGCCTGTCGGCATAGCTCATCCCCTCTACAGCCTTGCCGCCCCACATTCCGGGGTCGAGCAGTTCGGCTCCGCTCTCACCCCAGCCTCCGGCCTGTTCCATCAGGGTATCTTCGCTGGTTCCCTTCTTCAGCCAGTTCGCCGCCGCCGTAGCTGCATCGCTCACGCGCTGCGTGGTGGCCGTCGCGCCCGGGTCATGCGGTGCGATCACATACTTGTTCACCATGTCGATTGCCCCGGCGACATGCTTCTGCGCTTCCTTCAGCGCGCCGGAGAGTAGCCCCACGGTGGGGTCGTAGGTCTTCATTTGCTGCATGAACCCCGGCTGGGCTGCGGGCGCGGCTGGCCCCCCGGCGCTGAAACCGGGCGGTGGTGGTGGTGGCGACGGGGCCTGTCCTCCGGCGCTGAAACCCGGTGGTGGCGGCGGCGGGGCCTGTCCTCCGGCATCGAACCCGGGTGGCGGCGGCGGGATGTTATTCGTATCGTCCATTATGGTTTCCTACCTTGGCGGTACGGGTGCAGTTACCCATGCTTTGCCATTCCAGTGCTGCGCTTCTCCGGTTTTGGAATTGATCGCCCACGATGGGTCTGAAGCTACGGACGGCGGAAGACGGTAGCCTCCGGCTGGCGGCGTAGCTGCACCCCCGCCTGTAGCGCCGGGGGCTGCGGCGGCGGCTGGCGCTGCCGTCGCCGCTGGCGCTGTTGGTGTAACCGGGGTGCCAATCCGGGCCTCGGCTTTTTCGAGCAACGACTGCGGCGAGACGACACCGCGCGGCATCGCGGAATTCCATTGCGCCCGGTAGCTCTCCACCTTGCCCTGCAAGAGTGTATTGAATTCGTCGATGGCCCCACGCAGCGCTGCGGGCGAATCGCTCTCATTGATGAGTTTCAGCATCCGGCTATGCTCTTCGTCGGTCAGGGCCTTGCCGGAATAGGCGCGCGCAACCTCGCCCGTAACTGCATTCATGTCGTCCTCGAATGCTTTCAGCTTGGGGTCGGTCGAACGGTTCGCTGCATTCTTAACGTTGTTGATGAGCGAGCCCACGCCCCACGGGATTGTGACGTTATCGGGGATGTTGTTCTCCATCCGGTCAAGATGGTTGCGGGCCGTCAGGATGAAGTTCAACCCCTGCCCTTCGGTTCCGGTCGAGAACTTGGTTCGCGCATCCTGATATGTCTTGAACTGGGTTTGGTCGTAGTCCGGGTAAGCTCCATTGACCAACCCCATAATCCGCATACCCTCCTTGGTGAAGCGGCTGGGCGGTGCGGCGCGGCCTTCGCCGATGGCCTTCACGGTAGCGCGATCTGAAACCGGAACGGCGTTGAGCGCTTCGTCGATGCTTCCGCCATTCGCGCGTATCTGCGCCGGGGCCGCTCCCACCCCGCCCGCTCCGGCTGCGGCGGCGGCTGCACCACGGAACCTGCGCGCCTCCACATCCTTCATTGTTGCGATAGAAGCGTCGTATGCGGCTTTCTTGTCCGGGTCTGTCTCCAAGTTGCGGGCGATGATCGCGCCCTCTATTGTGGTGGGTTGCTTGGCGGGCTTGGCGGGCGGGTTCGCCTTGGTGTAGGCATTCATCATGGTTCCGAACTGGGTAATTACCGCTTGGTTGGCGGCTCGGATTTTGCCGTACTTCTGTCCTTGGCTCACAGGCTGCGAGGTCAGTTTGGGCTTCCCGGTATTCGGGTCTACATCTATTTGGAACAACTTTGTACCGACTGGGGCGGGTCGATCATCGTCTCCGGGGTCGGTCGCGATGGCGTGTAATTCAAACCCGCCCCCGTCCTTTGGAACCAGCACCGCCTTCATTGTCAGGTTGGTATGAGCCTTGAAAAAATCGGGGTTTTGATTGACCTTATCCATCAGGTCTTTCTCGCTTCCAATGACCCCAAAATCCTTCGCATTCGGGCTGCTGGCGAGGTCATCTCGGAACGCATTTATGAGGTCGCCTGACTCCTTATCAATCGAGGTTTTTAGCTGCTGTGATTCCAGCGTAGCCATGTACGCTTTTTGGTGAACAAGGGCGTTATTTGCGGAATCCTGTACCCGTTTTTGGGCGGTATTTACCTGCTCATTCAGGGTGTCCATTTGCTGCTGCGGCATCTTATTTCCGGCCTGATATCCGGCTGCAACGGCGCGTGCAGGGCCTCCCGGCCCCTGCCCCACAGCGAGCCCCTGCGCGGCCCCCCCCAGCGCTGCGGCGGCTACTCTTTTCCAGCTTTCCCCGGTGGTCGAATCGTGCGGAACGATCTTCATTGTGCCGTCCGGCTGCATGGTTGCCGAGTAGGTTTTATCCCCTCCCAGCAACCCCCCTACGGCGTGAATGATCTTGGCTAATTCGCTCTGGTGCGCATGTCCTGCAACCACTTCAGGGTCTTGACTTGGGGGGGTTGTGCCGGGGGCGGTGGCATCGGGCGGGGGCGGCGGGGCGAGCGAAGCTCCCAGTTCGTTGACGGGGGTTCCCGGGGGCAGCGGCGGGGCCGCAAGCGAAGCGCCCAGTTCGTTTACCGGGCCCGGGGGCGGGGGTGGCGGGGTGTTGTCTGCTCCGGCGAGAACGTCACTTGCATCTGGCATAAATCCCCCTCTAAACGGTCGCTGCTGCGGGTGCTTTAGGTGCGGGGAGAAGCCCCGGAATGGGGAGTCTTCCCATCGCTGCGCCGCCGATGGCTCCCAGCGCACCGAAGGCGGAATTCCACGGGCTGTTCGCGGCGGCGGCGACGGCGGCGGCGGAACTGGATGCATCCGCGCCCGATGTGTTGGCGGTTCCGGCGTATCCGGTGGGGTTCAAAAGCCCCGCCGTCGAGCCGAGAACCTGCGCGGCCTGTTGCCAGTTTGAATACCCCTGCGCATAGTTGCCCTGCGTGATCTGGTTCTCGCCCTGCGCGCGCTGCGCGGCGGCTTGGTTGGCGTTCTGCGCGAGGATGTTGGCGTCCACACTCGACGGCAGCAGATCGTTGCCCCCGCCCCGGGCGGCGAGCACTTGGGCGGTGGCGCGTTGGGCCTGTGCGTAGTTGGTCGCGACGTTCTCGGTGTTCTGAGTGCGCAGGGCCGTCTCTTCGGAGGGCGAGTACCCGGTCTGCGAGGGCCCCGCCGCGAGGATGGGCTGGAACGCCGAGGTCAGGGCTCCGGTGATGGCCTGATCTTGCCCGAAAACCGTGTTGTACTGGCTTGTCAGGTTTTGATAGAACTGGCTCTGCTCGTTGGTAATGTCCTTCTGCTGTT
>Ga0210392_10000555_pt1 | contig 22355 bp, 23 predicted proteins | sample IncBWC30OmetaG_FD_161057 | JGI IMG/M metagenome (GOLD analysis project Ga0210392, IMG submission 161057) | Forest soil microbial communities from Barre Woods Harvard Forest LTER site, Petersham, Massachusetts, United States - Inc-BW-C-30-O ...
ACGACGAGGCAGCCGCCAAGCGCAAGGACGAGGAGTACCGTTCAGCGCGTAAGTCGATGCAAACCAACGTGCAGTGGACGCTCACCTTCGGAGTGCCCGTACTGTTCGCCGCTTTCGGCCTCCTGCGTTGGCGTCAGCGCCAAGCACAACGCGATTTGCTCAAGATCTGAGCCTCGGGGAAACAGTCATGGCACTCAGCACCGAAAACAAACTGTACATCTCGCTGGGCGTGCTCGCCGTTCTCGGCGGCGCGCTGTTCTTGCAAAACAAGAAGGAAGCCCAGGAAGCGCAGTCGTACACGCTGTCCGGGCAAGCCGCAGCGCTACCGAAGATCGACCTCAGCGACGACGATCTGAAGAAGGTCGACAAGATCGCGCTCAGCAAACCCGCGTCTGGAGACGCGGGTGCGCCGATCGACATCGAGCTGACGAAGACCGGCGAGGATTGGAAGCTCACCAAGCCAATCAACGCGGCGGCCAATCAAGCCAACGTGAAGTCCCTGCTCGACAACTTGAAGACGCTGAAGGTAAGCGAGCTGATCGACTCGGGTAAGGCCAACTACGCGAAGTTCGAGATCTCGGACGACAAGGCGCTGCACGCCGTGTTCTCCAAGGGCAACGGTGTCGCGCTCGACCTGTACTTCGGCGAGAGCGGCGGCCGCGGGCAAATGACGCGCATCGGCGGCAAAGACGGCGTGTACGCGACCAAGGGCTACTCGAGCTATTTGTACGCGCGCGACGTGAAGGGCTGGCGCGACATGACGCTGTGGAAGTTCGAGGAGACGGACGTCACGAACGTTACGATCGAGAACGAGCATGGCAGCTTTGCTTTCACGTTCGACAAAGGCAAAGCGACCAAAGACGAGTTCAAGCCCGCGAAGGGCGGCAGCGCCGAACCGATCAAGGACTACGACGACTCGAAGCCCGTCGACCTCTTGCGCGCATATAAAGCGCTCAGCGCCGACAACTTCGCCGAGGCGAGCAAGACCGACGCGGACGTTGGTTTGGACAAGCCATTGGCAACCCTCGTGATCGCGCTCAAGGACGGCGCCAAGCGCGAGATCAAGTTCGGCGCGACCGCCGAAGGCTCGAGCCGCTGGGCCAAGGTCAGCGGCAACGAACAGATCTGGAGCGTCAGCTCCTGGGCAGCCGAGTGGGCCACTGCCGAACCGAAGAAGTTCCAAAAGGCCGCGCCGACCGACACCAAGAAGCCCGGCAGCTCCGACGCCGATCACCCGAACGCCAAGCATTTCACGCCGGGTGGAAAGCCGGGCGGCGCGCCCCCACACCCGTAGCCGCTATGGCTAGATAGCCGGACGCTCAAGCTAGCCCGCTCTCCGCTCGTTGCCGCGCTCGTGGTGTACACTCCCCACGGGCTCGGCGACACAGGAGCGGTGCGTGGGAATCAGAACACTGAAGCGATCTGCGTGGACGGGAATACTGGCGTTACTGTGTGCGGTGGCCCCGAGGTACGCGCACGCCGACGGCAGCGCCACCCCCGCCGTAGCAGAGGCGCGGTACGAAGAAGGCCCCGCCGCGCTGACGCCCAGCCGACTGATCGATCAGGACGTGGAAAAGAAGCCCGTCCCGAGCGAGGCGGCGACGCCGAACAGCGCGCGTACCGTAGGCTACGTGCTGCTCGGCGCTGGCGTTGTGGGCCTGGGCGTAGGCAGCTACTTCGGCTTGCATGCTTTCTCCAAGTGGAGCGAGCGCAAGAACAACTGCACGGGCGGCTGCACGCCTGACGCGAAGAGCGCGGGCGACAGCGCCCAGAGCGCGGCCTCGATCAGCGACATCGGCTTCGGTGTCGGCCTGATCGCGGCGGGCGTGGGCAGCTATCTGATTCTGAGCTCCAAGAGCAGCGAACCGGGCAGTGCAACGCGGTGCGCCCCACGCGAAGCGCACGCTTCGTTAGAGCTCGTGCCAGTGCTCGGCGCGGGCGGTGGTGGTCTTTGGTTGCGCGGAGACTACTGATGACTCGAAGCGCGCGCCGATCGCGCTTTCGGCGTTTGCCGCAGGTCGCCCTGGCCCTGAGCGGTTTGCTGTTGATCGCGAGCAGCTGCGAGAAGCTGGTGGGTATCAGCGACACGGAAGTCACACGCGACGGTGGCGGAGACAGCACCGCGGCAGGTGCTGACGCGGCGGGTAGTAAATAGCCTGTTTTTCTGGGATTTTTTGGGGTTTGCGGCCTCAACCCCCTAGGTAAACCCCGAGCAAAGCCGGCTTTACCGTGCTAAAAGCCGCCCCTCATGCGTGCTTCCTATCGCTGGCTGAAAGAGCTGCTTCCTGGTCTGAGTGCGTCGCCGGAGGAGGTGGCGCTTCGCTTTGGGGCGGCGGGCCTCGCAGTCGACGGGGTCCGCCGCTTCGGTGCCGGTCTCGAGTCCATTTTAGTCGTCAAGGTGCTCGGCAAGGAACCGCACCCGACGCGCGCTTCGCTCAACTTGGTGACCATCGATCGCGGAGGCGTCACGCAGCGCGTCGTGTGCGGAGCGGGCAACGTGCCCGCACCGGGCGGCTTGGTCGTGCTGGCGCCACTTGGTGCGGTGCTGCCGGGTATGGACGGGCCGCTCATGCCGAAAGACATCGCCGGCGTCATGAGCGAGGGCATGCTGTGCAGCGAGACCGAGCTCGGACTGGCCGAGAGCGCGGAGGGCATTTTGATCTTGCCCGAGGGCTCCGCCAACCCGGGCGCGCGTTTCGTAGACGCGTTCCCCGCCGCGCAGGACACCATCTACGAGCTGGACATCATGCCGAACCGCCCGGACGCGCTCGGGCACGTCGGGTTGGCGCGCGAGCTCGGCGCTCTGCTCGCTCTGCCCTTCACTCCGCCGGCTGCGGGCACGCCCGCACGGCACTCGAGCGAACGGCTCGAGGCGCTGATCCAAGTCGAAAATCGCGATACCGAGCGCTGTCCGCACTATGCGGCGGGCGCGGTGCTCGGCGTCGTGATCGCGCCGTCGCCGTTGTGGTTGCAGTGGCGCTTGCAGAGCCTGGGCGTGCGGCCAATCTCCAATGTCGTCGATATCACGAATCTGCTGCTGCTCGAGTTCGGTCAACCGCTGCACGCGTTCGACTTGGATCGCGTGCACGGCGGGCAGATCATCGTGCGCCGAGCCAACGCGGGAGAGCCGTTCTCGACGCTGGACGGCGTAGCGCGCACGCTGGACACGGACGATCTGGTGATCGCGGACGCAGAAGGGCCGAGCGCGCTCGCGGGCGTGATGGGCGGCTTGGACAGCGAAATCCGCGCCACCACGAAGCGCGTTTTGCTGGAGTGCGCGTACTTCACACCGCGCGGAGTACGCCGCAGCGCGCGCCGTTACGGCCTGCACACCGAAGCCAGCCATCGCTTCGAGCGCGGTGTCGACTACGCGGCGATTTCGCATGTGCTCGCGCGCGCCAAGACCTTGATGACCGAGCTCGCGTCGGGCACGGCCGTGCCCGGCGCGATCGACGCGCGCGGCAGCGAACCCGTGCTACCGGAAATCACGCTGCGCTCGGCGCGACTCGACGCGCTGCTCGGCGCCTCCGTACCTTTCGACGAGGCGCGCGCGATCATCGAGCGGCTGGGCTTCCCGATTCTCGAAGCCAAAGGCAGCGGTGCCAGCGCCACTTTGCGCGTCGGCATGGTTTCGTTTCGCCCCGAGGTAAAGCGCGAAGCGTCTTTGATCGAAGAGATTTGCCGCGTGCGCGGCCTCGACGCGATCCCGACGCGCTTGCCCCCGGTCATCCCGCAGCCACCGCGACTCACCGGTAAGCTGGAGCGCGACGTGGGCGCAGCCGCGGTGGCGCTCGGCCTGTCCGAGGCCGTTACCTTCGCCTTCGTATCGGAGGCCGATCTGGCCAAGGTGCACGCCCCCAAGCCGAGCGTTTGGCTCAGCAACCCGCTCAGCGAAGAGCGCAACGTGATGCGCACGAGTCTGCTGCCGGGCTTGCTCGAGGCGCTTCGCCGCGCGCGGCGCCGCGGCGAAGCGCGCGCGCGCCTGTTCACGGTCGGCAGCTGTTTCGGCGCGCCTGTCAGTCAAATCGCGCAGGGCGCACGTCCGCGCTTGCTCGCCGACGTCGGCCTGTTGCCTCGCGAAGAGCTGCGCTTCGCGGCAGTGCTAGCCGGTCCGCGCCAAGAGTACCTGACCCTGAAACCCGAAGAGGTCGACGTGTACGACGCCAAGGGCGTCGCGCTCGAGCTGATCGAGCGCGTCATTGGTCGACACGCCAGCGTCCGCCTGACGTCTGCCGACGCCCGCCCCGCCCATTTGCATCCGCGCGGCGCGAGCGAGATCGCAGTCGGAGAAATTCTGGTCGGTCACCTGGGACCGCTGCACCCCGACGTGGTGGACGCGCTCGACCTCGGCGCTGGCGCGCAGATCATCGAGCTCGATCTGGAGGCCGTGCAACACCTCGGCAAGGTCGTGCCCGAGTTCCGCGCCATCCCGCGCTTGCCGGCGGTGACCCGCGATCTATCGTTGGTCGTCGACGACGGCATCGGCGCCGGCAAGGTCGGCGAGACCCTGGAGCAGGCCGGCGGCACGTTGTGCGAGTCGATCGAGCTGGTCGCCCTGTTCCGCGGAGGCTCCTTGCCCACAGGCCAAAAATCCCTGACTTTTCGGGTCATTTGCCGAGACCCGAAGGCCCGCTCAGCGAGCGAAGAAGCGCGCACGCTGACCGACAAAGAGGTCGACGAAGTGCAGGGCCGCATGCTGAAGGCCGCGCAAACCGAATTCGGGGCTACGCTGCGAGGCTGAATGCGCGCGCGCCGGACGCTCTGCCTGGGACTCATCGCACTGGCGCTGCTCAGCGCGGCGCTGTGCGGTTGCGAGCGCAAAGCGCCTGGTCCGGAAGAGTGCGAGCGCTTCGCGGAGATGGCCGCGCGCATGAGCACGGACAATCCGCTCCTCACCCCCGAGCTACAAGCTCAGATCGACGAAGAGACTCGTCAGTGTCTGACCAAGCCGTACGACCGTGAGCTCTTGGCCTGTGTCGAGACCACGCATCAAGCCCACGGTTGCTTGGCGAGCTTCCGGCAACGCAGCGGACGCAGTCAGTGAATCTCCCTCCCGATCCGGGAGCTCCTGGCCCGCTTCCGCCTGCGCCGCGCCCGAACCCGTTCGAGCCGCCACCCGTCGGCAGCTACGCTGGCTATCCGGGGCCGGCGCGCTACGCGCCCCCGACATCCTCCGACGCGATCGGCGCGTTGGTCTGCGGGATCCTAGCTTGGGGCTGTTTTCCACTGGGATTTTTAGCGATTTGGCTCGGAGCGCGTGCGCGCCGCGCGATTCGCGAAAGCCAGGGTCAAACCGGCGGAGACCAAGCCGCACTGGCCGGCATGATCCTGGGAGGGATCTTCGTCGGGGTGCACGTGCTGCTCTTCTTCGCCTACTTGGCGTTGTTCGGGTTCGGTATCGCTTTCGGCGCGTTCCACAAGTAACCTGTGGCTCCGCTTTTCATACTGCCCCTTTGCAGCTCAGCTCTCGAAGCCCAGGCCATCGCCTACGACGCGCACACGGATCGTCGCGCCGTCCGGGAACTTTCCAGAGAGCAGCGCGTGGGCCAAAGGATCCTGCAAGTTGCGCAGGATACTGCGCTTGATCGGGCGCGCGCCGAGTGCCGGCTCATAGCCGCGGTCGACCAGGTAGCCCTTCGCCGCTTCGTCGAGGTCGAGCTTCAAACGACGGTCTCCGAGCAGCCGCTCCAGGTGACCGAGCTGAATGTCCACGACCTGCCGCAGGTGCAGCTTGGTCAGCGGGCGGAAGAGCAGCGTCTCGTCGATGCGGTTCAGGAACTCGGGGCGAAAGAACTCGCGCAAGCCGTCGAGCAGCACGTCGCGCAGCGCGTCACGTCCAGCCTCGCTTTCGAACAGCTTCGGATCGCTCTCGAGAATGCGCTCGGAGCCGATGTTGCTGGTCATGATCACGACCGTGTTCGAGAAATCCGCCAGCCTGCCGCGGCCGTCGGTGAGCCGACCGTCATCCAAGACCTGCAAGAGCAAGTTGAACACGTCTTGATGCGCCTTTTCGACTTCGTCGAAGAGCAGCACCGAATAGGGCCGTTTGCGCACGGCCTCGGTCAAAAAGCCGCCCTGTTCGCTGTCGGCGTAGCCAGGCGGCGCGCCGATCAGACGCTGCGCCATGTGCCGCTCCATGAACTCGCTCATGTCCAAGCGCGTCAGCGCCTGATCGTCGTCGAACAGAAAGCGCGCCAAGGCCTTGGCTAGCTCGGTTTTGCCGACACCACTCGGACCCAAAAATAAAAACGACCCAATGGGCTTCCCCGGATCCCGCAGGCCGACTCGACCGCGGCGCACGGCCCGCGCCACGGCGGCCACCGCGTCCTCTTGACCGACTACGCGCTGCGCCAAGCGCTCTTCCATCTTGAGCAGCTTGTCCGCCTCACCCTCGAGCATCTTGGCCACGGGAATACCGGTCCAACCCGCTAGTGTTATAGCGACCTCGCGCTCGCCGAGAACGCGCGGCGGCGGCTCGCTGCTGCTCTTGGCCGACTCCTCGGCCTTGGCCAAGCGCGCTTCGAGCTCCGGCAGCGTGCCATGCTCGAGCTCACCCAAACGGGTGAAGTTCTTGTCGGCGAGCGCGCGGCGCTGCTCTTCGCGTGCCGCCGAAAGCTCACTGCGCAATTGGCGCACAGCCCCGACCACACCCCGGCGCGACTCCATATCAGCACGTATTTGCTTCGTTTTTTGCTCGAGCGCCGGCAGCTCGTCGAGCAACTTTTGGCGCGCGCCGAGGCTTTCGCTGTCTGCGCTGTGCTCGAGCGTGCGCAGCTGGGCCTGCACCGATTCGAGCCGGCGGAGCAGGCCGTCCGACTCGCTGGAAATGCCGTCGACCTCGACGCGCTTGGCGGCGGCGGCTTCGTCGAGCAAATCGAGCGCGCTGTCCGGCAAGCAGCGCTCGGGCACGTAGCGCTTGGCGAGCTGCACCGAAACCAAGATCGCGCGTTCGCTGATTTCGACTCCGTGATGCCGCTCGTAGCGCGCCGCCACACCGCGCACGATTTCCGTCGCTTCCTCCAGCGACGGCTCCGCGATCGGCAAGCGCGTGAACAAGCGCAGCACCTGTGCGTCTCGCTCTTCGAGTCGCTTCAAACCCTCCGGCGTGGTGGTCGCCAGCAGTCGAAATTCCGAACGCATCAGCGCGGGCTTGAGCACTTCGCCAATCGCCGTCCCGGACGGACCTTGGCCGAACAATTGCTCGACATTGCGCACCACCAAAATGACCGGCGATTGCGCGATGTCGCTGAGCAGCTTCTTCACGCGCTCCTCGATCTCGCCGCGCAAACGCGCGCCACTGACCAACGCAGCCGTGTCGATTTCCAGCAGTTTCGTCGACGCCAAGCTGGTCGGAACATCCCCACAGGCGATGCGCTGGGCGAGCGCACGCACCACCGCGCCCTTCCCCACGCCGGCTTCACCGACCAACAGCGGGTGGCTCTTCTGGCTGCGCTCGAGGATAGTGAGCAAACGCCGCACCTCGCCCACGCGCAAGAGCACCGGCTCGCTCGGATCACCCAGCAGCGGCCGCGTGAAGCTGCCCGGACTCGCGCTCACGCCCCGCGCCGCCTGCGGCATCGAACGCAGCGCCGACATGTGCGGCCGCAAAGATCCGGGCAGTACCCCGAATGCGGTCATCAGCTCACCCGCCGGCCCGCGGATCTCCTGCGACAGCGCGTTGACGACCTGCTCGATCATCACCTTCTCGGAACGCTCGCGATCCGCCTCACGCTGCGCCCGCTCCAGCAAGTCGAGCATCGCCGCCGACAGATAGGCCGGCTCGTTCGAACGCGGCAAATTGTTCAGCGCCCGCTCCAAGCCCGCCTCGAGCTCGAGCAAATTACTCACGCCCCGCTCGAACACCGCGCGCACCCCCAAATCGCGCCCCAACGCGCGTACCAACAAATGCAGCGGCTGAACCTCCGCGTGCTTGCGCTCATCCGCCAACGCCTGTGCCGCCGCTACCAGCGCCTTCGCATCGGGCGCATAACGTTCGAGCGAAAGCGTAGTCGCCTCTTCAGCCATCCAGCCGACGTTACCGCGATGCCCCGCCCCCCGGCTATCACCGCCCGCCCCCAACTATTCCCTCCGCTCCCCGCTATCACCTCAAAATCCGCCCACCATCCCCCCAAATCCAGTTTCTTTATTGATGGTCACCCAACACACCCCAGAGCACCCAGCCTTCGGCGTCCCAGCCGACCGCTCCGCAGACCCAAATCCATGGCCAAAGTTTGCTATGACCAAGCGAGTTTGGTGACGCTCGCTGACCTCCCTGGGCCTTTCGTCACGGTCGTGGCCGTGGTGCTTGGGCTGTTGTTTGGCAGCTTTTTGAACGTGGTCATCTATCGGCTGCCGCGGGGCGAGAGTTTGTCTCACCCGGGATCGCACTGCCCGGGTTGCGGCAAACCGATCCGAGTTTACGACAACATCCCGGTGCTCGGTTGGCTGCTACTGCGCGGACGCGCGCGCTGTTGCAAGGTTCGGATCTCCGTGCGCTATCCGCTGATCGAAGCGCTCGGTGGGCTCTTGGCGTGGGCGATCGTGCGCACGATCATCTTCGAGCTGCCAGAGGAGACCGTGTGGTGGAGGGTGGTGCTGGTCTTTGCTCTGTACCTCGCGCTGGCGCTTGGTCTACTGGCGGCCTCGTTCATCGATCTCGAGCACATGTATTTGCCGGACCCGATTACGCTCGGTGGCACGGCGCTCGGCCTTGCGAGCGTCGCCGTGCGCCAGATGAGCTTGAAAGAAGCGGCGCTCGGTGCAGCGATCGGTTTTCTGGTGGTCTGGTTACCGTTCGATTTTCTGTACGGAAAGTTGCGCGGCATGCCGGGCATGGGCTTGGGTGATGCAAAGCTGGTCATGCTCGCCGGCGCTTGGTTCGGCTGGCAGGGCGCGCTGTTCGCGCTGCTGGGCGGCGCGGTTCAGGCCAGCTTGACGGCGCTCGCGGTGTACCTGGCGCGCGGGCGCCTCGAAGAACCCGAAGCCGTAATTCGAGAGCGCGCCGAGCTGCAGCAATTGTTGGAGAGCACCGAAGGCGAGGAGCGAGCCGCGCTCGAACGCGAAATGGCACGCGATCCGCTGGCTTTCGAGCCCGAGCCCGGCTTGGGCAAAGCGCGCTTGGCGTTCGGTCCGTTTTTGGCGCTCGCGACCATCGAGTACATGTTGTTCGGCGACGTCATCTTGCAGGCAGTGTTCCCGTGAGCGCATGGCCCCAGCGCGCCGCGGCAGCATCGCTCGCGCTCGCGGCGTGCGGCGGCGCTCATCTCATCACGGTGCCGAGGGGCCCGCAGCCGCCCAAAGCACAGCCCGTGAGCGTCGATTTCCCGCCGCCGCCGGCGAAGATCGAAGAGATCCCGCTGTCGCATCGCTCAGGCAACAAGTGCGTGTGGCGCGACGGATTTTGGGATTGGACCGGGCGGCGCTGGGAGTGGCAAGCCGGCCGCGCGGTGCTCGCGCCCGCAAGCTGCCGTTTTGCCGAAGCCAAACTCGAGTGGACCACGGATTCGCTCTCGTTTTACCGGCCCGCATGGTACCCAGACCCGGCTGAAACCAAAGTCGCCAAGGCCTGCCTGGAGATCGCCTGCATTCCGGAAGCGGGTAGCGCGAGCGCCAAATCCCCGTGAAGCGAAGTGACTGACATGAGCTCAGAGCCCTGGTCGATCAAGCGAGTGCTTGCCTGGGCGACGGACGACTTCAAGCGGCGCGGCAACAAGAGCGCGCGGCTCGATGCGGAGCTCTTGCTCGGCGAGGCGCTGGGTCTCGATCGCATCAAGCTGATCGTCGAGGCGGAGCGTCCGCTCGCGGAGGGCGAGCTCGGCCGCTATCGCGCTTTGATCAAGCGCCGCCGCGCCTCTGAGCCGATCGCATACATCTTGGGGAGACGAGAGTTCTTCGCGCTGCCCATGCGGGTCGATCGGCGCGTGCTGATCCCACGACCCGACACCGAAATCTTGGTCGAGACCGCACTGAACGGCACGCGCGCGGAGCACCTGTACGGTCGCATGCTCGACCTGTGCACGGGCTCGGGTTGCGTCGCGATTGCGTTCGCCAAAGAGCGCCCCACCTGGCGCGTCACGGCCGTGGATCTTTCAGCCGATGCCGCAAGCGTGGCGCGCGAGAACGTGCAACGCGCGGGCGTCGTGCACAACTTGGCCGTGCTCGAAGGGGATCTGTTTGCTGCGCTGCCTGCTGGCTCGGTGTTCGAGCTGATCACCGCGAACCCGCCGTACATCCCGAGCGCTGATATCGCCGGGCTCGACGCCGACGTGCGCGACTTCGAACCACGCCTCGCGCTCGACGGCGGCGCCGACGGTCTGGACATCACGCGTCGCTTGGTCGGTGAGGCCATGCGCTACTTGAGCCCAGGCGGGCTGCTGGCCTTGGAGGGCGGCTTCGATCAAGCGCCAGCAGTCGCACAACTGCTGGAAACCGCGGGCTTTAGCGAGATTACTCGGGCCAAAGATCTGGCCGGCATCGAGCGCGTGGTCAGCGGCCGCAAGAAGTAATGCTACGGGCCGCCGACGAAAGTCAGGCGCGCTTCGAGTGAGACGCTGTCCGCGGTCACCGTCTGGCTCCAGGTGTGCGTGTACTCGATGGCGGGACCGAAGTTGAAGCGCCAGAAGCGCACCGGATCCCAACCCGCGCCAAGGCCGATCACGCTCATCAAACCGCCGTTCGCGTCGTTGCGATCGCGACCGCTGATCTTCATACCACCTGCGCCGAAGTCGCCGAACAAGGACAGGTCGCGAAACACACCGCCGTGGTAGAACAGCGGATAGCCTTCGACGTGAAAGATGAACGCGCTGCCGGCGGCAGTAATGCCGTCGTGCTTGAGGCTGACGCCTTCGAAGCCCAAGCCGAACACGAACCAATCAGTGAGCGCGCCTCCGAGCCACAGGCGGTTCGTGCTGCCGAACGCGAGCGCGGTGTTGCGCTCGTAGCGCGGCACGTCGAGCTTCGCGAGCTCGTTGGGGTAGCCGTAGGCACGGCCCACGGCCAAGCCGCTGGTGATACCGAGCATGAAGCCCGAACGCCGCGTCGCGACTTGCTTGTAGCCGCCGTCCCAGTCGGTGTTGGCAGAATCCGCACGGGCGCTTTCGGCGAAGGACCCCAAACCTACCAGCGCACACAGAAAGAGCAGTCGCTTCATTGGCTCACCCGATCTCGGACACTCAGGCCTCGAGGTCAACCCCACGCGCTCGGTAAGCCGCGAACGCCGCAGATTTTCCGAAGCACGAGCGGAGCTCGCGTCAGGCTTGGGCGCCACTCAACGGCGGCGCTTGGCGATCGCACGCGCAAGCTCGAGGATCGCGTCCTGCAGCTCGGGCGGCACGGCCTCCATCAGGCGCGCGGTTTCCATGCCGACAGGGCCGAGCTCAGCGACCCCGCCCACGAGCTCGCCTGCAGGTACGCCGAGGCCGTTCGCGAGAGACATGACCGTGCTCAGCGATGGATCACGCCGACCGTTTTCGACGGTCCCGATATAGTTGGGGGTGAGACCGGAGCGTTCCGCGAGTTGCTCGAGCGTGAGCCCGAGCGCGACACGACGCCGGCGCACTTCCCTCCCGAAGATGGTTGGCAAGGGAAGGCGATTTCTTCTCACTCCGGGTGCGGACATGAACCACTGATAGTGTTGATGTTTCAACACGATGATATACGGATCGCGAAACGCCGCGAGCGTTTGCGAACGACCACGCGGGTGCGGGCTGCCGATGTCCGTCGCGCGTCGATTCTGGCCGTCCGGTCGGGCGCGCTGACGAACACAAACAGTGACAATACTCACAAGCGACAACGCGTCCGAGCCGACTCGACTCGGATGCGCATCGAGCTCGAGCACGTTGTAACCTTCGCCTCTCACCCAACGGGACGAAGCCAGTGCGCCCTTCGCGCAAATCCGGGACGACCGATCCCGCTGGCTGCACACGAAGCGCACGCGAAAGTTGGCCCAATCGTGCCGGTCATGGCACCCGCTTGGGGATGGCCCTGCTGCTCGCTCCGCCTTCCGCGCGCCGCGCCCGCGGCATCGGTACATACCTCGCGCTCGGGCTCGGGCTCGCCGCCTGCGGCGCGCACCACGTCGACACGGACCCAGGCTTGTCCAAAGCCGTGGCAGACGACAGCGTGCCAAACGTGCCCGAGCCTGCCGAGAGCGGGCCCAAGCTCGGCGCAGTCGCCAACGTGACGCCCGTGCTCGAGCGACCCGCGTCGGGCGCCCGAGAGCTCGGCTACTTGCACGCCGGTGCGCGCGTCGCTCGCGCACAAGAGCCGTACTCGCGGCGCGGCTGCGGCGGCGGCTGGTACCCAGTGCGCCCGCGCGGCTTCGTGTGCGCCACGGAGAGCGCCACCGTCGACATGGCTCACCCCACATTGACGGCCATGGCGCTGACGCCGAACCTCGACGAGCCGCTCCCCTACACCTACGCGCGCACGCGCGCCGACACGCCGATTTTCGAGCGCGATCCGAGCCACGATGACGCCGTACGCGAAGTCGGCAAGCTCAAGCATCGCGCCGGCATGGCCGTGGTCGGCTCTTGGTCCGCGAAGGACCCGGAGGGAGCCGTACAGCGCTTGGCACTGCTCACCAGTGGTCGCTTCGTGCGCGCGAGCGATCTGGAAGCAGCAGAGCCATCTGCCTTTCGAGGCGTTGAGCTGACGAAGAAGGAAGATTTACCGCTCGCCTTCGTCGTGAAGCGCGGCGTGCATTCGTTCAAGCTCGACGGCGAAGACAGCCAAAAATCCGACGTGCTCAACGTTCACGACGTATTGCACTTGAGCGGACGCTTCCACAGCATCGGTGACGTGAAATACTGGGCCACGAGTGACGGTCGTTGGGTGCGCCATCGAGATGTGCTCGTCGTGCAGCAACGCAATACGTTTCCGGATTTTGCGCAAGGCACGCAGCGCTGGCTCGATCTGAGCGTCGTTACTGGCGCGCTCACGATGTACGAGGGCAAACGCGCTATTTTCGTAACCCTAGCGAGCGTGAATCGGGACGCGCATCAAAACGATGCCGACAAGTGGCTCGGCACGTTCGACATCACGGGCAAAGAGATCACGCTCGCGGCACACGACCCGAATTCGTTCGGTGAGAATTTCGAAGTGTTCGACGCGCCCTGGGGTCTCACCTTGTCCTCCGGCACGCTCTTGTACGGCGCGTACTGGCACGACCACTTCGGCGTCGAGCACGGCTCGGGAGCGATCGAGCTGTCGCCCGCCGACGCCGAGCGCGTTTACCAGTGGGCCACGCCGCAGATCCCCGACGGCTGGCATGGCCTGGTCGGCCCGCTCACGGCGGGAGCCGGCGACAGCGAGAAGACACGCATCGTGATCCGAAAATGAGCGAGGGCCAACCTAGCGGCGCTCACCTGCGCAACTCAACCGCGCAGGCGCTCGAGCACTTCGACCGTCGCGGGCGAGCGGTTCAGCGTGTAGAAGTGAATGCCGGGCACGCCGCCGCCGATCAGCTCGCGGCACTGCGCGGTAGCGTGCTCGACGCCGATCGCCTGCACTGCAGCCGGGTCGGTGCCAACGGCCTCCAAACGCGCCAGCAGCGGAGCCGGGATCGACGCGCCGCACATGGCCGTGAAGCGCTTGATTTGCGAGACATTGGTGATCGGCATGATGCCCGCGATCACCGGCACCGTGATGCCCGCCGCGCGAGCGCGTGCCACGAACGAAAAATAGCTCTTCGAGTCGAAGAACAGCTGCGTGACCAGCACCTGCACCCCCGCGTCCACCTTGCGCTTGATGTTCTGCAGGTCGAGCTCGAGGCTTTGGGATTCTGGATGGCTCTCCGGGTAGCACGCCCCTGCCAAGCAGAAGTCGTACTTCGAGGCGATGAACTCGGTCAGCTCGGAAGCGTAGCCGAAGCCCTCTGCCGACTTGACGAAGCTGGTTTCACCCTTCGGAGGATCACCGCGCAGCGCAAGCACGTTGTCGATGCCGCCCTCGCGCAACTGATCGAGCACGCTTTCGAGCTCGGCGCGGCTGGCACCGACGCAGGTCAGGTGCGCCATGGCCTCGAGCCCGACCTCGCGCTTGATGCGCCGCACCAAGTCGACCGTCAACCGACGCGTGCTACCGCCCGCGCCGTAGGTCACCGACACGTACGCCGGCTCGAACGCTTTCAAGCGCGCCACCGTCTCGAACAAGCGGTCGACGCCGGCTTCATCCTTTGGTGGGAAAAATTCGAAGGAAAACGCAGGGGTTTTCGCCGAAAGCTTGTCGATGATTTTCATTGTTCGGTAGCGCGGTGCGAGCGAGCTCGAGAGCGGCAGAGCATAAGAACACGCAAGCTAGCAGCGCGCACGGGGCTATGCCAATAGGACGCCTCTCGGAGACGCATCCATCAACCGAGGCGGATGGATGCGCCGCACGGAGCTCATGCATATTCATATCGTAGCAGTCGCGGGAACGGGCATGGGCGCCTTGGCAGGCTTGCTCACGGAGCTCGGCCACCAAGTGTCGGGCAGTGATGTCGCCTTCGACCCACCGATGGGCCCAGCGCTGGAGAGTTGGGGCGTGCGCTGCCTGCGCGGCTTCGACCCGCGGAACCTCGAGCCCACGCCGGATCTGACGATCATCGGCAACGTGTGCCGCAAGGACAATCCGGAAGTGGTGGCCGTGATCGAACGCGGTCTGCCGTACACGCACATCGCCGGAGCGCTCGGAGATTTCGTGCTCGGCAGTACCTCGCCGTTGGTCGTCGCAGGCACCCACGGCAAGACCACGACCACGGCCATGGCCGCGCATTTACTAGAGGCTTGCAGCTTTGCCCCGGGATTTCTGATCGGCGGCCTGCCCAAGAATTTCCCGCGTAGCTTTCGCGCACCACGAGCCGCCAAAGCGCGTTTGGCGATGGGTGATCGCCCACTGCGCAAGCCGCCCTTCGTGATCGAGGGCGACGAATACGACACCGCCTTCTTCGAGAAGTCCGCGAAGTTTCTGCACTACCGACCCGAGGTTGCGATCCTGACGTCGATCGAGCACGACCACGTCGACATCTATCCGAACATGGACAGCTATCTCGAAGCATTCCAAAAGTTCGTCGCGCTCGTTCCGGAAGACGGCTTGATCGTCGCCAACGCCGCGGACGAACACGTGGTGCACATAGTCGATGCTCACGCGCGCGCGCCGGTCGCGTGGTTCGCGTTGGAAGGCGAGGACACGCACGGCAAGCCGCCGCATTGGCTGGCCGCACCGTCGACCTCAGACGAAGCTGGCACGCGCTTCGACTTGTACGCGGGCGGCGTCGCTTGCGGACGGCTCGCGCTCACCGTTCCCGGTCGCCACAACCTGAAAAACGCGCTGGCCGCAATCGGCGCGGTCAGCCAAGGCTACGGCGCGCGCATTTCCGATATTGGGCCCGCGCTTGCGCGCTTCGACGGCGTGAGGCGTCGCCAGGACCTGATCGGGACGCCGCGCCAGAGCTTCGTGTACGACGACTTCGCCCACCACCCGACGGCCGTCCAAGAGACGCTCAAGGCCCTGCGCAGCAAGCACCCCACGAGCAAGCTGCTCGCGGTGTTCGAACCGCGCAGCGCGACCGCGTGTCGGCGCATGCATCAAGAGGACTACACCCACGCCTTCGACGCCGCAGACGAAATCATTCTTGCACCGCTCGGTCGTTCGAACTTGCCAGCGCAGGAAGCGCTCGATCTGAAGCTCCTCGCCGCCGACTTGAACGCGCGCGGCAAAGCCGCCCAAGCCTTGCCCAACGTCGACGCCATCATCGACTACCTGGCGCTGAACGTGACGCCCGGAAGCGTCGTCGCGCTGCTCTCCAACGGCTCATTTGGCGGCATTCACGCGAAATTGCTAGAGCGCCTGGCGGGCTGAACATTGCCCCGTGCGGTCGCCCGTGAAGGATGCTAGACGCGGGCCCTCCGAAACACTTGGAAAAGAGGCGAACCAGTGACGTGTCCCTGCGGAAAAGGCGAGTCGATTGAAGTCTGTTGCGGCCCGATCCTGAGCGGTAAGCGCCAGGCGGAAACCGCAGAAGAGCTGATGCGCGCGCGCTACTCCGCGTACGCCACACACGACATCGACTTCGTCATCTCGTCCCACGACCCGAAGACGTCGGGCGAGGTCGATCGCGGCAACACCGAGGCCTGGGCGAAGACCTCGGAGTGGCTCGGCTTGCAGATCCTGAGCACCGTGGGCGGCACCGCCGAAGACACCGAAGGCACCGTCGAGTTCGTCGCCAGCTACAGGCTACAGAGGATGAAGCTCGATCACCGCGAGCGCGCCAGCTTCAAGAAGGAAGACGGCAAGTGGTACTTCATCGACGGCGTGGAGCTGAAGGGCCCGCCAGTCGTACGCACTGAACCGCGCGTCGGCCGCAACGACCCGTGCCCGTGCGGCAGCGGCAAGAAGTACAAGAAGTGCCACGGCGTGGACGCCTGAGTCGCTCCATGCTCGCCCCGAGCTTTGGTCGATGACACGTTCGCCCGAAGAGCTCGCGCAAATCGCTTTCGAGGTCGCCACGGAAGCCGCGCAGATCCTGCTCGGCGGTTTCCGCAAGCAGCCAGCGGTGACCGAAAAGGGCCGCGCCGATCTGGTCACCGAATACGATCTCGCGAGCGAGCGCCTGATCCGTCAGCGCCTGGCCGAGCGCACACCGGAGATCGCGATCGTGGCCGAAGAGCAAGGTGGCAAAGCGGGGGCGGGCAAGGCGCTGACTTGGTATTGCGATCCGCTCGACGGCACGACCAACTTCGTACATGGCCACTTCTTCTTTTGCGTGAGCATCGGTGTTGCCGAAGCGGGTCGACCGATTGCCGGTGCAGTGGTGGCGCCCGCACTTTCCAGCCATTGGCGCGGCTGGGACGGCGGACCGGCCCTGAGAAACAGCCAGCCGTGCCGCGTCAGCAGCACGAGCGTGCTCGGCAATGCGCTGGTCGCCACGGGTTTCCCGAGCGACCGTACGCAAGCCGCGACGAACAATTTCGAAGCCTTCACGCGCGTGAAACCGCTGGTGCGCGGCGTACGCCGTTGTGGCTCAGCGGCCCTCGATCTGTGCCTGGTGGCAGACGGTACGTACGACGCCTACTGGGAGCGCCGCCTGAACGCCTGGGACCTCATGGCAGGATCCGCCTTGGTTTTAGCCGCAGGAGGCACCGTCAGCGCACTCGATGGCACGCTGCCCGACTTGTCGGTCGGACACATCTTGGCGTCAAACGGCCGAATTCATTCTGAGCTCCTTCCGCTCGTCACTTAGTGAAGCTCGCGACTCGTTAGATTCGTTTGGGGTCGGGGCCCTCGTACCAGAGTCGGGGGTGGGGCCCCGCTGAATTACGCGCTTCGTGATCCCCGAAGGGGGACACCTCAGCGGGCGCGGGGGAGAATCCCCCGAAGAAAGTGCGCTGGCCCGCTCGTCGCCGGTGGAGGATGATGAGTAAGAATGGACGACCGCTCGTCGGCGCGACCGGACGGCAGCTCAGCCTTCGTGCCGCGGCCTACTCCGCCAAAGAAGCCAGTGCGGCTGAGCGCCAGGCCCGCGCCTCGCCGAGCTGCGCCTGCGGAGGCGACGCTCGAGCCGACGATCCTGCTCGTGGGCGCGGACAGCGCGTTCGAGCCCGCGCTACGCGCGGCGCTCAAACGGCATCGCGCGTACGTCGAAACCACGTCCGCCGAGACCGTCGCTGAGACGGTGATCGCGACGGCGCCGGATTTGGTGCTGCTGGTCGGACCGGCTGCCCGCGACGGCGGCAGCACAGTGCTCGGTACGCTGATGAGCTCGCCCGTGTGCTCGGTGATTCCCGTCGCCATCTTGGACGACAACGCCGCGCTCGACATGCGGCTGCGCGCCTTCCGCCACGGCGCCGCCGCGGTCATCGCGCCGACGGCCAGCATCGACGCCATCGCCGAACAAGTCGCTAACCTGGCGCGAGAGATCCCGGAGCGTGGCGGCGAATCACTGGGCGTGGTGGGCGAAGCCACGCTGAGCGAGTTCGTCGGTGAGCTGAGCCGGGAGCTGCGCTCTGGCATCCTGTCCGTACACACGGGGCAAGACGGCGACGACGAGGCAGTGCGGCTCGTGCTCGGCAGTGGTCGGCCGCTCGCGGCGTTCATCGACGATTTCGTGCGCCAAGTGAAAGCACACGTCGTGCACGCCGAACCGCTGCGCTACGAATTCGCCGAGCACGCGGGCGGCACGGTCGCCTTGCTCGATGCGCTGGCCCCGTCGGACGAACCCGAGCGCGTGAGCGTGAAGGGCGTGCGCGTCGCGCTTGCCGACGACGACACGGGCCGCGCGGACACCGTCGCTCAAGAGCTGCGCGCCCGCGGCGTGGCCGTGGTCGTGACCGATCTGGCACCGACGGATTTGCGTTTCGCGAAGCTGCGCCAAATCGACCCAGAGGTCCTGCTCATCGGCGAAGCGCAGCTCAAAGGGCAAGGCTACGAGCTGCTGCGTCGCATGCGTCGCGACACGCGGCTGCGCTGGGCGTCACTGCTCGTCGTACGTTGGGACGAGATCTGGTCCGATGCGCTTTCGGTGCCCGCGCTGGATCGCTTGGAAACCTCGCTGGCCGCGCTGTCCGAGGCCGATCGCGCACTGCAAGCTTGGGCGGAGACCGGCGAGAGCTTCGACGCGCGCCTGGAAATCACCGGTCCAGCACGCTGCCTGCGCGCGTTGACTACGAGCCCGCGCCCGCTGCGCATGACCGTCAACAACCCGCGCATCGCCGTCAGCATCGACATCTCCGACGGTCTGGTCGTGGGCGCAGCCGCGGAGTCTCGCCTGGATCCATCCGAGCATTGGGACGGCGCGGTCGCGTTGGCGGCATTCCTGGTCTTGAGCTCCGGAAGGATCCACATCACGCCCGTCAATCAGCCCGCCGTAACCAACGTGATGTCCACGGTCGACGTGGCGCTGAACATGGCCGACTGCGAACCGTCACCGATCAGCCCCTCGATGCCCGCGATTGCCACTTCGAGCCTGCGCCCGCCGCCGCCCGAGCCGCTCGCTCGAATCAGCCTTCGTGCGCCAGACGAAGCACGAGAGCGCGTTCGGCGGGCGGTCTTTGGCAGCGCGCGCACCGGCGTCAGCCCGCCCGCCGCAATCTTTTTGGTCGCGCTGGCGGCGCTGCAAGGCCTGCTCGTGGTCGCTGGGCTGAGCCTCATGCTCAAGCCGCACCGCGTCGCATCGAGCGCGCCGAGCGCCACCACCAGCGCCAGCCTCTCGAGCGCGCTCGCCTCGAAGACCGAGGGCAAAATGCCCGTCGTCGCGCCGGCAACCTCGACGATTGGTGGGGCGACCCCCGCAGCGGCGCGCGCTCTCCCCCAGCCCACCGCGTCCGCGGCCTCGCCCGCGAAGAGCATTCCGCTCGACGAGACCGGCGTGCGCGCGCCGAGCTGCGAGTCGCTGCTCGCTGGCACGGCCGCGCATGAAGGCAACTACCCCGGCGCCGCTTACGGCGAAATGCGCGAGGCCAATCGCGCGCTCGTGCACGGCGACGTCGATACTGCCGAACGCTCATTGTGCAAAGCCGCGCTCTGGGACAAAAAAAATCCGGCCATCCCGCTTTCGGTTGCGCAGCTCATGCTGCTCCGGCGCGACGGCGCCAGCGCGGTCGAGTGGGCCAAAATAGGCCTCGAAAAAGCCCCCACGGATTTACGCGCGCAGGGCATCTTGGGCGACGGCCTAGCGCGCCTCGGCGACTACGACGGCGCCAAGCAGGCCTGGTTGAAGTCGATGAGCCTCGAGGAAGCCTCGGAGGCGCAAATCAAATCGCTCTCGTTCACGAGCGTGCGAGAAGCGAAGGCATCGATGGCTCACCGCGACTTCGCACGCGCCGAGCGCTTCTTCCGGCGCGCCGTGGTGCTGGACGGCGACAATGCCCAGGCGAGCAACGGGCTCGCCAATGCCTTGCTCCGGCTGGGAGACGTGAGCTCCGCCGGGCGCTGGGCCAACCACGCGGTGTCGGTCGCCCCGCGCGACCCCGCCGCCCGCGTCATCCTCGGTGACGTCTTGTTTCAGAAGGGTGATCGCAGCGCAGCCGAGGTCGAATGGCGCGAAGCGCTGCAAATCGACCCCACGAATTTCATCGCCAAGCTGCGCATGAATAAGCTGGCCAACACGCGCTAGCGTGATTTCTGGCGCAAATCGCGCTATGCAGCCCAGATGCCTGCGGTGACGCCATTCGAAGCGCTCGGCGGCGAAACCGCGCTGCGCGCCGTCATCAATAGCTTCGTCGACCGCATCTTCGACGACCTGATGATCGGCTATCTGTTTCGCGCAGCCGACCGCGAGCGCGTGAAAGCCAAAGAATTCGAATTTGCGGCGCGTCACCTGGGCGCCGCGGTCGAGTACACGGGTCGCCCGATCAACGAAGCACACCGCGCGCACCGCATCACCGGAGGCCAATTCATGCGTCGCCTGCAAATCTTGAAAGAAACGCTAGCCGACTTTCACGTTCCGCCAGAGGTCAGCGCGCGTTGGCTCGATCATACCTTGTCACTTCAGGCCCAAATCACCGACAACGCGCTCGATCAGTGCGATCCCGTGCACTCGAACCGTTCCGGATCGGTGCCCACATGAAAACGCTCTGGTTGGTTCTGGGCACGGCCACCTTGTCGTGCGCCACTGGCGGCTCCGCTTGGATGAACGAGCCTTTGGAGACAGAGGCCTGGCACGGGGACGACCCACCGCCCGCGCCCACCAGCGTCGACACCAGCACCGCGGAGCCCAAAAACCAACCGCCGGCGCCCATTCATTCGCACGTCCTCGGCGAAGCGCCGCACGGCGGGGACGACTCGTTCGTTCCGCCCGCGTCGTCCAGCGCGCCCAGCTCACAGGCCGCACCTGGCGCACCGCTGAATCCGCTGGCCGCCGGCGGGCGAGTGCTCGGTACCTTCCGCAACACCTACTATGATTTCCCGAGCGAAGCGGATTTCAACGGCGAAAACGTCACGCTCAAGAACACGAAGTGCAAGACCATCAAGAGCGTCGCCCGCTCGTTCTACGAAGCCGTCTGCGTACAGGGGAGCGGCACACTGTCCACCGGCAGCACGGTCAGCTTCGCCAAGCGCGACTGTGATTGCGCCGAGCTGTGCCCGCGCAGCGGCCAACACATTTGCTTCGACGAGCTCGACGCCAAGGTCTTCCCTTGGGGTCGCGGCGCGACCGGCCGCGCTATCACGCCTCTACTCACGGTCGCCGTCGACACCGATCTGGTGCCGCTCGACACGCCGATCTACATCCCTGAGTTCGACGGCGTCGCCCGCGATCCGTCGCGCTCCGCGCTGCACGACGGCTGCTTCATCGCTCAAGATCGCGGCGTGCGCGTCAAAGGCCAGCACGTCGACATCTTCACGGGCCACCGTGAAATCACCGCGCTCTGGAACGGCGTCGTGCCCAGCAACCGCGGCGTGACCATCGTGCTCGACAGCCCACGCTGCGCACGTGCGACGAGCACGCCGTGAACGCCTCGGGGACTACTCACAGGAGCCTATGAAGGAAACGAAGGTGACCTCCAAGGACGTCATCGAAATCTATGCCGAGCCGGGGCAGCACGGTCTCCGGATCTCGGTCGACGAGATGGGGAGTCGATGCCCTCTTCTGCCAGGAATGCCGCGCTGATAAAGAGCTGTCTATCTATCACCCTTGTCTTTCCGGCAATCCTGCATACAATACAGGAACATGCCTGCGCACCTGAATATCACTATGGATGAAGCGCTCTACCTTCGCTTGAAGAAGGAGCTTCCTCCGAAGCGAATCAGCGCGTTCATCGAAGATGCCGTTCGAGCAAAGCTGAGACCGTCCCGGATCGAGCTCGAACGCGCATACAAGGCTGCCGCGAAGGAAGAGTGGCGCCAGAAGCTCGCGGCGGAATGGTCGGAAACCGAGGTCGAAGCATGGCCCGAGTGACCCTGACTCGTGGCGATGTCTACTGGGTGAATCTCGACCCGACCGTGGGCACGGAGATAAGAAAGACGCGACCTGCAGTTGTCGTGTCGAATGACGCCTGTAACAAGCACGGCGCGAGAGTGGTTGTCGTGCCGATCACGAGCAATGTAGCCACCCTCTATCCAGGCGAGGCGCAAGTCCTTGTCGCCAAGCACGACGCTCGCGTGCTCGGCGATCAACTTCGCTCAATCGACAAGGCGCGGCTCGGAAGGAAAATCGGACGCTTGAGCCGAGAAGAGCTGACCAGGGTCGACGACGCGCTGAGGATCACGCTCGACCTCTAGCGAGAAGCCGCCGGTCGGGACCACGCCGCGCTGAAGTAGGTTCGAGTGACGTTCTGCCGACCCAGCGCGTCCGAGCAGTAGAGTGTTTCGCCGATTTCGCCGCCCACCGCGAAATCACCACGCTGTGGGCAGGCTCGTGCGAGCAACCGCAGCGTCACCAT
>Ga0210392_10000556_pt1 | contig 22313 bp, 12 predicted proteins | sample IncBWC30OmetaG_FD_161057 | JGI IMG/M metagenome (GOLD analysis project Ga0210392, IMG submission 161057) | Forest soil microbial communities from Barre Woods Harvard Forest LTER site, Petersham, Massachusetts, United States - Inc-BW-C-30-O ...
TTGACGCCGGGCAGTTTTTTTGCGGTCAATCGGACGTGGAGCAACGGCGATCGAGTAGAGTATGAGATTGGCATGCCACTCCGCCTTCAGGCCGTGGACGCGCAGAACCCGCAAATCGCAGCTCTGGTGCTTGGACCGGTAGCACTTTTTGGAGTTGGGAATCTGCCGACAGATTTTTCTCGAGCGCAATTGCTGGCCGCTTCGTCCGCCTCTCCGTCATCCGAAGATTGGGTTGTCCAGGGGGACGGGGGGAAAGTGACGTTCCGGCCCTTTGCGGTAATCGGCGATGAACACTACCGGCTGTATCAAACAGTAAAAGCCTAGTGCCTCGCGGCAGCGCGGCCAATCGATGGATTTCACCCGACGAGCTACGGATGCGTATGCGATTCCCCACGAAGCGCCCATCCGGGACGTGGGAGTTGCGTCGCCGGTGCCCCTGCTTAATCGAGACGCCGTTCCGAGCTCAGCGCAACATTTTCCACTGAGGCTCTATTTGATTCTTGTATTTCTTGTCAGTATTTTCCCGGCGTACGCGCAATCCGGCGGCGAAGCGCGCACGCCATCTCCGACGCATCCTCAGTTGAGGGAACCCACCGGCGCAGATCGCTGCCGGTTCTGTCATGCAGCAGAGGTTCAGGGATATTCCCGATCGGCAATGGCCCATGCTTTGCGCCGTGCTGGTCAAGAACCAGACGGCATAGTCTCGGGCAACGGAACGAAAATCACGATTCATTCTTCTCCGACGGGTTACTGGCAGAGTTGGGAGAATAGAGGCGATAAGAGTACCTACCGCGTTGACTTTGTGATTGGCTCGGGCGAGCACGCCAACGGCTATCTGGTTGACATCGGCGGACATCTTTTCCAATCCCCCGTCGCCTTCTACAAAAGTCGCCAGGCGTATGACCTGGCACCAGGTTACGAGAATCAGCCGGATCCGGATTTCACACGCCCCGTGAGCGAAGAATGTGTTCTTTGCCATTCCGGAATCGCACTGCATGTTCCGGGAACGCTAAATCAGTATCGGCCGCCGGTATTCGCTGCCGAAGCCATTACCTGCGAGCGGTGCCACGGCCCGTCAGAGAAGCATCTGGCGGATCCGCGCGTAGGGACAATCGTGAATCCTTCGAAGCTTGCGCCCGCGGCACGGGATAGCATCTGCGAACAGTGTCATTTGTTCGGAGTGGCGCGTGTACCCAATCCGGGCAAGAAACTGAGTGATTTTGTGCCGGGTGAAGCGCTCGAGAATACGTACAGCGTTTATCGGAACGCGAGTCCAGCGGGTTCGTCTGGGGACTTCAAGGTGATCAGCCACGTGGAGCAACTGGCACTGAGTTCGTGCGCACGAAACAGTGGAGGCCGTTTGTGGTGCGGAACCTGTCACAATCCGCACGAAAAGATGCCCCAGTCGGTTGAGTACTATCGTTCGCGTTGCCTGTCTTGCCACACGACGAGCTTTCCAAATGCTCATCCGTCCAGAGACAGCGACTGTCTTGGTTGCCACATGCCACGACGCGACGCAAAGGACGGGGGGCACACCGCGTTTACTGACCACAAAATCCAAAGGCGCCCAGAAGTTCAGCGCGAGGTTCCAGCAAATGCGGACATACTCGCGTGGCGGGAACCCGCGCCGGATTTACGACAGCGAAATCTGGGGATTGCCTACGTGGATGTTGGCATGCAGCGACACTCGTCGACGTTCATCATTCAGGGCTATCGCGCGCTTACCGGAGTCCAGGGACAATTCCGCGGTGATGCCGATTTCTTTAAATGGATTGGCGAAGCTCTGCTTCTGGCAAAACAAACGCCGGACGCAAAACGGGCGTTGGAACGCGCGCTTGAACTTGATCCTGATTCAGCGGTGACGGAGACCAGTGCCGCATCGCCCTACATTCAGGAAGGCGATGACCAAAGGGCAATTGCCCACCTGGAACGCGCGGTCGGGATCGATCCGCTTTTTCTGCCGGCGGCGAGCACGTTGATTGGTCTGTATGAAAAACAGGGCGAGGCCAGCAAGGCCGCGGGGCTGTCGGCCAAGATCACAGCGGCGATGACGGAAGCTTCCGGTGGCGATCAAACGGCACAGACGAAGTCCACAACCCAAGGAATGAAAAATATCGAGGACGTGTTTAAGAACATCCGGGTGTTGAAAGGAATTCCGTCGGACCAACTGATCCCGGCGATGCAATTCATGTCGTCGTCGCTAGGAGTGCAATGCAGTTTCTGTCACGTAGAGGGTCACTTCGAAAAGGATGACAAGAAGCCGAAGCAAACCGCGCGGGAAATGATGCAAATGATGTTTGATCTGAATAAGAACAGTTTCGAAGGGCGGCGCGAGGTTACTTGCAATTCTTGTCATCGCGGCTCGCGGAATCCGGTGTCGACTCCCCTGGTCGCGGGTGGCGCGCCAGCGAGCCCTCACTCTACAGACTCTGCCGGGGGAACTGTTTTGCCGAGTTTGCCGACCTACCGGCAATTAATCAGCAACTACATACGGGCACTCGGAGGGGCTGCCGCGATCGAGAGGGTTACGAGTCGGATAGAAACGGGCGTCACGAATGTTTCCGGCAAATCTCTTCGCGTCGAAGTCTTCGCGCAAGACCCGGATAAGTGGAAACTGGTCCGGCACTTTCCGCAAGAGGATAGCGTGTCGGCGTTGGATGGCCAGGCAGGTTGGCTCAGGATTCCGGGGCGACCTGCACGCGAGATGCACGGAGCCGATATCGACGCCGCACTCATCAGCTCCGATTTGCACTTTCCTTTGCACATACAACGCTTGTTTCCTGATTTGCGCGTTGAGTACCCGGAAAAAATCGGGGAGCGGGAGAGCTACGTTCTTTCCTGCATGCGTGAAGGGCGTACGGCGGCGAAGCTTTATTTCGATGAAGAGTCAGGGCTGCTCGTACGGGTGATGATCTTGGACGAGTCGCCGCTTGGCGTGAATCCTATGCAAATCGAGTATGGAGACTACCGCGAAGTAGAGGGCCTGAAAGTGCCATACCTGCTCACGTTCACTGAACCCGGAAGCAGCTACTCGATACAGATTGAGGAAGTGCGGCAGAATGTACCCATCGAAGCGGAAAAATTTGCCAGACCATCATCAAGCGGCACATCCGACTCTTCCACCGGTCCGGAATAATACGCGCTAACCATCGCCTATTCCTGATCGAAACGCACGGGCGCACCGGATAGAGCAAAGAACCGCCCCCTATAGAGATTTCACTACGCGCGTCGAACCGGCGTCCACACTTGCATTGGCGTTGCGGCGCGATTCGCCCAAGCATAGTAAGGGATGAAGCGGAGTTCCACCGGTCGAGCGGGAGCCGTGCCCGCGGCGTAGCGATAGTAGAGCTTATCGGCCGAAGCGGGCCTTTCGCTGGCTGCTCCGAGGTGCTTGAGCAGCACGATGCCGCCGAGCAAATCCTTTTGGAACTCGTCGTGGAACTGCGACGAAGCATTTTGGCGCAAATCGAGAGATACGTTGTAGAGAGGCACGCCTTCAGGCTGGTCCAGTTGTTCGAGGCAATAGACGAGCGGTCCACGCTGAACTGCGGCGCGCCCGTAATCATCGACAACGCGAATGTTTGCTTCAATCACTTGCGGGGCCATGTTGAATTTCAGACTAACGACGTCACCGGGCGACCAGCGACGCTCGATGGCAAGATATTGTCCGGGAATCGCGCCGGAAGCCGGACTGCCGTTGATTTTGACCTGAGTCTCTTCAGACCAACCCGGAATGCGAACGTAAAGGGTAAAGTCGGTGGGTTTGGCAGGTGCGAGGGTAATTTCCACCGCGCCGTCCCAGGGATAATTTGTCTTTTGGGTGATCTTGAGGGCGATGCCGCTCTCGAGACGCCAATCGAGTCGCGAGTTGTCGTAGAGATGGACATAAATTCCATCCTTACAGGTGCTGTAAAAATAGCCCGGCAAGGAAGCGAACGTCCGTTCCAGGTTTGGAGGGCAGCACGTCACGTCATACCAAGGATTGCGGATGTGGTCTCCCCCAGACGGATCGAAGGCCAACGGATTGCGATAACAATAGAGGGTTCCGTCAAGGGACATGCCGGAATTGATGCCGTTATATAGGGCCCGCTCGATCACATCGGCGTACTTGGCTTCGCCGGTGGCGGTGAGCATGCGCCAGTTCCACATCATGTTGCCAATCGCGGCGCAACTCTCGCCGTACGCGGTGAAATTCGGAAGTTCGTAGGCGTCGCCAAAGGCTTCGCCCTGGCTACGCGCTCCCACGCCGCCGGTCACATACATCTGGCTGGTCACAAGATCGTTCCAAAGAATATTCAGCGTCTTTAGATAAGCCTCGTCGCCGGTTTCCATGTAGTAGTCTGTGGCGCCACAGCAGGCGTACATGGCGCGAACAGCATGGCCTTCCAGATGAGTGCGAGAAGTGAAAGGAATACCGCAGAAGTGATAAACGTAGGCGTTCTGCGGTACCTTGATGCGATCGTCGCCTTGCAAGATGTAGCCGGCCAACGAGAGGTACCGCTTCTCACCGGTCGTACGGTATAACTCAATGAGTGCCAGTTCAATTTCAGGATGCCCGGAGAAGATGGGCTTCTTGTCGGGTCCTGGACCGAAACTTGCAAGCAGGTAACCGTCAACGAAGCGAATGCAAGCGTCGAGTAAGGTGCGGTCGCCCGTGGCTCGATAGAACGCAATCGCGCCCTGGATCATGTGGCCGAGATTGTACAGTTCGTGGCCCCAGCGTTGTACCTCGGGTGTCATGCGATCCCTGGTGCGGTCGCCGACATAATAGGTGTTCAAATAACCGCTGGGTTCCTGGACCGCGACCACTTCCTTAATTATCGTCTCCGCTTGAGCACGCAACTCGGGGCGATCTCCGGACTGCAATGCGAAACCGACGGCTTCTGTCCACTTGTACACGTCGGAGTCCGAGAAGACCGGACCATGTTGAGGTGCATCGCTCTTTCCAGCCAGGCGCAAGAAATTCTTCGTGCGTCCATTGGCTTCCAGCAGTTGCTCCATCGAGGGAATGCTCTTTGCGACGTTGGTCTGGCGGCGCGCGCCCCAGAATCCTTCCGTTATGGTCACGGCATGAACGGGAACGCTGTGCAGCTTGGCGTACGGGGAGTTATCCACGAAAAGCACACCTTCATCTTTCCAGTTGCGGTCCGATGAACCGGGTCCGCTCTGTCCCGAGAAGGCCATTAGATTGTGGAGCGGAAGAGAACCGATAGCGGTGGCGGAAATTGCCGAACCCACAAATGCCCGGCGCGATATTTGCGATCTATTGGTCATGTTGAGTTCCTCTGAACTGCCCGACATCGAAACCTTTCCGGCCTCCGGCGCGCAAATTCGGGAATGAGCCAAGGTGCACGCCTAGCACGGTGGCAAGCAGACCTCCTTCGCCGTCCGGGATGGATACCCACGCGCTAGAAGTTCCGAAATCGACGCCTGCTGCGATAGCCATGGGTTACTCCTTCTGAGCTAGTCCGCGGCTTAGGCCGTGTGCGCGTACATGTTCCACCCGAGATAGCGAGTGGCGGCTTCATGGACGGCGGGAGCGACGGACGAAAAGTTGGCGGCGACGTGATGTTCGAAACCGTTCTCGCAGATGTAGCGGAGCAGCTTCTGTAAGGCGGGGATTTCGACTACGCCGGCGCCCCCGAATGTTTCCAGTGGATCGTCGGTGAAACGGCCGCTGCCGGAATAGCCACGTATGATGCCGCGGGCATCGTCTGTGGAGAAGCGCGCGAAGCACATGGCGCCGGATTTCACCAGTCCGGTGCAAGTGCCGAAGGTGTTCTCCTTGCCGACGGTGCCGGCGATGATCGCCTGGTAGTCCATTTTCACGTCGCGAAAAAAATGCTTGGGGAGATTGCTGCAGTGGAAGCAGACGGCTTTGTTGGGATCGGCGCCGTAGTTGTTGTTCCAGTCGAGCAGGGCGCTGGGAGTTTCCGAGGCGAGTTGCAGCGCGTGCATAGCGAGTACGCCGCAAACGTCGACTTCGCAAGCGCTCGATAGCAGCGAATCGCTCATCATACTCATGACGGTGCAGGGAACAACGCCAAGATTTTCTTCGAGCGAGGTCCAGCACTGCACGGCGCTGATTTGCAGGTCGGTGGCTTTCATCCAGTCGTCGACAACGGCGCCGAGCTTGGCCATTTTCAGCAGCGCCACTGGTGGAACGCCGCTGGTGGAGACGTACTGCTGCATGGATTGCAATTTGTTGATGGCGGCTTCGTCGTTGTCTTTCATGCGGCTGATGCGGCCGAGGACTTCGGAGAGATCGAGAGTTTCGACGGAAATGCCGCTGGCTTCAAGGAGTTTTTCACTGTAGCGAACCGTGTTGAACGCCGTGGGACGCGCGCCAAGAGCGCCGATACGAAGATTGCGAAGTCCGTTGACGACACGACAAACGGCGGCAAACCATTCGAGATCCTTGGTGAATTCGGGCGAGTCGGGCGTTTGGGTGTGAAGCGTAGTGAGGGAATAAGGAATGCCGTACTGCTTGAGATTGTTGCAGGCGGACATTTTGCCGCAGAAACTGTCGCGACGATGGGTGATGCCCATCTTGCCGGGAGTGTCTGGAGTGGCTTGGATGAGCACGGGAACATTGAGACGGGCGAGGCGAAGCGTATCGGCGATGGCGCGTTCGTCGCCGAAATTGGGAAGCGCGACGATGACGCCATCGATGATGCCGGCCTTACAGCGAAACAGTTCGGCACAGCGTTTGGCTTCGTCATGAGTCTCTACGGCGCCGTATTTGCTTTGTTCCAGTGTGGGAGCGACAACATCGAATCCCGCGTTCTGTAGGGCTTGCAACATTTCCTCGCGTCCGGTCTTCGCCAGATGGTCCGGGAAGAAGCCGCGATTTCCTACGATCAACCCCATTGTCATTTTCTTTTTGCTAGCCATGATGAGCTCCGCGACTGCGTAATCGATGCAATAGGAGGCGCTTCGAGGACTTGTGTAAGCAAATTCGGTACCGACATCGAGCCTCTACTCTTCTGTGGTTTTAAGCAGCGGAAGAAAGGGCGGCAAACCCGCGCAAGGCAAGTAAACGTTTACCATGTTGATTAAGACATTGCAAGGCCTTTGCGACACCAGCAGTATTGCCGCGTTTTCCCTTTCGCGCGCAAGTAGCGGTCCGGTTCTCGGGCAAACGCCCTCAGGTTGGAAAGAACTTGGGATAGCGTATACTGCGGGTAACAACTTTTCTCGGCCGAAATAAATGAGGATCCGTGGACATTCGTGACGTCGCCAGACGGGCCAAAGTATCGACGGCAACGGTATCGCGCACCGTCAACCAGGTGGCCACCGTAGATGCCCAACTGGCAAAACGAGTATGGAAGGCTATCGAGGAGCTCGGCTATTACCCCAACCGGCAAGCGCGGGCCCTTGTTTCTGGACGCAGCCGAGTCTTCGGATTGATCGTCTCCGAAATCACAAATCCATTTTTCCCTGAGATCGTACAGACATTCGAGACGCTGGCCGTCGAGCAACACTACGAAATTCTATTGACCTCCACGATTCATGACCCGAAGCGGATGGAACTTGCCGTCCGTAGAATGATCGAGGGTCGAGTGGATGGAGTGGCGATTCTAACGTTTGGCATGGAAGAGGATTTGCTGGAGCACCTGCGTTTCCGGAACCTACCGCTGGTGTTTGTCGACATCGGACCGAAGGCGCCGCGCGTGAGTAATATTCGTGTCGATTACGCTGATGGAATCCGCCAGGCGGTGCAACACCTTGCGGCGTTGCGGCATGAACGGATCGGCTTTATTGCCGGGCCGCTTCGGCTAAGGTCTGCGATGGCACGCAAAGATGCATTTCAAGCGTCAATGAAGGAGATTGGCCTGCCGGTGAAGCCGGACTTTCTGGTCGAGGGAGATCATCGGTTAGAGGGTGGAAAAAGGGCGCTTAAGAAGCTGGCCGAACTTCGCGAGCGGCCGACGGCTGTGCTGTGCTCGAATGATATGACCGCAATCGGCGTTATGAGAGAAGCTTTTGAACTTAACATCAAGGTGCCACAGGATTTGTCTGTCATTGGATTTGACGACATCCGCATGGCAGAGTTTTTGACCCCTCCGCTGACTACGGTTCAAATGTCTCAATCGGAATTGGCCCGGCTCGCATTTGAAGCGCTCCTCAAGGAGGTAAAGAGAGAAACGCCTATACCGGAAGGATCCGAATACGTTTTAAAGACGCACCTGGTTCTGAGAAATTCAACCACTTTCCCCTCCAGCCGTACTGCCACAGGTCGACGCACGACGGCAAAAAAGCGTACGGACTCAGACTGAGCGTTGAGACCAGATCGATAGTTTTGGTTACAAGCGGATGACTTTTTGTTGGATCCGCCGGCCCTTCGGCCGATGTTCGGCAGTTGTTCAACAGCGCTGATGGACGAGCGCCGAATCTGATATCCGAAACACGCCAGCCGGTTCTACCGAGAGGGCGGTAGTTCATGATTTCGCTTGTCTCCTTTGGAGGTTGAACTAGTTCTCGCCGGCCCCGGTGGCGAACGAGAGCTCAATGGACTTGCCCTCAAATATTACGTTACGTTTCATTCCCGCTAAGGCTACGGTAAGGTTGCGTCGCTCCGGTGGAAGCATGCGCGAGCCGGGTGCCAGTTGCAAAGTGAGTTTTCTTGCCGCCTCGTTCCACTTCATCTGAATTCCCATCCACTCACCCCCGCGATAATTGAAGGAGCTGCCGTCGTCTTCGTAAAGCAAGAATGTGGCATCGGTACCGGGATAAATCGAGACGGAGAGGGGTTCATCGACTTTCTGGGAGGTGAACTGCTTCACCGGCCCCAGCGGCAGGATCGATCCGGCTCGCACATAGAGAGGAATTGTTTCCAGGTCGACTGGGCGTATGATTTCGCGCCCGCCATCCATGCGTTCGCCCGTCCAGTAGTCATACCAGACGCCGCGCGGGAGGTGGACCGTCCGCATGGTGGCTCCCTTTTCGACGACCGGCGCGACCAGGAGATTTTTGCCGAAGAGATATTCGTCAGGACACGCGACGGCTTTCGGATCGTCGGGAAAATGCAACCACAAGGCGCGCATGATTGGCATCCCGGTGCTCGCACATTCGCGAACCGTGCTGTAGAGATACGGCAGCATGCGGTACCGTAGTTCGAGATATTTCCGGCAGATGGTTTCCACGCGCGCGTCGTGCAACTGGCTTGAATCCGGAAGAGCGGCGCCTCTGTAATTGTTGATTTCGGTCGGACCGGTGTCTCCGGTGTTCCACCCCCATGGGAGACGGAGTTTCCAGGCCCGGCCGTGGCAGCGGAACAAGGGGCAAAAAGCGCCAAACTGAAACCAACGCAGATAGAGTTCGGCGGTAAATTCTGGCGTTGGAACAAATCCGCCGATGTCCGTACCCCAATAGGGCATTCCGGTAAGGGCCGTGTTGAGGGCAATGGGAATGTGAGTTTTCAAGGTCTCCCACGTGGAATACACATCGCCGGACCATAGAAAGGATGCATAGCGCTGCATGCCGGCGTAGGCGTTGCGATGAAGAGCGTAAGGACGCACGTTCGGCCGATCAATCTGCGGACCTTCCCAGTACATGCGATTGCGCACGAGCCGCGAGGCAATGTCCAGGGGATCGCCCTCGTCCGGCCACCACCCGTCTATGCCCATCGCAAAATCTTTGCGATGCGCGTCCCAGTAGCAACTCGCTTCGGATTCGTCGAAGCGCGAAAGTTCACAGGTATCGTGCACGGTGCCGCGAAGTTTGTCGGAAAGAATCACGGCATGCAGGACGGTATGAAAATTCTCTCCATGCAACTCATCGAGCATCTCCTTGGGATCAGGAAAGACGCGAGCGTTCCACACGAACGAGCCATTCTCAGTGTTCCAGCCCGAGGGGCAAAACCCGGTTCCCAGATAGATGAAAGCGTCACAAGGCAATCTCTTTTCGCGGAAGGTCTTCGCCTCGCTCAGAATCTGTTCGCGGCTGGCAAGCGTACGGTGCGACTGTTGATAGCCGAAACTCCAGAGCGGAGGCATCTCTGGATGGCCGGTGATGTGGGCATACTCCGACATGATTACGGCTGGTTCGGGAGAAATGACGAAGAACACATCCAAGGGAAGCGCCGCGTCTGCGGTGGCGGGTTCGAGCTTTCCCTCGGTTCCGGTCAAGTCGAAGGTGCCATAGGGTTGGTGAAAAAACATTGCCCAGCCGGAGGCGCTGATGATCCAGGGAATGGGCACGCGCCCACCGTGTGTGGCAAGCTGATAGCCGCCCTGGCCACTTTTCATCAAATCAATAATGCCGCGGCGGTCAAACTGGGCGCCTCCCTCCCCTAACCCCAAAAGGGGCGAATTGCCGATGAGAAAAGAGAAATGACCGGTGTTCTGGTCCCAGGCAAATTTCTGGACGATCTTGCCATCGACGCCCGTTACGGTCGTTCTGAACGGATGGACAGAAACTTGAAGTTTCACGCTGCCCACGGCTGCGGTGCGTTCAGACTGGCCGCGGAACTGAGCAATCGGAGCACCCCAAGATTTTTGGACAAGGGAACCGTCGGAAGGTATGGCCTGAACAACGCCATTTTTGTCGAGAGCAAGGATACTCAAGCGGAACGTGTGGGGGCTGACCGGCGTGATTTGTATTTCAACCTGCGGCGCCGCGATTGGTTCGTCTTGCTGACTTCCTTCGAGGTCGCGAGGTAAAACGATCGCAGCAGACGCGGCAGCCAATCCCTTCAAGACATCCCGGCGGTTCCATTGGGGACCCATCGCTGTAGTCGCGTCCTCCAGTCGTCCAGAGAGTCGCCGTTTCGTCACCTGACGCGCGCCATTTGGATGCGAGGGATTGTAGCGGAATTGAGAAATGAAGTAAACGTTTGCTCGCTTCGCGTGTATAATCCACGTTCGCTCGGGGAAGTGTGATGAGACCAGCAGAAAGTATTGTACGGTGGCGAATCGCGATCCTGGTCAGTACGGCGATAGCCATCAGCTACCTGGATCGCCAGACCCTTCCCGTGGCGATCCAAGCGATCAGCAGAGACATTCCACTTAGCAATGAGCAGTTCTCCACACTACAGTCCGCGTTTCTATTTGCGTACGCTTTGATGTATGCGGGCGGGGGAAGACTGGTGGACATGCTGGGAACGCGGCTGGGACTTACGGCGATTATGCTGTTCTGGTCGTTTGCCTGTGCCAGCCATGCCTTGGCAACCGGGTTCGCCATGTTGGTAATCAGCCGGTTCCTGCTTGGTGTCGGCGAGGGCGGCGGTTTCCCCGCCGCCACACGGGCGGTAGCGGAGTGGTTTCCGACACAAGAGCGGGCAACGGCAATGGGGCTCATCAACGCAGGAACCGCGGTGGGTGCGATGGTGGCTCCGCCTTTGATTGCGGTGGTTCTGGGAGTTACGAATTGGCGTTGGGTCTTCCTGCTGGCTGGAGCATTCGGATTGCTTTGGACCGCGTGGTGGCAATGGTCCTATCGTCCAGCTTCAGAGATTTCGCGGGTGACGAGAAACGATGCGAACGAAATGGTTGGACTGCATGCAAAGGCCGCAGTGCGATTCCCTTGGACTCATCTGTTTCGCGTGCGCGAGACCTGGGGACTGGTGACCGCAAAGTTTCTAAGTGATGCGGCGTGGTTTTTCTATTTATTCTGGTTGCCGAAATATCTCTACGACGCACGTGGTTTTGACATTAAGTCGGTCGGTTTGTTCGCGTGGATGCCCAACGCCGCGGCGGGAATTGGTTGTCTGTTCGGCGGCTCTTTCTCGAGCTATCTGGTGCGCCGTCAGTTCCCTGTCGGTCTGTCGAGAAAGGCGGCGCTCGGTGTCAGCGCAGCCGTGATGCCATTCGCGATTTTGCTCCCTCACGTTACGGTGCCGTGGGCCTTGACGATTTTCTGCCTGGCCTATTTCGGCCAGCAATCCTGGTCTACGCTCGTGATGGTGCTGCCGACGGATCTGTTCCCGCAGCAGGTTGTCGGATCGGTCGCCGGACTGGTGGGTTTCGGAGGCGCGATGGGCGGAATTGTGTTTGGGCAATTGGCCGGATACCTACTGGATCACGGCTTCGGTTATGGCTCGGTTTTTGCAATTGCGGGAACGCTGCACGTTAGCGCTCTGCTGATCATTCTCACGGTAATACCCGTGGTCCGGCCCTTGGAACTCCGACAGAGATTGAGTTACGGGAGAGGTCAATGAAAATCACGGAGATTCGTACTCGGGTCTTACGCTGGCGTGGCAACACCGTTCCGCTACCTCCGCACTTCTGCACCAATCCGATGGACGTCATGGAATTGCCGGAGGCGTCCATGCGTACGTTCACGTTTCACGGATGGCTGGTGGCAGAACTGTTCACCGATGATGGGTTTGTGGGCCTGGGGAATGCCGCACTCGCGCCTCAAGCGACGAAACAGGTGATCGATCTTTACTTGAAGCCGTTGTTGATCGGGCAGGATGCATGGGATATCGAGCGGTTGTGGCAACACATGTATCGCAAAACGATGGCGTTCGGTCGCAAGGGAATCGGGATGGTGGCGATCAGCGCGCTTGATATTGCGTTGTGGGATGTGCTGGGAAAATCGGCCAAGCAGCCGGTTTTTCGGTTGCTGGGAGGCAGAACAAAAACGCGCATTCCCGTTTACGCCTCGCGCTTGTACGCCACGGAACTGGGCAAACTGGCGGCGGAAGCCAAGCGCTACAAGGACGAAGGCTACCGGGCTATGAAACTGCGATTCGGATGGGGACCAGCGGATGGCGCTCACGGCATGCAGCGCAACGTGGAATTGGTGCGAACTGTGCGCGAGAGTATCGGCGACGATATCGATCTCATGGCCGACGCGTACATGGGCTGGAACCTGGACTACGCGAAGAGAATGCTGCCTCTGCTAGAGCCCTTTCGCCTGCGGTGGCTGGAGGAGCCGGTGATCCCCGATGACGTCCAGGGCTATACCCAGCTGAAATCCTACTCGCGGATTCCGATTGCGGGTGGCGAGCATGAATTCACGCTGTATGGATTTCGCGACCTGCTGGAAGCTCGCGCCGTGGATTACATTCAGTTCGACACGAATCGAGTTGGTGGTATTACGCAGGCACGTAAAATCGCGGCGCTTGCGGAAGCTTATTCAGTGCCGGTAATCCCTCATGCGGGGCAGATGCATAACTACCACGTTGTGATGGCCAGCTTGAATTCCCCAATGGCGGAGTACTTTCCGCGAGTCGACGTAGAAGTGGGCAATGAATTGTTCTGGTATATTTTCCGCGGTGAACCCAGCGCGAAGGGTGGGTCCATCGATCTTGATGACAACGTCCCGGGCCTTGGACTGACGATCGATGAAGCTGGGCTGGAACGGTTTGAGGTGTTCGAATAAATCTCTGAACTGCAAAAGATTCCGATGACGCGAGTGCTCCAAATCAAAACAGGCTCTTTTCGGCACCTGGACGGCTGCTCTTCGATCTACGTGCGAGCGCAAATTGCCATCGAGGTACCAAAGAAGCTGAGCGAAGTGGCCCACCCGAGGCGGCCAAGCGACAAACTCGGCTATGAACTTATCCATACGGGGGGTGCTGAGTGGCAAACGCTTCCCGCGATTGACCTTCCTCAGGTATCAGCTTGCTGCCTTATTTCCGGCACTGGACTGACACCCATCGGCAGCGCTCGCGGCCGCCAGTCCATGCACGCAACTGTTACCGAAGAGCTGACGGACAGCGTGAAGATGTTCCGGTGGGAGTGGAGGGCGGGCGCCCGCGGATGAATCCCGTTCGTGTTGAGAAATGCAAACCCGGCATCGTCAAAGTCGTGCCGCTAGGATGACTAACATTATGGCAAAACCATCAGTCGCAATTTTGGGCCTTGGCATCATGGGGTCTGGCATGGCCGCACGGCTGCTCTCCGCAGATTTTCCACTTGCGGTCTACAACCGGAATCGCGAGAAATGTGTTCCGTTGGGTGCTGCTGGAGCGTTCGTGGCGCCGACACCGCGCGATGCAGCGTCGCGTGCCGAGATCGTCCTAAGCATGGTGGCGGATGATGGCGCTTCGCGTGACCCGTGGCTAGGAGAAAGTGGCGCGTTGAAGGGAGCGTCGCCAGGTTCGGTCCTGATCGAATCCAGCACATTGAGTGTTGATTGGGTGCGCACGCTTGCGGCCGAGGCGGTCGAGCGCAAGTGCAAATTCCTGGACGCCCCGGTTACTGGCACGAAGCCTCATGCCGCTTCTGGCGAATTGCTATTCCTGGTGGGTGGCTCGGCGGAGGTGCTGCAAGAAGCGCGGCCAGTTTTCTCTGTGCTAGGACGCGATGTGATTCATCTAGGTCCGATTGGAAGCGGCGCAATGATGAAGCTCGTGAACAATTTCCTATGTGGTGTCGAGGCCGCATCGTTTGCCGAGGCGTTGCGTCTGGTTGATGCCGGCGGCCTGGATCGTGCGAAGGCCATTTCCATCCTCACCGGCGGCGCTCCCGGAAGCGGAATTCTGAAGAGAATGGCCGAGCGGGAAGCTAGCAATGATTTCACTGCCGTTTTTGCGCTTCAGTGGATGGCCAAGGACCTCGCGTATGCAATCGATGCTGCTTCTGGTAAAGGAGTTCCACTTCCGGTCGCGACTGCCTCGTTGTCTGTTTTTAGACAGGCGATGGAACTCGGCTACGGAGGCGAAGACTTCGCGGCGGTCATCAAATCGGCGCAGAAGCAAAGGAAAACCTGAGGAGCGAACAGCGAGATCGGGTATGACCGTCCGGTGGCGGGAACGTAATAGTCGTCGAGTTGGGTAAAAGTGTCGTCAAAATTGTCCTGCCAGACGCCGCCCATGGTGGATGCTTCGGTTGCAGGCTGATAAGGGTGGTGAAGCACGGTGGCCTGCAGGCCTTTGGCCCAGTGGACGGGACCAAGAGGAATTGTTTCGCCGTCCACCTTAGCAACCGAAACGAACGCCGCTCAACGGTGGCCCATTTCGTGAGCAATGTGCGAAATTGCGTACATGTACGCAGGGATCTTTCCGTCCTGCGAGGGCTCGGTGAGTTGCCGCGGATAGGTTGCCGCTGGTAGAACGTGATGTCGTGGTCTGTGGGACGGGCGCGTCCTCGGAGGTCGCTTTTGCATCTGGTTGGATCCGACGTACACCGGTTGGATGTATTGCCATTGGAACCTGCCCGGAGTGCAGGTAAGGCTCGAGACAGCGCTGAGTGGCGCCAATTCCGGTGACAGCGGCCCGGATGGAGTGAAACCCTAGCCATGGGCAAGTTCTCTGCTGCACACTTTGCGAAAAACGAGCTGCAAAGTAGACTGAAATGCCGTTTGAGTGAGTTGGCAAGAACAATAGGAGCAATCCATGTTGAGACCGGACGTGAATCGCCGCGAATTTCTGAAGATCGCCGCTGGAGCCGGCGCTGCCTTGGCCATGCCGGCTCCCGGACATACTGCTGCATCTTCCAAAATGATCGGCATCCAAGTCGGAGCAATTTCGTTTGCTGATGAAGGTACCGAGAAAGTTCTCGATGTGCTCCAGGAACGAGCCTGCGTGAATACGCTTTTTCTTGCGGTATTCACCTACGGTCGAGGTATTGCTGGAAGGCAGATTCCCGGCCAACCGCTTCCCGATCACGGCAAGCAGGAGTACGACCTCAATTTTCACGGTGGGAATTTCGCCACGCCTCATCCCCAGTATTATCAAAACACGATTCTTAAGGACACGCGTGCGCCCGATCACGGCGACCTGGACATCCTCGCCGAAGTGCTTCCTGCCGCCAAGAAACGCAATATGAAAGTCGTCTGTTGGCTCGAGGACGTGTTTCGCACCGACTTGCCGAACATTCAGAAATTGCAGGAACGAGATCTGTACGGCCGGAATGCCGAGACGCTGTGCGTCAACAATCCGGACTACCGGAATTTCCTGACCGGTTTGGTCGAGGACTATACCCGTTCCTATGACATCGACGGAATTATGTGGGGCTCCGAGCGCCAGGGTGCGCTTGCGGACAGTTTGGAAGCCACCCATGACGTACCACCGGTCGATCCGGGCCAAGTCACTTGCTTCTGCGAGTTTTGTCAGAGCAAGGCGAAACAACGCGGAATCAATGCGGAGCGCGCCCGGCAAGGTTTTCTGGAATTGGAAAAATTTGTTCGTTCAGCGCGCAGCGGCAACCGCCCCGTGGACGGCTACTACGTTCAATTCTGGCGCCTCCTGTTGCAATATCCCGAGTTAGTCGCCTGGGAAATGCTCTGGACGGATAGTCTTCGCGAAACCTACGCGGCAATATACAAAACCGTAAAGACGGCGAAGCCGGCCGTGCCGGTGGGTTGGCACATCTGGCACAACAATTCCTTCAATCCCATCTACCGCGCGGAGCAGGACCTTCACGAGCTCTCGAACTATTCGGATTTCATAAAGGTTGTGATGTACAACAACTGCGGTGGCGAGCGCATGGCATTATATGCAGACAATATTGGCTCGACACTTTATGGAGATCTATCGAAACAGGGCCTCATCGATTTTAACTATGCGGTAATGGGATTTAAGGAACGCAGCTACGATCAGATTCCTCACACCGGCCTGTCAGCCGATTACGTGTTCCGCGAGACAAAACGCTCGCTGGAGGGAGTTGCCGGCACGCACACGCTCATCTGGCCAGGCATCGATATCGACATTCCGACCGAGCCCAATAACAGCAAATCCACGCCGCAAAGCGTTAAAGAAGCAGTTCTCGCGGCCTTTCGCGCTGGCGCACCAGGCGTGCTTTTATCTCGCAAGTACTCCGAGATGCGGCTCGCCAACCTCAGCGGCGCTGGAGAAGCGATTCGCGAGTTGAAACTATCCAGTTGAGGTTGGGGCTTCGGTCGCGCAGACTCCTTGAGCAGCGCACCTTGGGGAGATACTGCGTCCGCAGCAATCTCTCTTGTTTGACGTCTAAGATAAAATGCCGTTAAGGACCGAGCCTCGACAATGCTAGGAATGCAGAGATTTACCCTAGGCCTTTCGCTTCTCTTGCTTGCGGTGCCGTTCGCCCAGCATCCTGGCACCACCTCGCTCACTGCTCGCCTCGACGTTGCTCCCTCTCAACTGCTGGTAACACCGGTCGACCATAATTGGTCTTCCTACAACGGCGACTACACCGGACGCCGCTACAGCGCTCTCCGCGAGATCGACAAGTCTAACATCTCAAAGCTCCGGGCACAGTGGGTGTTTCACGTCGCAAACTCGAATCATCTGGAAGTTACGCCGGTCGTTGTCGACGGCATGATGTTCGTGACTTCCGCTAACGATGCGTTCGCACTCGATGCGCAAACAGGTCGAACCGTGTGGCACTACTCACGCCCCATCACGGAAGGACTTATTGATGACGCCTCGCAACATCACAATCGTGGCGTCGCCGTATGGCACAACCGAGTCTTCATGGAAACTGACAATGCACATTTGCTTTGCCTGGATGTTCGCTCGGGTCACCTGCTCTGGGACGTTGCTTACACCGATGGAAACCGCAACTACGGCGCGACCAGCGCTCCCCTGGTAGTCAAAGATAAAGTCATTGTCGGAACTTCTGGTGGCGATGATGGCGTGCGCGGGTTCGTCGCGGCTTACGATGCCGCAACCGGGAAAGAGTCTTGGCGTTTCTGGACCATCCCCGCGCCCGGAGAGTTCGGTTCCTCCAGTTGGCCGGGCGAGAGCTACAAGCTCGGTGGCGGCACAACCTGGATGCCCGGAACCTTTGATCCCGAACTCAATACCATTTTCTGGGGCACGAGCAATCCGGCGCCCGATTTCGACGGAGATCCACGCCCTGGCGATGACCTCTACACGGACTGCCTCTTGGCTCTCGATCCCGACAATGGCAAGCTGAAGTGGTATTTCCAGTTCACACCGCATGACCTTTTCGATTACGACGCGGTGGAAACGCCGGTGCTCGTCGATGCTGTTTTCAAAGGTCAGGCGAGAAAGCTCGTCGTCGAGGCAAACCGAAATGGCTTTTTATACGTGCTCGATCGGACCGACGGAAAGTTTCTGTCGGCAACGCGCTTTTCCGAGAAGCTGAATTGGGCCAACGGAATTGACGAAAAAGGCCGCCCCATTCGAAGCGAGCTCAAACCAACAGAAAAGGGTACCCGTATCTGTCCGGGCATGGTCGGAGCCACGAACTGGCACTCGCCCGCGTTTAATCCGGAAACATCATTGTTTTATTTTATGGCGTTGGAAAGCTGCAACATCTACAAGCTCAGAGCGCAAAAATTTGTTCCCGGCCAGACTTACTATGCTACGGGAGCTAGCCACAGTGAGACCGACCGGAACCAGAAAATTCTCCTGGCCTATTCCATCGAAGGGGACAAGCCCAAATGGCGCTATGTTCAATCCGGCAATGGGCATTCATCTGCTGGCGTCCTGACGACTGCCGGCGGACTGGTTTTTTTTGGCGACGACGCGCAATCCTTCGAAGCTGTGGACGCCGCAACAGGAAAATCGTTGTGGCACTTTAACACCGGGCAGAACATCAGCGCATCCCCGATGACTTATGCCGTTAATTCGAAACAGTTTGTCGCAGTTGCGGCTGGAAGCGACATCTTCGCTTTCACATTGCCCTAGTAGCGGACGAAACACTTCTCGATTCCGGACTTGGCCTCCCACCGCGCTCATCAGCAGTAACGATAAAGCACATTTGTAAATTTCAACCGACAACCGCTTGACTTCGGCCGCACTCCATCCTAAACTGCGCGACCAAGTGGGGGGAAATACTATGGGGAATCGTGTCTTTCGCCTTGTTTTAATCGTTTTAACTCTTCTTTCAAGTGCCAGGCTGCTATATGCCGACGTAACCGGCTCGATCCAGGGCGTGGTAAGTGACAAAACGCAAGGAGCGATCGTCGGCGCAAGACTTACGATCACGAATACGCAAACGAATCTGCGATATGAAGTGGTCACGGGGCCGGACGGGTCGTATCACGTCCTGGCTTTGCCGGCGGGCACTTACACGCTCGTCGTCACGGCCAATGGATTCCGCCCATTTACCGAAACCAACATCGAAGTGAAAGTGAACGACCAACTGCACGTTGATGTGACCATGGCTGTGGGATCGACGACAGAAACCGTCAGCGTTGAAGCTAACGCCGTGCAGGTACAGACCGAAAGCACGCAACTCGGCGACGTCATCGACTCCAAGAAGATGCTCGCCCTTCCGCTGAACGGTCGCAGCTACATCGATCTCCTGGGACTGCAGGCGGGCGTTGCGCCCGGCACTTCAGAGTCGATCCAACAGGACCGCCCGGTTTCAGGCACCCTGAATCCTGGCAACATCTCCGTCAACGGCCAGCGCGAAACCGCCAATGCGTTCCTCGTGAACGGTGGTGACGTCAGTGAGGGTCGCAATCTCGGCGCCGGCTTGGTTCCCAATCTGGACTCGGTCGAGGAATTTCGACTCATCACCAACAGCTTTGATGCCGAGTACGGCAAGTTCAGCGGCGCGGTGATGAATGCCATCACCAAATCCGGCACCAACGGCTTTCACGGCGACGTTTTCTGGTTCCTGCGCAATGATGCGATGGATGCCAATAACTACTTCGCGAATGCGGCTGATCTCCCGAAGACCGCACTGCACCGCAATCAATTTGGCGCTGTAGGGGGTGGGCCGATCATAAAAGACCGCCTGTTCTGGTTCGCTGACTATCAAGGCACCAGGCAGACGCAAGGTGCGGTATCCACCACGTCGTTGCCAACGGCGGACGAACGCCAAGGCAACTTCGATCCCACTTTATTGACCGGTACGGTCGACGGCCCACTGACCGGCACGGGTGGCGCGCAGAGTTGGGCACAGGTGCTTTCCCAGCGTCTGGGCTACCCCGTAGCGCCGGGGGAGGCATACAGTTTCGCGGGGTGCAACAGCAACAATTCAGTTACGGGCTGTGTTTTTCCGGTCAATCCGGCGACAGGCCTTGCGAATATTCCGCAGGCCGCCTGGGCCGCACCGGCCAATGGGATCCTGCCGTACATTCCCGCTCCCACGCTCCCGGGAACTGTCAACAACTATACGAACAACAGTGAGAAAAATACGTGGAACGACGACAAGTACGGCCTGAAGGTGGATTTCATCAACAAAAAAACCGGAAACTGGTCGTTTTACTACACGATCGACGATTCCACCGTTGACAGCGCGCTGCCATTCGCCAGCGTGCCCGGCTTTCCCTCCAACACTACTGATCGGGCTCAGCAGTTCGTGTTGAGCAATACCAAGACCTTCGGGGCCACGGCCGTCAACGAGGCCCGGTTCAGCTTCTTCCGGACGGCTTTTCATATCGACAATCCGGCCGGGAGTTTCGCCAGCCTGTCGTCGCTTGGTTTCGTGACTGGGGCAGGCACGCTCGGTATTATTCCTTCTACAACACCGGGGTACCCGGAATACGTCCCACAGATTTACTTCAACAACTTCACCATTGGCGTTCCGACGCTCAACACGTTCCAGCCGAATAACACGTTCATGGTGGCCGACGTGTTCTCCAAGGCGATGGGCAGACACACGTTGAAGTTTGGCGGCGAATTCCGCTATTTTCAAATCAACGAACGTAACTACGCCAGTCCCAATGGCAACTTCGTCTTTAACGGCGACGCGACGGGCAACGATTGGGCGGATTTCCTGGTTGGCGCGCCGCAAACTTCTGGCGGCTACACGCAGGCGGCCTTGCAGCTTTTGGATTCCCGCACACGCTACGGCGGCGCGTTTGTACAAGACACCTGGAAAATCACGCCCAATCTCACGCTCAACCTCGGCTTGCGCTGGGAAGTGAGCATGCCGTTGTATGACACGCAAGGGAAGATTCAGACCTTTAATCCTGGGCAACAGTCCACGGTGTTTCCGCTCGCTCCCAATGGCACAGTCTTCCCGGGCGATAAGGGCATTCCGAAGACACTGGCTCCCACCAAGTACGACAATTTCGGCCCACGGATCGGTTTGGCGTATTCCCCGAGCTTTACCGACGGGCTGTTAGGCAGTGTTTTCGGCGGCCCTGGCAAGACCAGCATCCGGGCCGCGTTCGGCTTGTACTACACGTCAATCGAGGATTTGAACCTGTTTTACGAAGTGGCAGACGCCCCTTTCGGTTTGTATTGGTCCACGCCGGCACCCGTCGATTTTGCCGAGCCCTTCCGCCTTCGCCAGACCGGGCAGTCGATCGGCCAGCGTTTTCCGTTCACCGCGCCAACTCCGGGCGCCCCGTCCAATCAGACGCTTCCCTTTGGTATCTACGAACCCTTTACCTATTATCCGGGCTACAACATACACAACCGGCTCCCGTATGCGGAACACTTCAATCTCTCGGTTCAGCGCGAACTGACGAAAGCCACGGTGTTAACGGTGGCTTACGTCGGTACCGAGGGACACCATTTGATTACCCAGAACGAAGCCAACCCGGGCAATCCCACCTTGTGCCAGCAACTCACAGCGCAAGGCGCGTTCGATGTGACCGCACAAGTCGCGGGCTGCCAACCCAACAATGAGAACGACGTTTTCCAGCTTCCGACGGCTACCGTCCCGTGTACCACGGTTAGTCCGACACCACTGCCGGGTTGCGTTTACGGCACTCGCAGCGGGCTCCTGACTCCGAATTACTGTCCCGAGTCAAGCACGCTGGTGTGTTATGGCTCCAACAATACCAACACGCTGACTCAGGCCGCCTCCATCTACAACTCCGGCCAAGTCAGCGTGGAGCACCGGGCGAACAATTTATCATTCCTCGTCGCCTATACTTTCGCCAAAGCATTGGATAACTCTTCAGCCTTCGGCGATTTGATGAACTTCGTGAATCCCAGGTTGAGCCGCGGGCTTTCCACGAGTGACATCACTCACAATTTTGTGGCCAGCTACGTCTGGGTACTCCCGTTCGACCGGCTGTTTGCGAATGGGCCCAAGCGTCTGACACAAGGGTGGCAGATCCAGGGGATCACACGATTCTCAACCGGCTTCCCTGTACAGTTGAACCAATCCAACGGTGACTTCACCCTGTGGGGTAGCTCGTCCACGGATATGCCGAATCGCGTTGGTCCAGTGCAGTTCGTGAACCCACGTAAAGTGAATACCGCTTGCCCTACCTATGACCCTAATACTCCAGGCTCTGGCACAGGGTGCTATTTCCTGCCCGGCGCGTTCGAGATCAACACCACTCCAGGAACTTTTGGTACGGCCAACCGTCGCTTTTTCTTCGGCCCGGGATTCAACAATACGGATTTCGGCATGCTAAAGCACACCGTGATCAAAGAGAATCTGGCTTTCGATCTTCGAATCGAATTTTTCAACATCTTCAACCACACGCAATTTACGAATCCCGGGGGAAACATCAGCGACTCGTCGTTTGGGGTTGTTAGCAATACCCGTCCTCCGCGG
>Ga0210392_10000557_pt1 | contig 22284 bp, 35 predicted proteins | sample IncBWC30OmetaG_FD_161057 | JGI IMG/M metagenome (GOLD analysis project Ga0210392, IMG submission 161057) | Forest soil microbial communities from Barre Woods Harvard Forest LTER site, Petersham, Massachusetts, United States - Inc-BW-C-30-O ...
ATAAAGACAAAGACAAATCTAATAATGATATTAGTAATCTTGAATTAATTGAAGCATCAAAACATTTGAGAGATCATATGACTCTTGAAAGAAGAAAAAAAGCTTCTGAATGGGCTGCAAAAATAAGACCATTAACAAAGAAATGGCATAATAGCGAAGAAGGAATAGCATGGCACAAATACCATGCTCTAAAGTTTAATTTTGGGAAATGGGACTTTAAAAATATTAATTGTAAAGTTTGTAAAATAAATTTTACTCCAAAAACACATCACCAAGAATTTTGTTCAAATAATTGTAAAAGTCAATGGAGAAGACTTTCAGGATTAGATGATATAAAAAGAATATGTGAAGGCTGTAAAAATGAATTTACAGCCAATAAATATACAAAAACAAGATTTTGCACCAAAAAATGTAGATATATTTAAGTCAAAATAGCCAAAACATCATTTTGACTCATTAAAAGATATTGGTTGTCCTTATCTTCTGGTATTTCAATGACCGTTGTACCATATCCTGAAAACATAATATTATAACCAAGTGATAATCTCATTGGTTTTTCTTTCGTATCTTCACCTAAAGCTACGATCTTACCTTCATTTTTTGAAGACTGACCGGGCATAATAATGCATCCCTTAGATTCAATTTTATGCCTTCTAACAAGGATTCTTTCGCCAAATGGTTGTGGATATTTCATATTTAACCTAATCTTAACCTAATCTTAATCTATTTTTTAGTTCTTGCATCTTATTATAAGCATCTTTCTGACCTTGTTGACTAAAGTCACTTTTCGTATTATAAGGTGCAGTGCCAACGCCAGAAGGTTGATAGTAAGGACTTTTTCTATTCGCATCTATCGTTTCCTGAATTGATGGTACTTTTTTCTCTGGTAAATTTGTACCTAATCTTTTTATCATTTGATAAACCATTTTTTCACGTTCAAAACCTTGTGGCATCTTCAATATAGTGTCAGCAAGTTGAGGATTTTCAATAGCAAATCTTTCTGCATGTTTGAGGGTGTCGTTAAAGTCTGGGTTATTCTCAAGCCACATTTCTTGTTTAAGTTCTTCTTTCGCTGTTTGTTTTGCGTATTCCATCGCTTTTTGGATTTCAGATTGTGTATTCTGACCATGCTTAGCGAGTTTTCTATCGAGTTTCTTATGATCGACATATGGTTCAGGATCATCCTCTTCGACTTCATTTTGCTTATTTCTTGTTTCTAATTCTTGCTGTAATCTTCTCTTTTCAGCCTCAACTTCTTCTAGTCTAGCTTTAAATCGTGCCTCTTGAACTCTGAAATTGTATTCTTTATCATTTGGTTGTTGTACTTGATCTTGTGTTGACATCTATGTTATACCTGTGAAATTAAAGTTTCTCTTAATGTATAATTCAAAATTTAAATATAGGCAAGTTATGAATAAATATAAGGTAACTGTAGATACCGATTCATTTATAGTTGAAGGGGAATTTTTTGGAATTGAAAATAATGGTTCTTTGAAATTTTATAATCCTATGAATGAATCTATTTCCGCATTCAGATGGTGGAACACTGTAGAAAAAATAGAAGAGTGACAACTATTTCTTTTACGTTGATGTTTAAGTTTCAGTAGGTTATGATATAGGCAAAACATGGAGGTTATTATGAATTGGTTTGCAAAACATGCTGATGCTATTACTGTAATAAGTGCAATCATTGCTTGTATGATTTGGATGAATGGTAAGTTCAATGAGATCGACAAAAGATTCAACGAATTAGAAAAAGACATCGTAATGATAAAAACAGTAATGATTATGAAAAATATCATGCCTTGTGAATTAGCGAAATCAGAGGAAAATAAATAAAATGCAAATATTATTATTCGCTATTGGTTTCGTTATATCGGGTGCTATATGGGAAATGCTATTTGGCTATAATGATTTTTGATCCTTTTCAAATTTTAAAGCTTCTTTATCAAATTTCTGTAAAGCCCTATTCATTGCACCAGAGTTTTGTGCAGCTGCTTGTGTCAATACTTGCATATAATGATTTCTCAAAACAGGGCTTCTAATCATCCTATTAATTATTTGAATACCTTTTGCACCTGCTGCAACGGGAATAGCGCCTGCAATCAAAGCAGGAGCTTGTGATAATGCTGATGCACCGCCTAAATGGAACAATGTTTTAGCCGTATTAGATTGCACCATTTTTCCAAGTGCACTTGATTGAATATAATCTTGTAATTGTCTGCTTCTTTGAGTTACTGCATAGGCTTGATTTGCTCTTTCATAGTTTCGTAACCACTGGGGATTATTTGCTTGACCATAACTTTCAATACCCTCTCTCAATAAATCATCTACTTGATTTAAATGATTCCTAGCTTGTGCTTTATCAATACCCGGTTCGTAGTTGAAAGCACCTAGTCTCTTTCTGGCATTATTAATATCTCTTCTAATTTGCATAGCATCATGAACGTCCATTGAACCATGTTGAATTGCATTTTCAATACGATTCAACTCATCAAATGCAGGTCCTTTTGTAGCATTTCTTCCAGTTCTATACCATGGCTGATTACGTAAATTATTTATTGCAGTCTGCAATCCACGTGTTGACATTCTAGTTCCTTGAGGAATCATATTCACAACTTGGTTATAAGCATTCCTAGCCATTTGAGGAGCATTTCCAATATTTGCAATTGTAGATGTCATCATTGTTCCAAGTTTAAATAAATCTGCTTGTGATTCAGTAGCGCCTTGATTTATTGCTAATGCTTTAGCACTTTCTCCCAATATGGGTGTTAAAACTTTTGATAAAACACCTACTCCGGGAATTGGTAAACCTGCGCCTATATCCGAAAATGTTTCATGAGCATGTTTTGCAAATTTAGTTTTTGGCTCAAATTTCTTACCTGTTTTTTCTTTAGTAAACTTTCTTAATTCTGATGAATTTGGTAACATCGGTGTTTTTTGTAATTCACCGCTATCATCAAAATTAGCTTCACCAGATAAAGCATTAAGAAATCCTCCTATTGTCCCACCCAAACCTTCTAATGCCCTCAACCCATATGATTTTGCTTCACGTTCAAGTGTTTCTGGTTTGGTTTCTTTGTGGTATTGTTCTAAATCTTTAATATCTTTTATGATTTTTTCTTCATCACTGGGATTTTCCATAAAAGATTCTACTAAATCAGGATGTGCCAAACCAACAGGAGGAATAATATTTTCTTGAGAATGGGGATTTTGCATTTCATCTTGAGATTGTTCTTGATCCACTTCATCATCTGGAGCCATCATTAATAGTCTTTCTGCTGCCGATTGATTTTTATTTTCCATTATTGCTCCATGTATTCGGGAAAGACCATTCCAAGTGATTCTGCTTCTTTAACTGCTTTTTTTATATCTTTATCATTTTTAATGAAAAGAAGTTTCATAGTTCGTGGAGTTACATAAGTTCCTGGAGTAATAGTTTTTCCTATAATTTCATTTAAAATGTCGGCATTATCCATAGAACTTTCTTGACGGTCACGAATCTTAATAGCCATTTCTTCCTGTTTCTTATTAACGTAATCGCCCATTCTATCTCTAGCTCTTTCAGTAATATCTTCTTTGGCATAACCAAATTTTTCCCTATCTTCCTTTGAAAGAGCTATTTCTTGTCTTGCTTGTTCTGCTTTTATGTCATCAATAAAATCGCCTACATCTAACACTGATAAATTTGCTTCTTCGGATCTACCAATCATCGGTTGAGCTGCGGATAATAAACGTTCCATAAACATGTTGGGTCTAGCTCCAGGGATATCATTAATAGACTCTACGAATAAGTTTTTAACTTCATTTGTAAATCTTGCAGATTCAGGATTTCTAAAAGATTCTAATCCCATTTTATCTACTAGAAAAGGAAATATCCCCGATGTATTGCCACTCGCAATATCTCTTCTTAGCTGACCGGTTAAACCTTTTTTAATACTTTGAGTTTTCAAAGTTTCATTAGCAGCATCAATAATAGGTCTTGAAACTTTAGTATGAAATTCTCTATCTGCTTCAAATCTTTTTTGTTCGGTAACTGCTTCTTTTTCCTGTTTTTCTTTTTTAGATTTAGCAATATTTCCAACTACACCACGCTTTCCTGGTTGACCTGCATAACCTGCATAATGCTCTAATTCATCCTCGGACATATCCAAATCAGGTATTTTTGTTTTAGAGTATTCTGCATCTGTTTGATTTGGATCAACAGGTGTTTGATTTCCTCTTAATTTTTTCTCAAAACCTTGAGTTTCTTCTAAATCCCTTAACTTGGCTTCTGCAAGATTTTTTTGAGCCTCTTGTAATGACGTTAATCCTTTCTCTTTTGTAAAAGCATTCTTGAAATATTCTGCCTGCGCTTCTTTTGGGAGACTACCAATACTAGGATCTAATCCCATTTGTTTATAAGCGTTGGCTTCTGCTTGTTTTTCTTGATATTTACCTAAAACCGACATACTTTTTTCAAAAGCTTGGCTAAATCTTTCACCCGTTGATGGCTTTCTATTTTCTTTTATAATTTGTACTGACATATTAACCCCTGATTCCTTGAGCTTGCTGCACTAATGGATTTGATTGTACACTTCTATAAGAAGGACCATTATAACCGTTTCCTTGTCCCATTCCACCCCAACCCGGAGATGATTGAAAACCACCGGATCCTCCTGTGCCTCCACTTCCTCTTCCTAATGCACCATAACCCATTTGTGCGCCTGACATTGCACCCATTGGACCACCTGCAAAAAATCCTAAAGCACCACCGCCTAAAGCACCTAAAGCACCACCCCAATCGAAACCTTGATCTTGTTGTTTCTCTACCATTCCTACATTAAATGGTTTTTGCCCCAATAAATCATTACTCATACCCATTAAATCTTGTAATGCTTGACGTTGTAATCCTTGTCTATTCGATTGTAATTGCTGTGCGAAATTTGATGACTGCTGATTTGCTGCATTTTGAAATCCACTTGAATTTCTAGAACTCAAAGCCCCTTGACCACCCATACCGCTAAATCTTGAAGCTAACCCACCTTGCAATTCATTGAATTGGCGCAATGCAGGTGCTTCAACTTCACCAAATGCGCTTTGATCTCCACCTGCTAATCGACCAGTAAAACTTTGAGGAGATACGTGACCAAAAGACTGTTGAAATAATCTCATTTGTTCAGGAGTGAATTGCTGTTGTCTAAATTGCTCATGACCTTCTGGAATTTTATTTTTCCAAGGCTTTCCGAAATTACCTGTAGATGTATTTTGTGGCATTTGACCAGCAGGTGCAGAACCTTGACCGCCATAGAGTGATGATGACATAATGTACCTCGTTTAAAAATAAATATATCATATTATTTTTATTTAAACATTGGAAATCCATTCTAATATAATACGACCAGAAGTCAAAGAAGGGGCTGCCCCATCCACAACGAAAATAATTTGTGTTGATGTAAGATAAAAGCTAATTTGTCCGGGAATAGCGACAGAAGAACCCCATATAATTCCATAATCATTTGTACCATCTGTATAACTCCCATTACAATTAGTAAAATCATTAGGATTAATATCACGTATGTTATGGGTGATGGTGGTGGTAGTGCTGAATACATAAACTTGCCTTAATGTTTGACGTCTTGATGATGTTAAAAAGTAAGAATTTCCTGTTATCGACGGTCTATTAGTCGAATAAATACCGATAGTTCTAAGATTTACTGCTTGTGCTATTTCAATGTAAGTTTTATCTAGCTCATTTGATAGATTTTCTGCATCTTCTGGAAATTCTCTTGATGTTTTTAGATATGGAACTGTGTTTACTATATTATTCATTATTACCTAGCATAAAAGTTGGGACGCAGATAAATCTAGGATTGCACCGTGAAATTCTATTTCTGCAAAAGCATTACCTATTACTAAATCTCTCATTTGAATATCTGATAATGTAAAGCCAATCTGCACTGTATCACCAATCAATGATGTATTCTTTCTATGCCATATTTGCGCCTGTTGCCCTGCCGTTGGTGTATTTAAGTTAGAATTTGCCGGAGTCAAACCTAAATTTGTACTTTCAGGACATGTGAACAATACCTGTGAATATATTAAACTGTTATTAGTAGCGTCAGGATCAGTAACCACAGGAGGGTTATTGTAAGGAGTATTAGCATTTTGACTCAAATATAATTGTAATGTGATTTGTGCATCATCTGTACGAGTAAATAAATACTGTTGTACTCCAATTCTTGTTTTCCTTGCCATTTCCCACGCCATTGGAAATTGTTTAGTCTGAATAAACGGTACATAAGCTACAGTCATTAAACCACCACCAATATATGTTTCTGTGGTTATCAAAGGATCAGGGTTTAACTGAAATGTATTTTCTGTAGCATTAAATATTTGATACATATTTCCGTTTACCAAACTTCCAACAGTTCCTAGTGCATCGGATATAATAATATAATCATTATTATTCAAATTATGATCTGGAGATGTGACAATATTTGTACCATTGGAGAAAGATAAAATATAGAGAGAAGTTGCCTCACCTGTGCCAACATCGCGAATAATAACAAAACCTTGCTGATTACCAGCTAACAATTCCTGTTGTAATAATGTTGAAGAACCTGAATTCCAAGGCTGATTCCAATCTGCCCATGTTGGAAATATTAATCCTACCGTTGCCCATGTAAAACCGGTTTGTCGTCTAAAATTTCCATATGTTGTATAGGATTCATTAAATATAGCCCATGAGTTATCTCTATAATTATAAAATAGAGATTGATTCGGGAATATTGCAGTGTTAGATATACCTTCTGCTGCATTATTAGTATTGTATGTGAAATAAATCCATTCGTTGATGAAACTTCTAATAGCAGTGAATCTTTCGTTTCCATTATTAGTCAGATCAATTTGAAATACTTGATCCGGAATCTCAAGATCAATTCTTTGTGCCTGTGTTTGGCTTGATATAATATAGCCACGTGTTCCACGTGTGATAACACCTTTATCCATGTCAATAGATGAAAATGTAGAAGCGTCACCAAGTTCACTATTAATAAAATAATGTATAAATGGGATTAAATCGTTACCAGTATATACAAGACGTGTTTTAGTTGTAGAAAAACCGCATATCAAAACATCTTCATTATTTGATATGGTCGTTAGTGGTTGTGATAAACCGGCTGATACAAAACCACCAAAACCTGTATCATCTTCAAACCATGCAGATGCTGTAGAAATTTGGTTAACAGGAACTAAAATAGGAGTAAATACAGTTGCTGAACTATCCACAGCACCTGTGAACGAAGAGGTGTAAAAAGGTGTACCATTTTGAGAATATATGATTGTATCCGGTAAATAAAAAATACTCCCTGATGAGTTCTGAACAACACATCCTAAATATAATAATCTATCTTTAAAATCAGCTATGATTCTTGCGCCTATTAAATAGTATTGAGCAGGTGGTAATTCAGCAACAGAAAATGATGCTTGTGATAATGGAGGTGAAAAATTAACCCATCCTAAACCATCACGTGGGCTACCATCATAGAAACGAAGAGGATCACGTGTTGAATCTGATGTATTTGTTAGGTATTGAGCAATTCCACCTGTTCCATTTGTTGCAAGTGTAGCATCAGGAAATGTGACTATTACATTATTTGCATCTGTTACAGTTGTCACATATCCTGTTTGGAAATTGATTCCTGTGGTTGTGACTACTTCATTAATAAATACGAAATCACCGACCACTAAACCATGAGCCACAATATTTAAATTAGCTGTTGTAGTCGTCAATACTGTCACTGACACAATTGGTTTAAATTGCATTCCCAAATTTGACGGGTTAAACGGGATTTGAATCCCATTAGTAACAAATAAAGCACCTTGGCTGTTTACTGACCAAAATTGTTGATAATTCTTACCATTCCATGTAAATGGTGTATCTGTACCTTTTGCAACATAATTTGGATATGTTCCCGTCGGAGGATTTTTATAGAATGTAACATCAGTGATAGGATATGGGTCAGCAGTAGATATATCGTAAGAATATTTGGTATCAAAAGCTATAGTTCCGGGAAATTGTGATGGTTCCAATTGCAAATCTTCTTCTCCCATAACAGGAAGATCTGGATAATACTCGAATGTTGCATCAACTGTTGTTCCGGCTGTTGCTGTTGTCGTGATTGTCACATTCCCTGTTACATAATTGATTATACCACTATTTCCGATTGTTGAAGATATTAATGTCCCATCACCTTGATCTTGAAATTCAATAGATCCATTATTTAATGTAGTCCATGTACCACCTGATATCCATGACCCCCATGTTCTACCATCAATTCCTAATTTAAAATGAGTGGCATTAATCACTTCAATTTTATATGGACCCCCATTAATTAAGTTAGGGTCAGTTGCGACAACACCTGATATCGTGACTTGATCACCCGTTAATAGTCCTGCCGTAGATGATGTTGTAATTTCAACATCAGCGGCTACTGTATATCCTAAAACATTTCCAGTTAGAGGTGTCGGATTAATGTAAATCCCAACACTACCTAAAACTATAGTAGGATTGGGTTCGTTTAAAGGATTTGGTATTGTAGGTGTTAAAAAAGAGAATATATTAAAAGTCCACGGTGAAACACCTGTTATTCCAATAGATTGAACATTAAATTGACGTGTTAATCTTCCTAAAAGTTCTGTACCACGTTTTCTTTTTATTCTTCCTCGCCATTGATAGGCATTAACTAAAGTCGCAAATGAATTATTATCAATATTAAAAGCTGTTACATCCGTACGAAAGCCTTTATCCATTGGACCTATAATTAATTTTGCCATTATATACCTATCGCTAACCAATAAAATGTAGCATTACTTCCTCGAAGCAAATCACCATTTGGAACTGTTGCTGTCGCTGAAAAAGCAGTGAATTGTGTGTTTGAAATATTAGAAATTGAAATAATAGAGGTAGTTGTCACATCCGGCACTCTTCCAGTACATTGAACTGTAAAAGCTGGATTTACATAAGGAATAGGGAAAACAACCGTTAAACCGCTGGAAGCAATTATTGTAGCAATACCCCATTGAATAAGTATACCTCCAATATATTGTGATCCATTTGCAATTGAACTACCACCTGTCAACTGTGATATGATCCCAAGACCTGTTTTATAAAATAATTGATTATCAATTACTGAACCAATTGTGACATTTTTTGTGTAAAGCTGACCAAAACCTGCTAATGTAACCGGATCAGATCCCTGTATTGTCTGATGTATCACAGTGTGAAAACCACTATTATTTACATTGAAAGGCACATGATCAACAGCTAAATAATTAAATAATGCATTTGTATTTAAAAGCATGTTTGGCTGATCATTCGATGGATTATTTGCAGATCCGGGAATGTTCTGAATATAACTGATTAATCCCATTTAAGTTGATCCTCCATAATTATTATAATTTCCACATCCCATATCAGGACCTTGTGAATATATCGTCTGTGTCCGTGTACTTGTAAATTGTCTTTGTGATCTCTTCCAAACAAGTAATTCCTGTTCCTTAAACATTGGTTCATAGAAATTGAATTGCTCCACGTCACCTGTATCACTAAGAATTTTCCTTGCTGCACCCCTTGCAAGATACTCGCACATATAACCAAATTGAACTGCTTGTGCTGTGTTTAAAAACGCAGCAGGGCTTAAATATGCTGTCAATTCGACTGTGTATTGATTGTCAGGAGGATTACGTAGAGTTATAATATTATTATAATACAATAAAGCTCTTGGCAATCCTGTTTGATAAAACACAGCTTTAACATTGATGTTGTTACCTGCTGGTATATTAACAGGAAATGTCACATTAGCTGTTCCAGATAAATAATCGACAGTATTTAAAGTAGTAGTGTAATTTTCGCCAGTAGGCCCAGGTAGAGGTAGATTGCCATTTGGTGCTTTACCTGGTTGTATTAGCAATCCATGGTTTATTTCATCGGCAAGAAATAAACCTGAATCCTGCACTACTACATTTTGACCCGTAGCATCAAGTGAGGTAATGTAAATTTGTGGTATTGATGAAGTAACAGGAATACATTGAACAAATTGAGGATTGACCGCTGCTATCTGTGCATCTGTAATTAAAGGAGGATCCTGATAAGTGCCTTCTTGATTAAAATATGACATTATCCCTAGTAAATCAATGTGACCACGACATAAAGCATTTATTGGGGGATTTGGTGGACTTTGATTATCGGGTTGCAAAGGAAACCGTAGGAAATAAGGTCCAGGCGTACCATCTCCTACTGCTACAATATTCATTTGCTGTGTGATATTCCACCAATTAGTCCAAAATGTGTCTCTTTGAGTACTAAACTGAACATCAATACCATTAATACGAGCAGGTCCTAGGAATCCTTGATAAACGGGATACATCCCAATAACTTGTGATCCTGGCTCTGATTGCACGGTATAAAGAGGCATATTATATTGATCAACACCCGGTTGTGTTTGGAATACATACGTAGTTTTTAGATCAAATAATTGCATACGAGCATCAACATCACTAATCCAAAAACGGTTGATATAGTCAATAATTAGATTATCACTTATATCAGCATTAGACGGTGACTTTATGATGCGTCTTACATAAGTAATGATGTCAGATAAGAGAAACATTTTGCTCCATGTAAAGCGGTTTTACATTTATTTAAGTTCATAATTCCAATTGGATTTAAGACAAATCTTTAAAGTTAGATATGAATTTTGACATAAAATTCCACTATATATAGCGGGTCTATTACCCCAACATTCATCTACCAATTCTACATTAAAACTATCTCTATTTAACTTATGTAAGACCAGATATTTTCATTTCAAAAGATAGTCTTTAGCACTTTTTTTATCTTCTTCATCTCCCTCCTGATAAGGGTAATATTCACCGAAATATTTAAGTGTTTCTTTTTCCATTAAAATGATGCAGCTCCCATAAATAATGATTTACGACTAGAAACTGGTCTTGCATCTAGTCTTTGTATTGTATTATCAACTGCCATTGTACCATAATACTGAGTCCCAAGTTCATCTGAACCAATAGAGTCACCAGTATATTCATGACCTTTCATGCTTAGACGATGATAAGATTTACGCTTAATTTGTTCTGCAACATATCTTGGCGCCCAAATAGGTTTATTTGTAGGTATTGCCCATTCTTCCGTATTCATTCCGGGGAATGGTTTCGTCCACATCTCGATAGTTTCGCCAATGAGTTCATTATTCTCTGCAATAAAATTAACATATTCTTTTTGAAAATTATAATCGTCCCTAAACTTTTCGTTGAACTTTTCATTGCGTCCAGGACTAAGTTGTCTTCTCGGTTTTAAGTAGATATCTTTTTTATTTGATAATTCAACTTGAGATAATTTAGTCTGTTCTTCTTTTTCAAGTTTAGGTGCTTGATTCATTCTATCAAGTGTCATTTCTTTAACTTGATTCTCAAAATGGTCACCTTGAGCTTTTACTTTCTCAAGTTCCATTTCTCCGGCACTATTCACATTTGGTTTCTTTTCTGCCATTATATTCTCACTTCGGTGATATGTTTCTGAAACTGCCTGGAATCCAAGGTTTCGTGTGTTTATTATCTAAATTTGTATGCCCTGTATTCACATCGCCAATTGCTACAATTTGGGGTATTTGACGCAAAGATAGCATAAGAAAAGGGTCAAATTTCGTTGAATCTAGAGATATCTCTACCTGATTTAGTGAAGGTAGCGATAAAACAAATGCGGTCATTTCATTAATTTGCTGGCATCCATAGCCATTTGGAACTAATACTCTAATTTGCTGACCAATCACATAATCCTGATTCTTCACTGTAGTAATAATTGTGGTTTGTCCCAATGTAATATTGGAAATCTGATATGAACGTGGCTTATAGTATTCAGGATGAATCGGGACGTTGGAATAGAGTGCAATAGGACCTGAAATTGCCATTAATAAAACCTAATTGGGAGTAACTTTCGTTACCCCCAAAATGCCAAATTAAAACTTTAAGTACAATACTAATTAAAATTTCAATTCAAAACAAGATCACTCATAATAGCAGTCCAGTAAATCACATTACCGGATGCTCCTACAAGATCAGCAGTAGTTAATACTCTACCTGCACCTGCACCAATAACGAAGCCCATGCTTGTATTATTGACAAAAGCACCATTAATCGCAGGACCATTAATACTAGGAACTTGGCTATTTCCATTACCATTATACAATAGTGGTGAAGGATATAGAGGAGAACCTGCATAAATTTGCTGACCACCGGTATTAACATCGCCAACGGGTACAACCTGTGGAAACTTAAGACCAGGGAAGGAAGCAAATGGTTGATTTGCGTTAAATGCTGTCAAACCGGCTAGCGTATTCAAACCATTGGAATTTTGAGATACTGTAAATGTATTTTGCGTTACAGCAATTACATACCAATAAATCGGTGATCCTGGAATTGGAATATCAGGAAGGCTATTTAATTGTGTTGGACCCCAAATAGTTGGAATCCTAAACGCAATCTCTTGACCAATGCTGAAATTATGTGCAGCAGCTGTCTGAATAGTATTAGCAGCACCTGTAAACTGTTCGTTTACTGTTCTGTTGACACCAGTGATAACAGCTTGTTCTGGCGCATAAAGATAAGGATATAGAACTTGTTTCCAAGTACCAATATTACCTGTCGATGTTGCGCTATTAAATGCTGTATAATTACCACCTGACGCATTCCAGTTTACACTGAAACTTGTAGAGCTGACGACAGTAACTGTCATCGGGACACCTGACATTTGTTGCATACCTGTTGTCGCAGTCTGAAAAAGATTGCTAAACACGATAACATTACCACTTGCTAAACCGTGAGGTATAGCTGTAGTAACAACAGCAGGAGATGCAGCGGTGATGCTAAAATCAGCAGATGCAACAGAATTATGACCATATACTGGACCATATTGAAGCAATTGACCGGCTGAAAATGTTGAAATACCATTTGTAGACACTACATCGCCAATTAATGCAGGAGTAGCATTGTAACCTTTTACTAATGACTGCCCTTGACCCATTGACGCATCCCAATAACCTTCTATAATATTTTGCGATGTCGCAGCACTATTATAAGCCGTGTAATTGTAAAATTCTATGTGATCAGGTAAAAACGGTAGGTTAACAACCTGCGCTTGACCTGTTGACGTAAAATGTCCCTTAGCAATTCTTGAATATTCTGCCATATTATCCTCCTTAGTAATTTAATACTGATAAACGGGTTGATAATACGTTACGAATAGCAGTATCTTGCGTAATCGCTTGCGATTGAGCAAATTTAACTGCTAAAGTAGCATTTTGAGCTAACATTCCAGAATACATAGGATCACGATAGATAAGATTCATTGAGAATCCATCTTGATTAATATGAGTCAATGCCTGCTTACCGCATACAGTATTATAATATACATCTTGACCATTAGCTGATGCACCACGTGCAACAGGGGCTTCTGATGATGTTAAAATACGAATGTTAAATACTGCACCATATTCGGATGGTAGAGCAGAAAGATTACTTGCATAATCCCACTGGTTCTTAAATCCTTGACCAACCAAAGCATCAAAATCTGTTTGAAGTTCTGTTGAACTCAACATGAAATAAGCGCTTCTAACTGGTCCTGTACCATATCTATCCATACCTTCGATACCAGACATAAACTTGTAGGCATTGTTAGTATCAAGAGTAGTAGCCACAATGGAAAAATCGCTCAAACCTAGGTTTGTTGGATTATCCTGATTGCTTCCACCACCTGCGTTTATTTCACTCGCTGCGGATATGATATAATCTCTTAAAATTAAATCCTCAGCTTGACGCATTGCGACCGCTAAACGGTCTGATACCCACGCCAAAACGCCTTCCTGATCCTGTAAAATGACCTGCTCGTTTATGATGCAACCAGTCCCAAAGAATGCCATTTGCGCATCTATGATATCTCGTTGTGGCACTTGAGCCGGAGGATCAATACCTGCATTTCCTAGTTGGATAGTCGGTGGCGTTAATGCGCGTGGACGCATAAAACGACATGTTGTACCACCGTTTGCAGGCATACTTACTTTGTCTGCAATAGTAATATAGTTCATGGTAGGAGTTGGAACATATAACATCGCAGGCGCAAGCGACTGCAAAATCATAGGACCCAAGTTCCCTGTATTTGTAATCATTGACATGATTATGACCTCTGGATGAGGTTATAGGAGTGATGTATATTCGGTGTCCGAGCCTGACTTACGAGACGTTTATATACAATCTGATGAGTAACGCGACATACTCTAACGCGACGCCGTTCCGAAATCGGCTACGAATTTAATATATATAATTAAAGTTTTAATTATATATCAACTGAATTTTTTCCAAAATGAAACTTTAAATCATCATCAATACAGAATTTATGGTCGCATTCAGGACATTTTACATAAGTCTTCAGAAACTCTTCTGTCATATTATCAATCATTATATTGTAATCATGGACGCAATCATAACACAAAGTTAAGTTATAAACTGGATAACTGTGTTTAAATCCGTCGATGTTTCTTTTACATTTGTCACAAGTTATTTTTTCTTCTGTTTCTATATTCAATTTATTTTCTCTTCATATTTGTAATTTGATTCATTAGGCTTTCAAATTGAGCTTTAACATCTTCCGACACTGTCTCTGTCATTTCTTTACGCATGGTATGTATGAATTCAGCCAATTTCTTTTGATATTGATGATCTTCTTCTTTTTGCTCTGTCTCTTCTTCTTTTATTTCTTTAAAATAATGTCTAATAAAACGATGCGAAATAGAGGGGTTAATAGTTCCGTCAATATAATTTGTAGATATTAAATCTAATCCTAGTTCATAATAGCCTACGAATTCTTTTAGTTTTATTAAACCTTGCCAAGTATTTCGACTAAGTCCTTTATATCTAGCATAGAACTCTTTAATGTGCAGAGGTTTGTTAGATTTAATCCATTCAATCATTTCTTCCCCGAAAACAATCATGTCTTCTGGCGGTGGTGATAGTGTTCTTGGTGCGCCAACAGGTCTTTTTTGTATATTCATACTCGTAAAGTAATAAATTTAATCATAGTAAGCAATCTTTTTTCTTGCATTCGTTGTGTTATTTTGTTATATTGTTATTTACACAACAAAAAGGAAGATAGAGAAATGAAAATGCCAAATGAAGAAATTGCAAATAGCCTAGACAAATGGCTTGAATACGTATGTGGAAATAATGATGCTGAAATTAATACTGAATGGTTTCATTCTATGAGTTTCAAAGAAAGAATGGATTATTTAGTAACAACTTGGGGAGAATAAAATGAAATCATGGAAGGAAATATTTTTTGATTGGATCAAGCAAACTGATGATTATAATCCTCGTTATGAAATATACGAACAAGATTTTGAAGACCCAGAACATATTAAAAATCTTTATTTTTTTGCATATCCTATGATTCCATTTAGCATTTGCAAAACAATATTAGAAGAAGCGGAGTCTAATCGTTCTTTATGCGAAAATGATGAACGAGTTATGTATCGTGCATCTGAATATTTTTGCGAAACGATGCACGATGAAATTGATAGAATTTATAAAAAGGTGACAATGAAAAAACAATTATTAGAAAATTTTATTAATCAATATGACAGCTATTATGATGAACCTGAAAATCGTCAATTAGAGTGGTTTTTCAAATTTGCAGATGGTAAATTAACAAAACTAGAATGCGATGAATTATTACAACAACATTACTCTGATTTATCAGGTGAGTGTGAAAGAGAGGGATTTTGTGAATAACATAAAACAATTTGAAAAAAACATGGTAGCCTTTAGGTTACACCCAGATTTACACAGAAAGATGAAGCTTTTGTGTCTTGAAAAAAATATAACGATGCAGGATTTTTTGAGTGATATTGTAGAAAAGGAGTTGAAAGAAACATAAAAAAAGGGATAGTGTTTTTTGACACTATCCCTAATGCTAACCCAATTACCTAACAAAAAAAAGAAGCTATATGAAAAATGAGAAATTTTCATGTACTTGCTTGACGTATATCAAATAGCTGAATATTGTGTAATAAAAAAATTTAGGAATATATGAAACATGATCTTGGTTCTATATCATATGTATGGGGTGGCACTTGTAAATCAGGTCGTAACGAAATAATCACAAATCCCGATTGGATTTTTAATTTACTAAAAACAACAAACAAAAATAAAGGCAATAAAATGGACGAAGAACAAGAAAAATACATCGTTGATGAATTAAAATCAAAAATCAAGATATTAGAAAACAGGAAACGGAATCTTACCTTACAAATGGCAAGTGCAGGTCGTAATTTGTGGGAAGTGATGGGCGAGATTGATAAAGCTAACGGTACACTTGATGCATTTAGAGGAAACAATGAAGAAAATAGCTAAAATTTGCTTATTCGCCGTTTTTATGTATAGTACACTATGCATAGAATCGCCAGATATGCCGAAAACCTCAAAAGGCGTGAATGGAATCGACAAACCAAAATGAAAAATAGCTTCATACAATCTTTTTTTATCGTAAAAGATTTTTATTTTAAATCTACGATGACTGATCAGGAACTTTATGAATTTAATATTTATCGAAAAGATCTTGATAAGCATCACATTTTCTGATAAAATACACATGACAATTTATTGAATGAAACTTAATCTTAAGAGTTTTGACGGCATAGCAATTGTGCTATGTCGCCATTTATATCTACTTATCGTTACTTATAGCGAAACTACGCTATAACTTTCCCTCAATTCCAATTTCTTCTTTAAAGCCATCTTTATCAAAGTCAATAGTACCATGTATAGACATATCTTTAAATGCTGATGCACATGATGATATCAGCATTGCTAATGCACAAAACACAATAATTTCTATAAAAATCATACGCATAAATACCGCCTTAGTGTATAATATATCTAACACTTATCAAATAGAATAATTAAAGTATACAATATGAGCGCGTGCGAAAATTACCAATCCAGAAATAAATTCTTTGAGACTGTAGACCCAAGTCATATTAAAATCATAAAACATGAAGTTCAATATGATTTTTTTTTGACACCAATTGAGAGTGAAACGGAAATGTTGGTGCGAGAAATGGATGGCGTCAAAATTTCTGTGACAAAGATTAGAAAGGCTCTATTTGCACGTAATGGCGATTTGCAAAGAAAGATGTTAGAGCTTGAAGAAAGATTAAATATAGTAGAACGTGGGATTTGTAGAGGAGTTTTTCCAGATGATTGATTGTGATTATCTTTATTTTACTAAAATTTCACTTCTTTTTTGTATTGGTTTTTTAATAGGAAGGATGTTAAAAAAATGAATCACAACAAATAGACCTGAATCACAACACTAAAACTCGAATCGCAACAAATAGATCTGAATCGCAACACTAAAACATCTGAATTTTTACGAGTAGAAAGTGACAAAAAGATCTGAATGGTTGCAATTTATGATCTGACAATTTCAATTTCCATCGCACATTCGTATTTATATCCCTTGGCTTGATCGAACTCAAACTTCATTCTTGGGTCACCATCAGCTCTACCAATTGCCTTTCCAGGTATTAAAAGTTCTGCTATTGCGTCGATTATTCCCTTGAAAGCGTAAGGAAGATTTTCTGCGTTATCAAGTTTTCTGGGTGAGATTCGCGTAAGTTTAATGACACATGGCAATAGACTAGGATCAATACAAGATGAACATAAAAGCTTTATAGCTTGTTTTTGGCTTTTACGTCTAGCCGCTCTCTTTGTCCAGTGGTCGGAACCGTTTGCCTCATTGTATACTTTTATCGGAAGTTTGATTTTCATTGAGTAGCTCCGCTGCATTTCTTAATTCGTCATTATGCATAACTTTCATTTCACCGACAAACTCAAAACCTTTTTTAATTCCTACCTTCATAATATCTTCCAAATAAAATATTTCTTCATCAATTTTTATATAAGATGGAACATGAAGCGATATTGTTGGATATTCTTCGGATATTTTCTGCAACGCTACTAATATATCTTGGTAAGCAAGGTTAGCTATTTCTATGTTATTCATTTATTTTCTTCCTGAATCTTTTTGACTATTGCTTCAATCTTTTTAAAACCTGCGCCAAGCACCTTTACTTTCCATGTAGTGGCTTTTTTATTGTGATGTAGTGTAAATGTAAACCCTTCACTTGTTTCCTGCACATCAACGCTTAAAATGAGTTTCACTAAAACCTCTTAAATCTTTTGAAAAATATTTTATCTTTTGCTATATTTTTCATGATACTGCAGCAAACCCTAATAAAAAAGCTTTATCATTCATATCCCCTATAAGTTTAGGGGAATGTTTTCTATTGCTACTAAACAGTGCAATAGGTGGGATTCGAACCCACGGAATAGTATTCTTTGCTTGGAAGGCATCGAAGTATTCACCCCTATATCGTAAGGCGCATTAAACCACTCTGCCACTATTGCATAATCAAACTACTAAAATCTGTCAATATCTGTCAAATTAGTAGGGTTTTCCTCTTCTAAAAGATTCAAGATATCATCACGACCCCTTTGTATCTCATCTTTTTCTTTGTCTCTTTGTTTCATGTTAAAAAAATTTTGGCTCCAATCGTGATATTCAATACCTGATAATGTGGAACATGCTAAACCAAATTCTTTTAAACGTTCCTCTTCTTTTTTCTTTAGATCCTTAAAAGTAGGGTTTATGAGATCGTCTATTGTTTTTTGAATATTGTCTCTTTCTTCCTGACTTTTTGCCATTTCTAAGCTTCTAATTAAATTAAAGATTAACCTTTCTTTTCTCTCTATAGCAAAAAAACTTGGAACTCTTTGTTTCATTTCTTGAAAAATAGGTTCTGGCAATTCTTCATACAAATTAAAGCTTGGTGATGTTGGTTGCGTTGGGTTCAATCTGACTCCTGACCTTCGTAATAATTTCTAATTTCTGTAAGTTCATTTAAAATTGTTGCTTCTTCAAAATCTAATTTCTCAAATCTTTCAAAATAATCTATAGCATGACCAAGATAATCTTTGTAAATATCCCAAGTATCATCTCTTATTTTCATCTTTTTTCTCGATTATATGACATTTTGGGCATAAACATATTTGATTTAAAAAAACCATTACTTCACATTCATTGAAATTATAGCCACATGAAAGACAAAAGTATTTATTTATTTTCTCTTTGCAATATGGACATTCACAATTTTCTTTCATCTTTTCCTTTATTTTACGCTGATTATCCTAAAATTCTATTCCTAAGCTTTGATAATACGCTTCAATATCAAAACCTCTTTTCTTGTGAAACTCTATAGTCTCTTTTCGTTTTTTATTCAGAATCACTTGATATTCTTCTTCGACAACTTTTTTTCTTCGACTTTCATCTTCAAGAATTTCAAAATCAATCTGATTAAGACTATACATGGCACTTAAAAGTTTAGATTGATCTACATTTCCGTCTAAGCATTCCCTAAAAACCTCTTCCCATTTAATTTCAAATTGATTTCTTTGTTGCTGTAAAGTAAGGAGTTCTTTTGAAATTTTATCACCTATGTAATGAATCATATAATCTGTTTAGACTAGCCTCAAATTCTATAGGATTCATATTTAAAGATATGTCTTTTCCTGTAAAACGCTTGTCTTCTACATAATGATCTCTAACAAACAGAGAACCCCATTCTTTTTCAATAATAAATTTATATGCAGTAGAAATATTAGCTTCAACATTGGGATTTACTTTCTTTTCAAAGTCTTGGTAGGGAAATTTCACCATTTCGTGAGATGAATATTTGTTTTTTTCAATAGGTTGGGTTCTATTTATCTTAAAGTTTTCAAGAACTGTTCGAAAATACTTTTTTCTTGCCTCTGGAGTTTTACATTTCTCTAAAGTAATTTTCTTAGCTTCCTCAATTTCAGATTGCGAATACTTTTGCTTAATCTCATCTTCTTCAATTTTTGAAAAAAACTCATCACCATCAAGATGATGTTCTTTTTGTTTATCTTTTTGGTTATCTTCTTGTACATATATACATTCCGCTTGTGAGCGTTGCGGATCACGCTGTTGAGCGTCTCCCATTCCGCTAATTAGCGGTTTCGTAATCTTTTCTTTAATTGCTTTTTTACCTAGGAAAATCTCTTGATTTGATGTGGTATACCATGAAGTTTTATCAAAAGGATTTTTGTTAAAATTATCTTTTATCAGCAATCCAGCTTCCAAAAGTTTCTTAATAGCTTTCCAAATATCATCTTCTTTTAGGTACCCAAAAAAATCTGCCATCTGCTTTTGAGTCTCATACATCCAATATTTTCCTTCCTGAAAGTTAGCATTCTCTTTGCGACAATTGATTTTTAGCCAATAAACTATATGATTAAATACGATTGCAGCATGTAAACCTAAAGTTTCTGCTATACCTGTATCGAATGTATGAGAATGTCCTGATATGATGTTTTGAGAGTCTTGAGACATATTTCTTCCTATTAAGTTAAAATTTTAATAGAGAATGTATATGCGCCGCTTGAAGAAAATAACTTGAGATATATGAAAAGAAGTTGTATTATATAGACCATCTTTGGTAGATTAGTCTTATAACAACTCCTTCTATAGTGCTGTTATTGTCTAGGGTGCGGTGCAGTTACATCCCCCAATTAGAGCCTGTCATTCGTGACAGGCTTTTTTCATTTACGTTACTCGTTTCTTTCTTTGATTTAAAGATTATTCGACCTTCTCATATGTCAACTCAAAAATGTGGGGTTTACAAGGATATTTTTCTCCTTTAATTCCAGTGATAATATAATCACCTTCAGAAACCTTCATTTCACCTTATAAAGTTAATAGATAATAATAATCACAGTTTTGACATCTACTATCATATCTATATTGAACACCGTCAACATCCTTATCTTGAAACCATTGCTCTGCTTCAATAACTATCGGTTTTTTTCTGTATTTCATAAATCCTCATATATGTTTATCTTGGAAAGCGCAAAAATAGTGCCTTTCATCCTCTTCATCAACGTCAATATTGTGACCTAATACAATCACTCTAATTTCATTTAATCCGTCTTCTGTGGTCAAAATGAAGCCTTCTCGTTCAAGTAACTTCATTGTTTCAAGATACGGAGGATATTTTCTTTTTCTAAAATAAACTTTGTCGCCTCTGGCAATCGTTTTGCATATCGACAAATAAAAAGGGACAGACCATGCGCATTTTTCATGAAGATGATCCAAGCATTTTTCGCAGTTATTTAGGTACACTAGCATATTTCCCCCTTGCTTTTTTCTTCACAATCCTTCAAAACATTATTTTAACTAAAGGTAAAAATATGAAAGAAGTCTTTAAAGAAATAACGTCAGATCCCTTTATCATGTGGGTTATTGGTTGCACCCTATTTGTTATAGCTGGGATTGTTTCTGTTTCATATTTCGTTCAGTGATCCAGTCTTTAGGCTTAACCTTACCACCTGTTGCCTCTTCGATTTTCATTATTGTTTCAAGTCTAGGCATTTTTTTTCCATGTATCCAGACAGAAAGTAGTTGCCTACACACACCAATTTTCTCAGCAAAAAATGTTTTTTTTAGTCCTGTGATTTCGAAATATTCTTTAAGCGTCATGCTTTTTTAACCTTTTTTGATTTATTTTATTGCGTTGAAAGTATAAATTATGTTAACCTTTGAATCATAGACAATAACACTAAAGCTTAAAACAAAGCAAGGAGAATTTTTATGGTAGCTTTTTTAACATCAAGAGAAATGTTTTACGATTATCAAGAGCATGTGAATTGTGAGAAAGATGAGTATGAAAATAGAATGCTATCTTTCGATAAAGAAGCTATAGAAGCCTTTAAAAAAGACATAAAATGTGATGATTTTAGCATAGATACTTATGCATTATGCATTAGTTATGCTTTTTTAGATGGTTGCGGTCACGCAAGAAATTTATTCAAAAAATTGGGATTACGCACAATACATGCATATGCGATTCATCAAAGTCTAAACGATTTTATACAAGAATATGACGAAAAAGAAAGAAATGAAGAATAAAAAACGATTTTTAACAAAAACATCACAAAAATAATACAAACTTGACATAGATTTGTGTCATAAAAATACAAGGAAATATGAGAACTCGAAGTACTGCCTATCATTTGGCAAAAGCAAAATCATTAAGATCCCAGAATGCAATAATTGAAAAATCAATAAAACTACAAAAACAAAAAAGCAGTCAATTACAA
>Ga0210392_10000558_pt1 | contig 22242 bp, 21 predicted proteins | sample IncBWC30OmetaG_FD_161057 | JGI IMG/M metagenome (GOLD analysis project Ga0210392, IMG submission 161057) | Forest soil microbial communities from Barre Woods Harvard Forest LTER site, Petersham, Massachusetts, United States - Inc-BW-C-30-O ...
CGAAGCGGCGTGCCTGATGGGGGGACTTGCCGTGGCCGCACGCACAGGACTGTGCACGATTCCTCTGGGCGGAGTGAATCGTTACGGCTGACAGGTGGCTCCTCTCGAAAGGGAGCGTTTCTAGCGTTGCGTGAAATGAATAACTTACGGCCTCTCAATGAGAGCAGCTAGGTTCGATTCGCCCCGCAGGCACATTGATTTCAGAAGGGGCTAGCTGGATTTTGTAGTTCAGAGTGGCGGCCAAGCGGTCGTTTGTTCATTGCGGTTGTTTTGCGCTGCGCTGTTTGTGGAGTTCCTCTAGGCGTTTCTTCAGATATTCCTGATATTCCTGCTTCAATTTTGGATCGGAGGGCGTGGAATAAATCTCACTGGACTTGTATTTTCCTTCGTCGAATTTCTTCTTGGTCCATTCATCGTGAATGTGAATTTCATCGGCCTTATCGAGAACTTCTTTCACCAACTGCGGGGGGATGAAATAAACGCCTTCGCGGTCGCCGACGGCGAGATCGCCCGGCATTACGGTGACGCCTCCAATGCGCTACGGAACATTGATTCCAGTGAGCATGACATTATCGATAGGGGTGGGATCGGCGGACCGAAAATAGGCCGGCATATCGATTTGGGAGAGTCCGTCCAAGTCGCGTATGCTGCCGTCGACAACGAGTCCACCGCTGTGCGTGGCTTTCATCACGTAATAGAAGAGATTGTCTCCGACGATGGTGCCATTCACTTTTTTACCGAAAAGGTCGACGACGAGCACGTCTCCCGGCTGGAGCATATCGATCGCCATCTGATTGGTGAGAGGCGGAATCCCATGCGCCTTCGCTTTCTTCTCGGCGACATCGTCAACATCCTGACGCAAGGGCATGAACTGCACGGTGAAAACACGTCCGACCATGGTCTTGCCGGGGTGCAGGACGTAGAAGCCGTCGGCGTACTGGTTGTTGTATTCCTTTTGCTGCACGACCGCCCAGACTTCTTCCGAAGAAAGATCGCGAGCCCGCTCCATCAATTCATCGGGCACCTTGGGCCTGCCGTCGGGAAGGCGATCGAAGGGATTCTTGGGAGTGTATTCGACCAGGTCCTGCTTGGTGAATGTGACCAGCTGGGCATGCGCGGAATCGGGAAGGAGCAATGCAATTGAGCAAGCAAGCAAAAAGAGGATAGTCACGACTCGAAGGGGATGACTGCTGACAAACTCGATCATAGGGAAGCACCCAATGCAACAACTAGAAGTAGCGAGCGAACAGGGGAAATGCTACCAGATCGGTCCAGGCATCTGCGGGAAATTCTGCGATCGACGAGAATTCGTCAAACTCAGCCATGTCGCAGCATGGCGGTGGTACGATGCACTCTGAATTTCACAGGGAAGTTGAAGGTTGTTTAGTGAAGAGGCTTAACTTCCATGAGCGAAAAGCGTGAACACACATTGGAGCGTCGCGAGGTTTTGAAGGCTTCGGTGCTGGCCCTGGGAGGGGCGCTGCTCTCGAAGGAGCCGATTGAGGCTTATCCCAAAAGCGTGAACACAAACTCCAGTCCATCCGCCCTCAAGATCGCGGATCTACGAGTGGCTACAGTGGTGAAGCCTGGGCCGAGTCCATGCCCGATCATTCGGATCGACACCAATCAAGGGGTTTATGGGCTGGGCGAAGTGCGCGACGGCGCGAGCCCCACGTACGCGCTCTTTCTGAAAAGCCGCATTGTGGGAGAGAATCCGCTCCAACTCGATAAGATATTCCGCAAGATCAAACAGTTTGGTGGCCACGCGCGGCAGGGCGGCGGCGTATCGGCAATAGAGATGGCCTTGTGGGACATCGCCGGCAAGGTTTACACCGCACCGGTGTATGCGATGGTCGGGGGCGGCAAGTTTCGCGACAAAATTCGCATCTATGCTGACACGACCGAGTCCAATGATCCGAAGATTTACGCGCAACGAATGAAAGAACGCAAGGAGCAGATGGGAATTACCTGGCTGAAGATGGATTTAGGAATTGAAATGGTCGCGGACACGCCCGGCACGGTAACGAATCCGACGGACGTCGAGCAATGGAAACCGAACCAGCTGCCGCACCCGCTACTGGGGATGGAAGTGACAGACAAAGGCATCGCCATGCTGGAACAATACGTTGCCGCGGTTCGCGATGCCGTGGGCATGGAGATCCCGCTATCGATAGATCACCTGGGGCACCTGGGAGTGAAGTCGATCATCCGGCTGGGCAAGGCGTATGAGAGATACAATTTATCCTGGATGGAAGACGTGATTCCGTGGACGTACACCGAGCTCTTGAAGCAAATTTCAGAGCAAAGTCCTACGCCAATTCTCACGGGCGAAGATATTTACCTTAAGGAACCGTTCCAGGTGCTCTGCGAGAAAAACGCCGTAGGCAAGATTCAACCGGATCTTGCCACGTCGGGAGGAATCCTCGAAACGCACAAGATCGGAGATATGGCCGAGGAATACGGCGTGCCAATGGCGATGCACTTTGCAGGAACGCCGGTGAGTTGCATGGCGAATGTGCATTGCGCGGCGGCGACGCAGAATTTTCTGGCGCTGGAAAATCATTCGTTAGATGTGGCGTGGTGGTCGTCGCTGGTGGAGGAAGGAGTGAAGACTCCGATCGTCAACCATGGTTGGATCGAAGTGCCGGAGCGGCCAGGTCTGGGCGTGACGCTCAATGAAGACCAGGTGCGGCAACATTTGGTGCCCGGCACCGGCTATTTTGAGCCCACACCGCAATGGGATCAGGAACGCTCGTGGGACCGGCTGTGGAGCTAGACAGCCCTTCGCCCCCATCCGCAGTGCTTCCTGATCTGGTGCTGTTGAATCCGGTGGCCGGTGGAGGAATTGCCAACGGTGCGGCTCGGCGCATCCAGCGGTTCGCTGCGGAAATCGGTTGGCGCGTAGACTTCCGCGTCACCAAAAGCGCTGACGATTTGGCGGCGCAAGCGCGCGCGGGTCAGGCCGCGGGATACACGCGCATTTTGGCGCTGGGTGGCGACGGAACATTTCAGCAACTTGCCAACGCAATTGGCGTCGGCCAAAACGTCGTGCTGGGCGTTCTTCCCGCAGGTGGCGGCAATGACTTGGCACGGGCGCTGGGACTTCCTCGGGATCCCATCTCTGCAGCAAGACTCCTGCTCGACGGCGAGATTCGTTTTCTGGACGCTGCCCGGGTGCGGACTTCCGACGGAAACCAGCGGCTCTACCTGGGTGGCGGAGGAGTCGGCCTCGACGCACTGGCCGCGCAATTTGCCGAAGGAGTGTACCGCAATCTTCGAGGGCGCCCTCGTTACTTGCTGTCCATGATTCGCGCGCTGATCGGCTTTCACGCGCTGCCGATTCGCGCTGCCATCGAATCCGGGGAGAACAACGAGTGGGAAGCCGATGCCTTAGTACTGGGGGTTCTAAACACGCCCAGTTATGGAGCTGGATTGCGGCTAGCTCCAGAGGCGAAGGTCGATGACGGAATGCTGGATCTGGTTCTGGTGGAGAATCTGTCTCTTCTTCAGATTGTTCGCCTGCTTCCGCGCCTTATGATGAATGGCGAACTGCGGACCAATCGGGTGCGGCGCCAGACGCTTCGGCGCGTTCGCATTGCAACGAAGAGCCCGGCGAAGTTTCACGGCGATGGAGAAATTTTGGGTTGGACGCCGGTAGAAATCGAAGTGGTGCCACGGGCGATTCGAATGCTGTGCCCGCGGAATGGATCTTCACAGGGCTAGTTGGCTGGAGAAATCGGGCTACGGTTGTCTTTTACTTGCGGCTGTTTGTGCTTTTTTTGACGCCGCCGGTTCAAATACGCACCGAGGTCCGGGGTGAATTCCTTCAGCTGATTCCATCCCATATTGTAAACCTGATTGATGGCCCACCCGGAAAACAGCCCGCCGACGTTGCGATTCACCTGGGGATAATACGCTAGAGAAATGCTGGCCTGCCCCAACTGGCCAAACACCTGGGGAATATTGAAGGTATTTTTTCCGGAATCTGTTCTGCAGATGACACTGCGCGAGGCCGCATAGCCGATGCGCGATAACGCGGAACCGCGTCCCTTGCGAAAATAGCGGGGGTCGTCGTGCAAGAGCGTGGGCAGAACACCATAAATCAGCATGGCGCCCGTGAATTGATCGCCCTCCTGGGCGGCGTATCGTTCGCCAAACGCACTCCAGCCTTGCCCGTACTCCGGAATGCCGTTGGCGGCCTGCGAAATGCTGGCTTGCAGAAGATTCCCAAGATGTGCGCTGACATCCCACCACTGGTGCCAAGCAATGTTGAATTTTTGCTTGGGAGTAAGCGGACCGAGATTCTGCGGCTGATCGTTGGCGGTCATGAAGTTGGGGATAATCCAGAAAATTCGCTTGGGAACTTCGTCGTTCGCTTCCTGGTCTTTGTCTTTGGTTTCAGTTTTGGAAGGGCTTTGCGCGGTCTGAGTGGTTTTTGGCTCCGGGGAGTCTGGTTTTTCCTGCGCGCAGCCACACCGGCCCAACATAGCGAGCGACAATAGCGCCATCCACGATCCAAAAATAGTCCAGCCCCGGGTCATCTTCTTCCCTGCTCACGCTATCGGAAATCTTTCGGTAAGAACTCGAATCGTTACAAACGCACGATCTAAACTGCGATCGACACAGCCCCCCAAGCCTCACGCGGACCGGCTTTTCGCAATAACCCCAAATCCTAGCTTTTCTTGCGGTCGACCTTCAGGTTCAGGAGAATTTCTTTTCGGCCGTCCAGCGAGGAAATCGTCTTCGTCGGCGACTTTGCTCCGTCCAGTTCGGCGTGGATTTCGTAGTCCGCGTTCGGGTCCAGACCGCTGAACCGGTAGTTCCCGTCTTTGTCCGCGAATCGGGTATTGATCGTGCCCGTCCGGTTGTTCTTCAGGAAAACGACCCCACCTGGAAGTGGGGTATCGCCTTTGTCAGTAACCGCGCCCAGTACGGTCCGGAGGGGTGACTCCTTTTTTGGATTCTGCGCCGCGACAAATCCCGGCACTAGGAGCAAAAGAAACGCCATGCACGCCCATCTTCGCGTCCCGTTCATTTCTTCACCTCGGCGTTGCCCTGGCTCACCGGCTGCATGCGAATCGACAACTGTTGCTGGACTACTCCGCCTTTCGCCGATACGAACTCTGAAACATCCTGGAAGTGCTTCACATGTACGAACACTTCGTAGTCCGGGCCTTCCGGCACGCGAACGGCAAATTCCCCGCGCGAATTCGTATACGTATCCCACTTGAATTTTTTATCGCCTTTCAACCTGACGCGCACTTGCACGCCGGGATATGCCATGGCCTTTTCATCAAACACCGTCCCCAGAATCACAAACGGCGGAATCTTATTCTTTGTCTTGTTGGTGGAAGACTCTCTTGTGGGTGGCGCGTTCTGCGGCGGCGCAGCGGTCTTTTCCGGCGGCAACGGCGGGACCGGCTGCTGCGGTTGCTGAGCCGCTGTTGGCAGGCAAAGCCAACCCGCCAGAAACAGGACAGGAAAAGCTAGCGACTGCGCGGCGTTCAGGGGGAATCCTTTCACTTTGCTTTAGATGACGGCGGAGCCAGGGGAAGATGCATGCGGTCGACGACTGCCGCGCTTACTCCTCGTCGTCGTCTTCCTCGTCGTCGTCGATGAGGTCGCCATCTTCGTCGAATTCTTCGTCGTCCTCTTCATCCTCTTCCACCTCTTCTTCGTCCTCGTCGTCCTCTTCTTCAACTTCATCGGCGATGGGGTTTAACGCGACCGGATGCGTCTGCGACACTTCCAGTTCGCACTCGCACTCCGGGCAGCTGAGGATCTCCCCTTCTTCCACTTCGTCTTCGTCCACGTCAATTTCTGCGGAACACTCTGGGCAGCGGAGCACGGCTGCTTCCTCCGATCTAGTTCTTTCGTGTTGGGCAAGCGACGCGCCAACACCTTCCAGCTATTATATACGGAGGCGGACGAAGTCAATGGAACCCATCCGCCGCGAAGTGCAAAGTTACCCTACAGACTGGCTTGGAGAAAATCAAGCGAATGGCGCGTCAATATCCGGACCGTCCCGTCGTCGGTGTCGGCGGCGTGATTATCGAGCAGGGCCGGGCCCTGTTGATCCGCCGGGGCAGCGAGCCGTTGCTGGGCCAGTGGTCCATCCCTGGCGGGACGCTGGAGTTGGGCGAAACGCTGCAGCAAGGGGTTGCGCGCGAATTGCTCGAGGAGACCGGTATCACGGTGCGCGTCCTGGACGTGATCGAGGTATTCGACCGCATTTTCCTGGACCCGGACGACGTTGCCAACCAGGCTGACGCCCGGCCCAAATTCCATTACGTGATTGTCGACTATCTATGCGAGCGCATATCCGGCGAGCCGCGTGCCGCAAGCGACGTCATCGATGTTGCTTACGCCAGCGAAGAGGAACTCGAGCGATTCGCATTGACGCCCACGGCTACGCGCGTGCTCCTCCGAGCGTTCGCGATGGATCGCGAGCGCCGCAAACTGCTTTAACGCTTGCGAAATCCTTGTTCGCCGGCCTGCCGTTACCTGGACAACTTCAGGATGTCGATCGAGCCATTGGCATTGGTGAGGGAAAGCGTGCAGCCGCCGTTGCCAATCTTTCCGATGAGCGAATCGCCGCCGAGTTGGCCAGTGCTGGTGACCGGAAGTTCGCTGTTGATTCGCCCGAACGAGGTGCGCGCTGTCAAGTTGTAGCCGGCGTTTTCCGGCAGGCGCACTTGGATTGCCGAGAAGGAAGTTTTGACGGTAATGTTCTTGCACGCGGACGATTGCCGCGCCGCGGAAAGCACCACGGCTCCGTTCTGATTGTCGACCGTGATGGAGCCACCGATATCGTCCAGCGTTACGGAACCAAAGCTGGTTTTCGCTGTTGCGTCTCCACCGACAGAGTTCGCCGTCACCGGACCGTTGGAATTCTCCAGTGTCAGCGTCCCGCTGATACGCTGGACGTTTATGGCGCCGAAGCTGGTCTTGGCATACGTTTCGCCGCCAACGTCGTTCAGGGATATTCTGCCGTTACCGGTTGTGGCCTTTGCGCCCTTGTGGATGCCGGTGGCCTCAATCGCGCCGAACGAAGTGTTCAAAGTCGCTTGACCCTTAACTTCCCTCACGGTGACTGCGCCGTTGGAGTCGTCGACCTCAACCGAGCCGCCAATCTGTTCCAGTTGTACGTCGCCAAAGGAAGTCTTGACGTAGACGTCCTCCTGCACCGGCCCGCCCTTGACTCTGCCGTTTGACGAGGTGCATCTGACGTGGCCATTCACGTTGGTGAAGGCAATCGTTCCGAAGCTTCCGTTTAATGTTGCAGCGCCGCTCACGGTGTTCGCATCGATGGCGCCGTTGTTATTGTTCACGGTCAGATCGCCGTGAATGTTGCGGGCGTTCACGCTGCCAAAGGAATTGCTTACCGTCGATGTGCCAGTGTCGCTGATATCCACGGTGCCATTTCCGCCGGAGATGGTTGTCGGACCTTGAACGTTGCTGACGGTGATGGGGGCAAAACGGTCCTTAACCTCTAGCGAGCCCTTCACAGTCGAAACCGTTACCGCTCCGTTGTTATTGACTACCGTCAGGTTGCCCTCCACTCCATTCGCGTCCACCGAGCCAAACGAGTTGGTGAGCTTCGCCGCACCGCTGTCGCGTAGTTCCAGCTTGCCGTGGCCGTTTTCCGCCTCGGCCCAGCCGCGAACACTGCGAATCTCAATGTTGCCGAACTCATTGCGTAGCCAGATCTTTGCATCGTTGGGCACGGCGATGTCGTAATCAACGGAATAGGAAGGTCCTCCCTTTTCGATGCGGATGAACCACTTGCTTTCGTCTTGATAGACGGTGCGCACCTTGATGCCTTGTCCGTCTTGCGAGACTTCAATCTTGATCTCATCCGCCTTGCGATCGGCGTCGGCCTGCGTTTTTGCCTGCGTGCGGATGGTCGCGGAGATTTTCACATCGCGGCCACTTTCGCCGTGAACGCGGACGTCACCAAATTTGTTTTCCATCGCGAGCGTCTGGTTCGCGCCGAGCGTCAGCGTCTTGTCAAAATGGCGCGTGGTTGTTTCCTGGGCGGCGCTTCGGGCCAGCACCGGCAGCGCCGTCGCCGCTAAGGCCACCGCAATCGCGGCAATACTTCTCACGGCAACTGAACTAAGGGCGGGCTTCATGGCTTGGTCTCCAATACCTCCTGCAACGTGGCCTGTTTTTCCTGGTACATCGACAGCAATTGATATCGCAAATGCGCATTTGAGGGATTCTGTCCGGCATGCATGCGCAATTCATCAATGGCGCCGTCGAGCATCATGAGTTTTTCGCGATAATTGGCCATCAGCGGCGAATCCGGCGTGTCCAATTGGGGTTTGGCTTCCGCTGCGAGTTTGTCGATGGCCTTCATGTAGTCGCGCTCGGCGCGCTCCACTTCCGCTACCTTGGTGTCCCTCAGCAGCGGGTTGTGTGCGTCGACTGGGACTCCGGAATGCCAACGCAAAACCACATATCCCGCCGTAACAGCCATCAGCAGCACGAGTGCTCCGGCAAGCGCGGTCTGCCACACCATGGGCATGTTGCGCCAGAAATACAGGCGCTCTAACCAGGGCTTGTGAGACGCCGACTCTTTGGCTTGTTGCGCCAGCGCCGATTCAATTCGCGCCCACAACGCGGGGGTTTCCTGGTAATCGCGTAATTCCTCCGCGGCCGCGCCCAACGCCTGCCATGACTGCAACTCTTTTGCGCATTCGGCGCACGACGCTGCATGGAGCTCCAGCCCAGCCCAATCTTCCGCGCTGCCATCGAGAAGAATCCGTTCGCGATCTTCACATTTGATTGGCATCATGCTCCTCCCGCGTGACTGCTCCGGGGAGCCTCCAGCGTCTGCCGCAAATTCCTTTTTGCCTGAAACAGCGTGTTCTTCGAGGCCGTTTCCGTAATTTCCAGCATTGCTGCAATCTCCGCGTGATGAAAACCTTCCACTTCGTACAACAGAAAAACGTTGCGCTGTTGTTGCGTTAGGGCAGCGATCGCCCGTTCGAGCGCCAGTTTCAGGGAAGGGTGGCCTCCCGGTGCCCGCGCTTCCACCGGCATCGCCGCGTCCTCCCGCTCATCCGGCACGAATTCTTTTCGCCGCATGCGGCTGCGGCGCAGGTCGTGGCAGGTGTTCACCAGGATGCGAAACGTCCAGGTGACGAACGAAGATTGCCCGCGAAAACTGGTGATGCTTCGCTGCACTTTCAGGAATGTTTCCTGCACCGCATCTTCCGCGTCGCTTTGCGTGCCCAACAAGTTCCGCGCCAGATTCCTCATGCGCGCGCCCTGCAAGCGGTACAGGCGCTCGTACGCGTGCAAATCGCCCGCCCGGCATGCGGCGGCCAGTGCGGCGTCCTCTGGATTACTGCCTGCAGGATTGCCTTGCGCTCCGCGTTCCGCTAGTTGCACTCGAGATCCCTCGCCCGCCACCGGGGAGATTCTATGCTCCCAGGACAGCGTAAGTCCTACAGATGCCATTCGCTTCTCCCTGGGTAATAGACGACCGAGGAGGGCCATTCGTCGGAGGGTAGGAATGGAGCTTTTTGGTATTCACTAAACCATGCAGAATGAGTCGGTTATGGCGATTCGGGGAATGAGAAGCCGAGAATAGTCGGCTAGCATTCGCTTGGCAAGGCGCCGCGGGTGCGTTCCCGTTGTTCAAATTCCACTACCGCATTTCGCAAATCGGCGGGCGTGAAATCCGGCCAGCGCTTCTCGAGAAACACAAATTCGGCAAACGCGCATTCCCACAGCAGGAAATCCGAGAGCCGTTGCTCGCCGCCCGTACGTATCAGCAAATCCACGTCGGTGGAGCCGCCGCGTAGCACTTCAGAGAGCAGCGTCGCGAACGATTCGCTGGAAAGGTCCGTGACCTTGTAAAACTTGCTGGCAGCCTGGTAGATGGTGTGGCGCGCTGAATAGTCGATGGCCAGCCGCAAGTGAAGCCTGCGGCCCTTTACGGTCATCGCCTCGGCTTCGGCAATCGCCTCACGCAACGGCGCCGGCAAGCGGTCGCGGCGTCCGATGATGCTGAGGCGAATTCCCTCCTCGACGCAGTGAGTGGTTTCCTCGACGAGATACCCCTGCAAGATCTTCAAGATCGCGGCCACTTCGCCCGCCGGCCGCTTCCAGTTCGCTGAGGACAAGGCAAACAGGCTGAGGGTATGAATGCCCAGGTGCGGGGCGCAGGCGATGATGCGTCGCGCCGTTTCCGCGCCCGCGCGATGGCCCTCCGAGCGGTGCAGGGCGCGCGATGTGGCCCAGCGCCCGTTTCCGTCGCAGATAATGGCGACGTGCAGCCGCGAAGCTACCACCGCGGGTGCTTGTGGTTTACGTTCCAGAACAAATTGTTGCGTCGACATGCTATACCTTGCCTTCTCCGCCGCTGGCCCTTGCAATGTGCTTTACCGTACAAAGCAGGGGCTCAAAAAAATTTACCGCTCGCGCGTCGCCCGGATCAGCGCCTCCATGTGATCCAGGTATTTCTCCAGCGCACGCCGCCCCGCAGCCGTCAGCCGGTACTCGGTCTTCGGCAGCCGCCCGTCGAACGATTTCGTGCACACGATGTAGTCCGCTTCTTCCAGTTTGCGCGCGTGCACGCTCAGGTTCCCGTCGGTGGTCTTCAGAAGCGCTTTCAATTCATTGAAGGTCAGCGAGCGGTTGACCGCCAAGGCGCTGACGATTCCCAAGCGCATGCGCTCATGGATCAGGCGGTCAAGATTCGAAGATACAGGTTCCGCGGTCTGCCCGCGCACCGCGGCGGGGCCGGCTTCGCGCGCGCTACGCTCCTGCCGAACTGTGGATGATTTCGCCATTGCTTAAACCTTCGTCACCTTCTCCTCAGCCTCCGTACCGCAGTGCGATCCAAATTCCAAAGGCAATCTGTACCAGGCCAAATCCCGCCGCCATGAACAAGTTGCCCCATACCGCAGACGAGAACAAGGCCGCGGCACCCAGTGCCATGAGGCAAAGGCCCATGATCGGCACTACGCGCACGGAAAATGCGCCGCCCGTCACGATGGCGGTGCCGTACAACAACAGCCAAATCCCCGGCAGGTAAGAAATTCCGTCTGATTGACCCATGGCATACGTAAGAAGTCCGCCCACAAAAATCGGGGGCGCGAAACTCAATACGAACTTTCTTCCCGGACCCGTGAACAGCGACGAATTTGCCCGCCGAGCTTTGGTCGCGGCCGCCGGCGCTGCAATCGCCACAGCCACAAATACTTCCGCAAGCCAGACGGCCAGCCAGGCGCGTGGCGTAGCTTGGCGAGCCGCCAGCCATGCCGCGGCCAGTGCCGTCATGCCCATGGCTACCCCGCCCCAGCCGGGAACGGCGGTGAACTCCGCGGCGCGCTCCATGGTTTCGCGGATGTATTTCAGGTGGTCGGCGGCACGCGCGTCGATAGGTATGGGTTCGCGGCGCGGAACACGAATTGGATGGGAGAGGGCCACGGAGGGCATAATAGGCGGAGGGGGGAATCTCTGTCAAGTACTTTGTAACGTAAAGTTAAGACTTCCCCATGCGCCAACGCCTGCTAGTTAGCCTTGCGGTAGCGCCCCTTCAGGGCGTTCCACCGAATAATCAGTATGTCCAGAAACATCTGCAGGCTGTCGCGCAGCATGTTCACCTTGGTGGCAGGAGAGTGCGACCATCTGACCGGCACCTCGATGGTAGAAAGTCCGTGATGCCGCGCCAGGTACAGCAATTCCGGGTCGAAGCCGAATCGCTCGATGGTCTGTTGTTCGAAGATGATGAGGCTGGGCCCGCGCCGGAATGCCTTGAAACCACACTGCGTATCGACAAATGGCAGGCGCAGAATCAGGCGCACGATGGCATTGAAGACGATGCCGGCAAATTCACGGAACAGGGATTCGTGGACTTCAATCAGACCTCGGTCCATCGCGCGAGAACCGATGGCGACGTCGTGATCCTTCAACGCCGCCAGCAGCTTATCCGCTTCTTCAATTGGCGCGGAAAGATCGGCATCGGTGAACAGGATGACGTCGCCCAGAGCCTCCAGCGAGCCATGGCGAACGCTGTAGCCCTTTCCGCGATTCACGCCATTTGAAAGTACGCGCAAATTCGGCAGCTTACCGCGGTAGGACTCGGCCACTTGCGCGGTGCGGTCCTTGGAGCCATCGTCCACCACAATCACTTCGGTGTTTCGGCGCGACGACTGGATGTAGCTGGCAATTTTGTCGAGGGTTGTGGGAAGGCGAAGTTCTTCATTGTAGGAAGGAATGATGATGGAAAGTTCCGGTACGGCCGGCGGCGGCGTCATAGAAGGTCCAGGCCCTTCCAACCGAATCGGCCCACCAGCGGAACGAACCGGCAGCCCTCCTGCCACTCGTAGGAGATCGCGTTGGCTCGCTTCCTGGCGCACACGAGGTTCTGGTGGGACGGATCGCCAACGGGGGCGACAAGGCGGCCTCCGTCGGCCAGCTGTTGCAGCAGTGGTTCAGGCAGCACCGGCGCGGCAGCGGCAACCAGGATGGCGTCGTACGGCGCGAACTCCGGCAGACCGGCAGATCCGTCGCCGCAATGGACATGAACGTTGGCGAAACCCAATTTTTGCAGTCGCTCGGCCGCACTGTGCGCAAGCTCGGGACGGACCTCCACGCTGTAGACCTCTTTGCTCAAGCACGAAAGTATCGCCGCTTGATATCCGCAGCCCGTGCCAATTTCAAGGACTTTTTCAGTCGGCTTTAGCTGTAGCGTCGCCGTCATTACCGCGACCATGTAGGGTTGCGAGATCGTTTGGCCTCCGCCGATCGCCAGCGGCTCGTCTTCGTAAGCGCGCTCCCGCGATTCCGGCGGCACAAACTCTTCCCGCAGGATTCGCGACATAGCCTCCAGCACACCTTCGTCCTTGATGCCCCGGCGTCGAAGTTGCATGGCGACCATGCACTGCCGCGCTTCCCTGGATTCGTTTTTGCGCTCATTCGTGGACGTGGAGTTCATCTGGGCGCCTGCCGCGGTTGATACGGCTAGTGTAACTGAAGCTTTGCCTTACGGCTTCCGTTTTGCGGATCGAAAATCGGCTGTACCAAGTTGCGCTCGCGTCTTCCTGCACCTCTGGCCAGTGACCGAACGAGCAAAGCTGCACCCACGAGCAGGCGCGCCGTGAAACTTGGCTTCCTACAATTAATTCTTGAAGGCAGATGCGCTTTGCTCTGCATGTTTGGGTTGGAGGCAGTTATGAAGGCGGTTCTCGCATTAGTCGTGATTTACGTCGTAGCGTTTCTGGTGGCCATCCAGGGGAGCGCTCCCGCAGCGGTCGAAGCTTCTCCGCAATCTGCCGCGGCCAAGCCTGCTGCTGCGCATTCATCCGCCATCGATCCTGCCAAAGAAACCGATATTCGCACGTTGCTCGATCTGGTTGGCGCCGGCGATCAGGTTCAGGAATCTGTGAACTATTCCGCGGAACAGTATCGCGAAAAACTGCTCGCCACCGTAGCCAACAACGATAAGAACCAGGCATTCGTAAACGCCGTCATCACGGACTACGAAAAGAAATTCGATGTGGATCAGGTGACGGAACAACTGGTCGCCATCTACGACAAGCACTACTCCAGCGAGGAGATCAAGGAACTGCTGCAATTCTACGGTTCGCCAATTGGCCAAAGAGTGGCCACCGAAGCAGCAAAGATTTCGCGGGAAATTCAGGCCGCTACGCGCGCTACTGCCGCAAAGGCTGTGAAGGACGCGCTGCAGGAAGCCAAAGAAGAGAATTCTGGGGTCGGGCGGAACGCCCACTTGACCACCGCTCCGGCACGGCTCCAACAACGGCGCGACACGCAAGACGCCACGCAGGCCGCGCAACAGCAGGATCAACCGTAGCCGGAAACCTAAAACGAAAAATATAGGGATTTGTCAGCAAGCAGCGGAGCGCTTGAGCGTTTACGGCAGGCGCTTTTTGATTTTGACGTCGATACCGAAGGTCCCGTTTTGATCCAGCAGCGCCACCACCGACACATTCCGGTTCACGATGTACTCCACCTGGATCACTTGCTGCTGCGTTGAATTCACATTCGACTCGTAAAGAACCGTCAGGTTCCTCGTTACTTGCTGCTCTACCGTGATACGCGCGGTGGCGTTTTGTCCGGACCCTGTCGCCGTAACTCCGTTCAGCCCGGGATCGACACGAAATCGCGTAATTCCGAACAGCCGCTCGACGCGCCCTCCCAATTGGCTGGAGATCGCTTCGGAGAGCAGCGCCGTAGCACCCGACGAGCCCGTCTGGGTGGTTCCGCCTGTGCGCAACGTGGATTCCGAAGTGGTTTGTCCCAGAGCCAGCAGCGTAATGATGTCGTTCGCCGGCAGCGGCGGATCGGAGCGGTAGGAAAGATTCAGCTTGCTGGATTGGCCGCTGAAGTTCAGGGTGATTTCGTATTGCTGAATGTTCGTGGTCGCTTCGACGTTGACGACCGGGTCCAGCCGGAAAGGGTTGGCAAAGTTCAGGTCGCCACGCGCCACGCGATAGCGAGTGTTGTGGAAGTACAGCTCGCCGGACAAGACGTGAATATGTCCGAGCAAGATGGCGTGCTCGGCAGTGCCACGCACGCGAAGGTTGGCGTCCGCCTCTAGCTGCGCTCCTGGCCATTCCATTCGCGCATCCGGCGTTGAGCTGGCTTCCACGTCGAATTGCAGATTGCGCAAGAAGCTGGAGGTCGCGCCTCCGCCTGGCTCGGAGGAAACCAGGAGCCCGGCGGACTCGAGGCCGGCGTTCATGTTCACGCGCTGGATGATCACTTTGCCGGTAAGCAGGCCACCGTCCAGCGTTCCCGCCAGGCGCAGCCCACCGCCCAGCAGCCAGCTGATTCCCTGCGGATAGCGCACGCGAATGCGATCGGTTTTTGCCGAGATATCGTAGCGCAGCGGTTTCTCCGAATAGTTCACGCTTCCGCTCAGGTTCAGGACTCCGCCGCCCGCTTCTCCCGTCACATTGTCAAAAAACAGACGGTTGACATCGAAATTCAGATCTCCCTTCAGGTTGCTCAACCCGGTGGGAAAATCCGCCGAACGCAGCGAGGCGTCCAGCAACTTCATCCGACCAATAATTCGCGGCCGGTCCAACGTTCCTTCGAACGACGCGTTCGCGTCCAGGTGGCCGCCTACGTCGACGTCCTTGATATAGGCGCTCAACAGCCGCAGGTCCAGCGTTCCGTTCAGTTTCATGGCCACAGTACGCCGGCCGGTAAATTGCACAGAGCCGCTGAGATCGATGTTGGTGTTCAGGCCCTGCAGACGGGCGCTGATGATTTTCAAATTGTCGCGGCTGGAGATCAGATGAATCGGGCCGGAATTTTCCAATTTCAAGACGTCATAGGTCAGCACCAGCTTGTTCAAATTACTGTCAACCGTCAGGTTCTCGGGATGTTTAAGCTCGCCCTTCACGGTGATATCCCCGTCAGCTGCGCCGTGACCTGGGAATGTCTTCAGGTGCAATGAGGTCATAAGAACGGGATCGAGATTGATGTTCTGAACGGAAATCCTTCCGTCCACGGGCATGGGATCCGCCCAGCCAACAGAAATTTCTCCGGAGATCGAGCCCGTGCTCATCGCGGACTTTAGCTTGAGCCGCGCTTCTTTTCCGTCGGAGTTCAGGTCTCCATCAAAACTCCCCACTACCGCTTCCCCGATTTGCAGGTCCACCACCCGGAAGGACCCTTCCGCGAGCGGTTGCATCACCGGCCCGCTGGACTTCAGTCGGAAAGTAATCTGCCCATTCAGCGGCAACGTGGACGATTGGATTTTCCCGATGTTGGCGAGGGGCAGCGATGCTCCCACCAGGTCGGTCACCAGAGAGCGATCCGCGTATCGATAGGCAACGTTGCCGGTCACGATTCCCGCTCCACCGGTCTTCTCCGTGCCCGGCGCAAAGAAGCGCAGCTCCGTATTCGCTAAGCGCACTTCATCCGGCAAGACATTTAGTTGTCCGCGCAACCGGTTGAACGTCATTCCGTACACGTCACCGTCTGCCAGGTCGAAATTTCCGGTCAGGGCCGGTTCCGCACGCGTTCCCCGGCCATGGAATTGCCCCGTCAGCGTGCCCTTCACTGGATATTTCCATCCCGCCATCTGTTCCAAGCCCTCCAGCGGAACTTTCTCCAAATCGATTTCGCTGGACCACTGGCTGTCGGGACGAAACTCCCAATCCGCGAGCGACAATCTTCCTTCAATTCCCGCCTGCATCACGCCGCGGTATGCTTTCGCATGCGTGAGCACGAGTTCTTCGGGGGAGTACAGCATGTCTCCATCGATCGAATCGAGTGCCACTTGCCCATAGCGAATGTTCTCGCCGCGAAAGTGGCCTTGAAACGTGGGACCACCGGAAGGACCGGTAAGCGTGCCGTCCCACTGCAGTGAGCCGCCGAGCTTCACAGCTGCTGCCGCGCTTCCCGGATTGTCGCCTGAAATTGCATGGATGAAATCGTTCCAGGATTCCAGAGCTCCCGCTTTCACATGCAGATCGAGGCTGGTCTCCTTGGGCGCAAGAATCCCGGACACTGTTCCACGCGTGGCGGGAGTTTCAAACTCCCCCTGCGTGATATACAGCGTGCTCAGCAAATCGCGGTACCGCAAATTCCATTCGCCGGTTACCGGCATGTGTCCCGGCGCCAGGTCCGCGGGTTCTTCCCAATGCATTCGGGCAGAAATATCAAAATCGAGGAAGTTTGCGTGCCAGGTCTCGACCGTGTCCGCTGAGATCTCAGAATCCCAATGCAACGCATCGATGGGAAATCCCTTGTGATCGATCGCCGGCGTGACCGCGGAGAGCCGCACGTTCTGAACCTTGGTCTCGGCGCGAAACTGCAAGCCTTCGTAGCGCATCGCGACGCGGCCTTTCGCGCTACCGCCCAGCGCGTAAGCGGCAAAGTCCGGCAAAACTACGCCCTTCTCATCCAAAATGTAGCTGGAGCGGCTCGATAAGTTCGCGGAATGAAAGTCCTGGAAGCTCAGAGTAATGTTGTCTCCCGCAAAACTTCCTTTGCCCAGAACGCTTCCATTCGCTACCTTGCCTCCGCCGCGCAAGTCCACACGCCCCAGTGGAATTTCCGGGGTGCGGAAAGCTTCACGCAAGTCCAGTAAATCTAGCCATCCGCGATAGCGATAGGTCAGGTTGAATTCCGACAAATCCGGCATCTTCGCTTCCATATCAAAATGCGAGCGTCCGACGTCCAGGATCGCTTGCTCCACTGCGAATCCTTCTTTGTCCAACGAAAACTTCGCCGACAGGTTTGCGGGGACCGGAACATCGTGCCGTCGCGCCAATGCAACCGAATCCCAATCCAGCGTTCCCCGATACAGAGGACTCGCCGGCGTTCCCGCCAAAGTTACGTTCAGGCCAAATTCGCCGCCCTCGACGGCAACCAGTTTGCGCACGTTGTTATAGAGCAGCCAACCATCGGTGATTTGTAGCTTTCCGATATGCAGGTCCAGCAGAGTCTGCTGCAGCGGTTTTCGCGGGCCGGCGGTGAACCGGGCAATTGCCGGTAAATTGCTAGTGCCGTTTTTTTCCACGCGAACATGAAAGCGCGGCTGCTGCAGAATCAGCTCTCTCAATGAAACCTTGCGTCCCCAGAACGAGTCAATCCGCAAGCCAATCTTCGCTTGCTCTACGGCAAAAAGAGGTTCCGTTCCGCTGGGTTCCTTCCCATGCACGACCAGGCCTCGGACCGTGGCATCAAGTGAGAACCAGCCTATCGATACGGTGCGCACCTCCACCTGGCCGCCCGTCAGCGCTTCCATGCGGCTGACTAGCGCGCGCCGCAACAGTGGATTCGCCAGGCCGCTGTATACCGCGATGGCCGCTAGCGCGATGGCCAGCAGCGTCCACGTCCCCAACACCCACAGGACGTGTTCCAGCCACAGGATCTTCCGCAAGCGCGACTCTTTCGTCATTTCGTGTTCTCGTTCAGCAGATTCTCCACGCGGACCCGCGACCGGCTCTCCTTCAGCCATGTGTCCGCTTGCTCATTGATGGCGCGTTGCACCAGCGCTTCCTGGATGAAATCGTGCGCCGCTTCCAGGGTTGGGGGAGTCTGGCCGCGGGACTCAGCCCGTGGCACCACGCGGTTCTTATAGAAGTCGGCGATGGCGTTGTCGTCGATTTGGATGGAAGCGCGAAACCGTGAGTCAAGGTAATTGCTAAGGTACAGCTGCGACTTCAACTGCCACAGGATTTCTTCTTCGGTCAGGCCACTCTGCTTTTTTCGTTCTTCGAAGGACTCCGAGTCCGAGAAGGAGCGCTTCAGTCGCGCCAGGCTGCGCTGCACATCCTGGTCGGAGGGTTGCGGGAACCGCGCGGCGGTGGCTTCCGTGCGGACGATCCATTGGTCGATCAGGCGTTCAAGAATCGGCTCGTCACTTTCGGCTTTTCCGTCGACGAATACCTGATATTCCGCCAGTTGGTGAATGTCGCTCAATAGGATCACGTCGTTTTCAACACGCGCAACGATGCGGTCGATCACTTCCTGCGCGCGGTCCACGCCTGCTTCGAGCAGCATTGCGGCCAGCAGCAGAAATAAGGCCAGGCGTCTCATCAGAAACTCGACCCCAGATTGAAGAATACCTGCAAACGAGGCAACCGCGTTCCCTGTTGGCAGAACACGGAGCTATTCGGGCAAGGGATCACAAACTGCGGGCGATTCAATTCATAGCCCAAATCCACGCGAATCGGGCCTACCGGCGTCGCATAGCGCAACCCGAATCCAATGGTGTGCGACCAGTAATTCAATTCGTTGGTGCAGTTGTACACGCACTGCTGCGGATTGAACCTTCCGGGTATCTTTTCAGGGTAAGCGGGCTTGAACACCGGCGTCGGAGGAAGCCAGCGCATGCTCACGTGACTGAGCTGGCTGTAGGAGTTTCCGCCGTCGTAGAAAAACGCTCCGCCCAACCCTTTCCCGGCGAACGGAACATGTAGTGGGAAGCGCAATTCCTGGTTCAGGATAATCATGGCCTGACCGCCGACCGGGAATCCGGTAATGGAGTCGCGCGGACCCGCCTGGTTCAAGGCAAAACCACGCAGGGTGCTGCCGCCGCCGGCAAATAGCCGTTCGGGAAGTGGAATAACCTGTGCGGGAGGTGTGCCGGTCTGCGCGGGGAACGACAGAGATACCGTGGAGGCGTAGGGAACGAGGACGCCCAAGCGAATGGAACGCGCGTACACCCAATTCTTTTTCAGCGGCGTGAAACCAGAATTCTGGAAGAAGAGGCTCAGGAAGCTGGCGCTCGATCCAATAGCCGTGCCGGAAACAGCAAAGTTGGCGCTATTGAAGCTGCCCTTGTGCGCATCGGCGGGATTGTCGCGTGTGTCGCGGAACCACGTAGTGCTGAACTGAGAAATGAGCGTGGGCTGATTGAATAACGGTATTTCATCCTCCGGAATATTCAGGTTGCTTACCGTTACTTTCCGGAACGAGTAGCGGTACAAAATCCGGGAAAAGGAAGAGAGCTGCTGGGTAATTTGAATATTACCCTCATACCGAATTTCCGTGAAGGTATTGATGTCCTGGGTCTTTTCCACATAGGTATTGGCCTGCAGGCTCAACTTCTGATTCTCGAAGGTGTTTGGCGCGTTATAACCCAGTAGAGCGCGCCATTGGATCGTGCTGGCACGCAGTTTCAGCGTCAGGGAATCCGCTCTGCCGGTCAAATTCTGTTTTGAGATTTCAAGGATGCCGCGCGGCGAGGCTTGCACCTGTCCGCCAACGGGATTTGAGGTACTAGCCAACCTTTGGGCTTCGAATCCGCCGCCGTACGCAATGGTGTAGCGTTTTGCTTCTTCCACCAGCACAACCACATCTTTGTCGGGATCAGTGCCGTTTGCGTTTTGCGGTTCGATGGTCACGCGGTTGAAAACGCCGAGATTGTAGAGTTTCTGCTGCGACTCGATGATTTCACCCTCGCGCAGCGGCCCTCCCGGAGTTACCTTCACCTCGCGGCGAATGATTTTCGGCCGGGTGTGGTTGTAGCCGTTTAGAAACACGTTGCGCACATGAAACTGCTCGCCCTCCTCGATCTTGTAGGTCAGCACCATGGGTTGCGCTCGTTCAATCTTGTAGGCGCCGGGCTTTTCGGAGTTGTTCTGCGGCTTGGCGCTGTCGGTGGCATTTTTATCCGCTGTGGCTTCCTGATTCGAAGGTTCGGCAGCCTCCGCGGTGTAGGTAAACCTGGCATTGGGAAAGCCTTCGTTGTAGTACAACGCGAGGATATTGTCGCGGTCCGCGGCAACGTTAATGTCGGAAAACGGCTGCCCCGGCGACGAGCCTACAACACTCATGATTTGCTGCTCGGGAATGGCGTGAGCCCCTTCGAGCTTCAGATCGGCGACCAGGGTCTGTGTTCCTTCATCAATCAAAAACTGGACGATCAGGTAGTTGAATTTCCCGGGAACGCGCTCGGTCTTTGCCTCCACTCTTGCGGACAGAAACCCGTTCGCCAAATACAAGTTCTTCATGGAGAGAGCGTCGGAATCCATCAGACGTTGACTAAAACGCGGGCGGGTAAAGAGCGAACTGGGGGAAATCGTCAACCGGCTTCGCAAGACTTCGGTACTGAAATAATGATTTCCGGTAAATTCGATTCGCAGTAGCTTGCTCTTCTCTCCTTTCGCCACTTCATAGGTGATGGTTTCCTCCGAACCCTTCCACCCGGTTTTCTTTCCTTCGATGTCACGGGCATTGACGCCGTACTCCACCCGGGCATCAAAATATCCGTTGCGTTCCATGCGCTCCCGAAGATTGCGCTTGCCTTCCTCCAGCAGATCCGTGTCGACGGAGCCTTCCTGGTAGATCGGTACAAGTTTCTTCAGATCGGCCTTGGAAATCTTGGCGCCCTGCACCACCACCAGCACCCGCGGCCCTTCGGTCACCTCCAGTGACAGCGGTATCGTGTTCGTGGCAGCGTTATACTGCCCGCGCCTGACCGACACTCGCGCGCTCAGGTGGCCTTTCTTCTCCAGAAATTTCCGCACGCGCTCGGTGCTCGATTGCACGTGCGCCACGGTCAGCGCTCTGCCTGGCGACAATTTCGTCAGCTTAATCAACTCCGGGTCGCGGTACTCCGTGTTGTTGATCAGATTGATCTGCGCCAGGCGCACACGCGGGCCCGGATCGACGTGCGCGATGATATCAATTTGATGCGTCGCTTCATCCGGCTGCTGGGTTGCCGTAACCTTGGCCTGATACAAACCTTCGTCGCGCAACAGGTCCCGCAGGCGGTCCAGCGCTTCATCCACGTCCTGGGAATGATAGGTTTGCCCCAGCGAGAGTTGCATGGTGGCGACTGCAGAAGCCTCGGTGGGTGGAGCTTTCAGGCCCTCGACCCGCACCTGGCTGATAAACAAGTTTTCCCGCGTGATGAAGTCGAGCCGAATCCCGCCATCTTCCGGGCTCGCCACCGCGCGCAAATCGGCATAGTCGCCGGTGCGATAAAGAACGCGGATGCTCTCTGCCACCTCGTCGGGCTTCAGAGGTTCACCGACCTTGACGGGAATGCTTTTGGGGTTAGCGACGAGCACCTTCCCATGCTCGTTGACCACGCGGACACCAACGACCTTGGCGCCGGCAAGTGTCTCGGTTGGCGGCGCCGCATTCGCCTGGGCCTGGGCAAACGCGCTCCTTGCCCCCAGTAGCAGCGTCAGAAGGAGCAGACTTTGTAACCCATTGGCCCAACATGATTTCATCCGTTTCTATACTCAGACGAAGGGTAGCATAGGCGCGTTGCTTCCTCGGATGCCTTTGGCGCTATCATGAGTGAGCTTCCTAATTAAGGCTGGACTTCTAGTTTACGTGACCCATCCGCTCCATGAGAAATATTCCCGCCAGATGCTCTTCGCAGGCATTGGCCCGGAAGGACAGGAACATTTGCGGGCGTCTCGCGCGGTGCTTGTGGGTTGCGGAGCCATCGGTGCAGGCACGGCGGACCTGCTGGTACGCGCTGGCGTGGGGCACTTGCGAATTGTGGACCGGGACTTCGTCGAGGCGTCTAATCTGCAGCGCCAGACGCTGTTTGACGAGGTCGATGCGCGGGAGGCGTTACCTAAGGCCGTTGCCGCGGAGCGCAGGCTTCGCGCGATCAACTCGGATGTCAGCATCGAAGGTATCGTCGCCGATCTGAATGCCAGTAATGCGGAAGAGCTGCTGGCCGGATACCCCCTGATCCTCGATGGTACCGACAACTTCGAAACGCGCTTCCTGATGAACGATTACTCGGTCAAGTCACAGACACCGTGGATTTAT